>Ga0209107_10000340_pt1 | contig 27914 bp, 40 predicted proteins | sample LakErihyJuly2011_2_FD_187460 | JGI IMG/M metagenome (GOLD analysis project Ga0209107, IMG submission 187460) | Freshwater microbial communities from dead zone in Lake Erie, Canada - CCB hypolimnion July 2011 (SPAdes) (version 2) | ecosystem: Environmental > Aquatic > Freshwater > Lentic >...
AAAAATGCTATCCTGTTTTATTGTTGGCGCATTGTGTAATGGTAGCACAACAGACTTTGACTCTGTTAGTTTAGGTTCGATCCCTAATGCGCCTGCCAAATTTTATCGCTGTCGTATAATGGAGTATACCCTACGCTACGAACGTAGAAATGGAGGTTCGATTCCTTCCAGCGGTACCAATCAATGGTGTTAGTAGTGTAGTGGTAACATAGCTGTCTGTGAAACAGTTGACGAGGGTTCGATTCCCCCTTTCACCCCAAATTTTAAGGAGAGTATTATGTGGATTGAAAATGTAGCAGCCGATGATATTCCAAAAAGATTTCATCACGAAGCTGGCGAGAACTCAATGCTGATTAGTATTACTGATCCAGCAAGCTGGCGTCCTGTTCCAGCACACACGTTCAAAGAGATTCACAACTTTGAATTTCTGGATGTGGAAGAAAAGGATGAAGTGCTTGAAGAAGCAATGAAGTGTAGTCATGAAGATGCCGCAAGACTTGTGGCTCTTTTACAACACGCAAAAGAAAATCGCATGAACGTAGTTGTTCATTGCTTTGCTGGAATTTGTCGTAGTGGCGCAGTATGCGAAGTTGGCGTAATGATGGGTTTTGAAGATACCGGACGTTTTCGTAGTCCAAATCTTTTAGTCAAACATCGTATGATGAAAGTTTTGGGCTGGACTTACGATGCTGACGAAAAGCCCAACATTGACGACTGGCGCACTTTTAAATCAGTTGATTGACAGCCTTGCTTGTTTAGTGTATAATACTTGTATACTAACAAGCAAGGATATACTATGGCAGGCAAAGCAAAATCTGTTTACTTAACGATTCACCCAAAAGGCACATTTAAAACTGTGTTCCACAAGGTGTTCTTTGAAGCTAAATCGTATAATGACTATGTTAAAACAGATGAGTTCAAAGCCAAATGGCCTGCTACAGAGTTTGACATTGTTAAGGAGACTTATTAATGAAAATTAAATTTAGTAAAGAAACAATGCCCGACGAACTGTACAATGCGCTACTACAACATTTTGTAAACGAAGCGGTTGGACTAGGAGTTGAAGTTAATAAGTTTACACAATTTAACAAATGGGTAGTTGAGTGCGAAGTTGACTCAAAGGAACCTGTACATTAAGGAGAATGTAATGACTGTAACAGTAGCTAAGATGAAAGACAAAATTGTAGAAATCGTCCGTGTTGCTGAAACAGTTATGTTCTCAGAGGACAAGGGATGGATTTTTATCTGTATCGACTTTGAAAAACCTGTGCGTAAACAGGCGCAATTCAAATGGGTAAAGGCCAGAGAAACACAATTCGAGTGGGTACGTGAGTTCCACTTTTAAAAGGAGAAGTTTATGAAGACGTATGTCACAAGTGACTTACACTTCGGGCATACTAACATCATGAAATTCTGCCCAGTGACAAGAGCACGATTTAAGAATGATGTAGACTACATGACAGAAGCAATGATCATCGAATGGAACGAGATTGTTGAGCCTGGCGATTTAGTTTACATCTTAGGCGATGTAGCATTTTGTAATGCTCAAACAGCAACACAAATTATGCGTCGTTTAAATGGTACTAAGATTTTGATTGAAGGCAACCACGATAAGAAAGCATTACACGATCCTAGCTTTCGTGGTTGTTTTTCTGAAGTACACAAGTACTTGGATATCAATTACAACGGCACTAAGGTAGTAATGTTACACTATCCAATTGCCGAATGGGATCAAATGCATAGAGGCAGTGTTCACTTTCATGGACACTTACACGGCAATACCAGTAGTTTAGAAAAGTATCGTGCGTTAGATGTAGGCATCGATGCCACAGGCTGGATCGTGTTAGAAATGGAAGATGCTATTCGCAGAGCATTGCGAGGAGAAATCAAAAGCCATCATGACAAGGTAGGTACACTATGAAAGACGAAAGCCATTTGCCAGTAGCAGAACAGAGTCTAGTGTTCCGTTTGCGCAAGCGAGCAGAAATCCGTAGACAGATTCCAGGAAGACTAGCGGTAGTAGAGGGAAAGCCAGATAAGATTGCTGACTTACTAGATGAAGCAGCCAACGAAATTGAAAGACTACATAATGCCTAAGTGTTATCAACTAATTGGAGTACCTGCCGCAGGTAAAAGTACTTGGTATAAAAATCAAGACTGGCTGGGCGAGGATAAAAAGAATCACAAGTATGTGTCTACCGATCAGCACGTCGAAGGGTATGCTAATGATCAAGGTAAAACATACAGTGAAGTCTTTGAAGAATACATGCCAACTGCTGTCAAGCAGATGATGGTGAATGTAAATCTTGCCGCGGCGTTTCAAATGGATGTAGTGTGGGATCAGACTAGTACTACTATTGCGAGTCGTGCTCGAAAGTTTAATGCGTTACCCGAGTACGAGCATATTGCTGTAGTATTCCGCACACCAAATCGAGACGAGCTAGATGTAAGATTAAGTAGCCGTCCGGGCAAGCACATTCCAAAGAACGTGATTGACAGTATGATCGCAGGATGGGACGAACCAACTCTAGAAGAAGGCTTCAAAGAGATTTGGTACGTGTAAGAACAGACCCCCGCTTTACAAGTTGTGCGGCAAACAACTTGTACTAATTTTGCTACTTTAGCTGATGTGGTCATAGCGCCGGTTTGAAGCACCGGTGAACCAGGTTCGATCCCTGGAGGTAGCACCAAACAATGCCCCAGTAGACAAATTGGCAAAGTCGTCTCTCTCAAAAGGAGAAATTTAAATGCGGGTTCAAATCCCGCCTGGGGTACCATGCTCTTATAGTTAAATGGGAGAACGCCTCTTTGGTATGGAGGTAATGAAAGTTCGATTCTTTCTAAGAGCACCATACCGCAATAGTCTAAGGGATAGGCAACACTCTTCTAAAGTGTCCAATGTTGGTTCGAATCCAACTTGCGGTGCCATAAATACAGGATGACTACATTTTTCCATCGAACTACTTTTGATTTTTCTCAAAAAGCAAAAGACTGGATATTAGATCGATACACTGGTAGATTTAGTAAAGAATTTTATCATAATTTAGATAGCACACAGGGTACAGCACAATCTCAACTAGAGTGGCGTAATAGTCTAGCCGGTAAGGAATTAATAGAATTTCTAGCAACCTATAATTGTAATATATCGTACTTTGGTATTTCCGCTCATATTAGTAATCAGGCAACTAGTGCCATGTGTAACCCGCATATAGATTTTATTACTAATCAACAAGGAGTACGAAATCTAATATCTAGTAGATTTAATGTGTTAGTGCTTGGGAATCCATTGGACACAATGCATTGGTGGCCGGATATAACTGATGATCATCCGGCACTAAGTGATATATCTAGAAAGAATAATCAAACAGGTTTTGAATACAAAACAAAGGTAGTTCCCGGTGATACTATACAAGATAGAATTGATTTTCTAGGAATTGCTCCAATTATAAAAACAAACGTATCTTCGCCGAGCGCATTTGTTAAAACAGATTGCGTTCACAGTATTAATTTGAGTCCAGGGCCGAGACTACTAATTACTGTAGCATTTAATAAGTCAGTAGATGAAATTACGGCCCTTAACTCAATTGGATAGAGTGCCAGTCTTCGAAACTGGAAGTTGGGAGTTCGAACCTCTCAGGGCCGACCAATATAAATATTAGTATGGAATATTACCGACCAATAACTATAAGTAACTGGACAAATATTGCTGATCGATATTCACCATTAATTTCAAACGCAGGTACACTTCACGCTATGAGTGTTCCAAAGGAAGACTACCAGTGGCTTAAAGAACAATTAGGTGATGACGTTGTTAACGCCACCGGCAATCTTCACCACACTATTAGAGATGCTATTATATTTTTTCAAGTTGGCAATCACACTCGCGGTGTTCACATAGATGGGTATCGAGCAGATGTGCCTGACTTTATTTCGGCATTAAATATTCCAATTAAAAATTGTCAAGATGGTTGCATGATGTGGTTTGACGGTGACTATGAACAACAACTGTATAATAACCCAATTGGTCGTCCATCCATTCATTTGAAGTGGAACAGTGAACCAACAGTGATTGATAAAGTGTTTATTGGGTCTCCTATGATAGTTAGAGTCGATAAGCCGCATACTGTACATAATATGTCAGAATTACCTCGATGTATGTTGAGTATTAGATTTACTCCCGAGCTACTCTAACAAATAAGATAACCCCTCTCAAGATTAGACATAATAAATACTTGATATGATATATCCTAATAGCTTGCCAGATTTTTGGTATAAATCTATACCTTGTCCAAATCAAATAGATATATTAACCGAGTTAGCTGTATTTTTAGAAGTAGAAATGCCTAGAAGTAATCCAGCTATAATTGGATTTGAGCAACTTGATGTACCATCTTTTATACTAGCAACTCCTATATTACAAGAGTGGCTTAACGAGTTAAAATTTCCACCTTTAAGATTTGTAGCAGAGGTTGTATCCCCTCCGATGTCTAATCAGAAAATACACACTGATAGTCAAAAAAATAATCTAGCATTAAACTTTGGTTTACAAGTTAAAAACACTACTACGGCAATGTATAATATTGTATCAGGTAAGCCCATTGAACAACCTTACGGCTATCAGGGACACACATATGTTGATTATTCTAATTGCATATTTGAAAAAGAAACAGAGTTTTCACTAGAAGGCAATCCAATTTTATTCAATGTACATCAAGCACATAATATAATTAATCAAACTCCTAATGCCCGAGTAGCAATAAGTTTAAGATTTGTACAGGATCCTATTCATCTAATCTAATTAGATTAGCAACAGGAGGTAATGTTTGGCATGTTTTAAAATTTTCCCAACTCCAGGGCATTAATCTAATACTAAGAGCAACAGCGGGTTTATTACTAAAATTTTTCAACGAATGCCAAGTACCGATGTCGGCTATAAATGCGCTGTTACATTTAATTTTTTCTACGGCTTGTGTAGCAGTGACTGGAACCATTGGTACTGTTTTCCAATTTTCTTTTTGCCCGTAATGATATATTTTTGAATGGTCTAATACTTCGTACCAAGTCCATTCAACATCTTGGAAATTATCTATTGGTACTATTATACATTGATCCAACTTTCCTTCGGGTAAATCTTCTACTGGTTTATCAGAGTGTATATTAACGCTGCCAAAGGGCGGAAAGTACACTAACATTATTCTAGATTGGGCGCACTGATCTAGATCTATTTTTAAAAGCTCTGCTAGTTTAAATTTAACATCATGCGGCAATGGGCTAACTTGCCCAGGCCCGCTTGGAATTGTAAGATTTTTTAATATTTCCGCATGTGGTATATTATCTAATTTTACTCTTTTAAAATATGTCATTGTGTATTTAACCTAATAAATACACCATGCGGAATAAAGATAGTATTAATAAAATTAAAGCTCGAATTAGCGATCCCTATGCTATAGAAAACTTCTTAAGCAAAGAGGATGTTGATCATCTGATTTCACTTTACTCAGAAGAACAGGATAATACAAATTCCCCGGTAGTTTATAAAAATACTGGACCAGTAACATTAGATTTAAAGAATTATATTACAGATCTGGTAATTACTAAGATACTAGAAAAATTAAAATTAGCCATTGGCTCGTTTGAGATCACAGCGGCTTTTTTCTTTTATACAGAAACTCCACATATTATACATAATGATGACACGTTCGAATTGCCTGATGTATATAAAGCAATAACTATACCCTTGCATATTGATGGCACTGCTATTCCTAAATTATGTTTTTTTGATCAATTTTATTTTCAGGGTCCAGCTAAGTTCTTTAACAGTGGTAAAGACATACCTACATACTACAACAAACAAGTTTACGACTATACCGATGTAGACAATATAATTGATCAACCGTTTATAGATAAGCATCAGTATTTTACACATTTAAAGCCTCATTGGTTACAGGGGTTAAGTCTACACTCTGCCATTGATTGGATTCCTACACAGGCTATTATTTTTGACAGCGTGAGATTGCACTGTGCTAGTGATTTTACACAGCAGGGAATAAAGAGCAAGTTAGGTATTAGCATCTTTACTAAATTATGCGAATAGGATTTTATGGACATAGTAATTGTGCGTATCGAGGTACAGGCAGTTTTATCGATATTGTTGCTAATAAATTAAACGGTACAGTTGTTAATCAAGGAGTTAAGCAAGGCAGTGAAGAGCGTATACTTTACGAATTAAAAAAAACACATAATGTAGATTTAGCAATAGTATTTCATTGCTTGCCACGTTTTTTATTTTTACCTGAATGCGATAGAGACATTGATACCAACTCATTTAAAGCCAAAAGAGCTGAAGATATTTTTAGAAACGATCATCTAGATACAGAATTTACAGCAACTAATCAGCCGTTGTTTAAAAAAGTCTTTAATACTAATGAAAACTTTTTTAACGCAGTTAACACGTATCGACAATATTTCTATGATGCTGACTTAACCCTAAATAGGTATTACGGCGCATTGCTACAAATAGATCAATATCTTGTGTTTAAAAACATAAAAGTATTACACGTTCTTCCTAGACAAAATAATGTACCAAATTGGTTTACATTTAAATCGGGAACAGTAGATTATAATATTATGGATGTGTTTGAAAAATATCCAGCAAAAAATCCGTTTTTTGTAAATCTTACTACTGAAGAAGGAAACATAATAGTAGCTGAAAAGATACTAAATATAGTACGCGGTTCGTGACGGAGAGGCCAAACGTGCCCGGCCGTAAACTGGGTGGCTATATAGCCTACGGAGGTTCGAATCCCCCGACCGCTCCATATTAGGATAGATTACAATGAAATACAAAAAATTTAATACAGAGTACGATAGGTTGAAGCTATTATCGTTGTTTAGCATTTCTGAAAAACAAGGTAACGGTCAGCATTATTTGTCAGCAGTTGGGTATAGCACTGAGTCACTGCCTTGTATGGATATTTTTAGTAGAACGCTGAACCAAGAAGAATACGGGCTATCTAAGTTAGTTATAGCAGAAGTAATGCACACTAAACCTAATAACAATGGTTTGCTTATATTCCCTATCACTAACAACATTTCGATTGAATTTGGTGACGGAGAAACTTTTCTTATTGACGCTCCGATTGCGATCAGCGGAAAAGAACTTCAAAAATTATCCCCGGCCAGTACAGTGTCACTGTTTTTTGCCATTAAGATCCCGTTAGACGTACCATTTGAGGACGCAATTAGTTTATTACCATGATTGACAATGAGTATGTATTTGAATTAGATGTTATATTCGATACTAAACAACTCATGTCAATCATAAACAACTTAAAGGTTAGTGGACTTAGACTCCATCAGCAAAACGCAGTTGATTACGAGTATACAAATTATCTATTTCAAAGACATAAAAAAATACTGGGTGGTGTTTGGAACTATTATTTTTTAAAACCCCAAACAGGTTTTCCAATACATATAGATGCTAAACGCACAGCTACTTTAAATATACCGTTACTAGGACACCAAGGGTCGACTACTACGTTTTATGAAATGCCAACAGATGAATTAGTTTATAGTGATAAACTAATAGGTTACGAATTTGAAAGTAAAGTTAGCAAAACATTTGAATTCACATTGACTAAACCATCGTTTCTGCGTATTGATGCTCCGCATTCAGTTATAGCTGGGAACACACATAGATTAATCATTAGTTGGGGGTTAGCTGTTGACTTCAACGAAGCTAAAGAATATTTTAATGAGTATGGGCTAAGTTAGCAATTACTCGTGCAACATTCTCTGTATTAAATGGAATGTTCAAAATTAAATGTTGACTGTTATCGACCCAGCTTATAGTACGATGGGTCATGCGAGTATTAACATAATAGACCTGCCCCGGCTGAATATACATTTTACGATCGTCCATTAACCAGTCGTATTGTAATGGCCCCACATTGTTTAAAAATACAATTAGTCTAAAACACTCACGAGGCATGCTAGGGTGATCGCGATGCGGTACGAAGTATCCGCCCGTATTAGACTGAACAATAAATGTTCTGCCTAGAGGTGACCACTGATTAAGGAACGGATGTAGACTAGAGCAAGCTCTATAAACATCAGTTGGTTGATTAAATTCTAGTTCGCTGAGTCTACGGCCTGCGGCATAGCTAGCTTCTGCTAGGCTTGGAACATCTATATGTGTTTTACCTGGTAAATTAGTAAGAGTTAATGCCCGACGATTGTTAGGACGATCAGTCCTTGGCAAATAGTCAACCCAGTCTTTATCAAATTGTTTAATCTCTTGTAGATACTGCCCTAGATTAATATAAAAGTTCAGGGGTTCGAAAGGACCAAGATTTAATAATGCTACCTCATTTGCGAGTGCGGCTGGATCAACATTACCGTTGTATAATGCGGATTGCCCGCTAACTCCAGGTGGCACTTTCATATGTAATTTACCATAGTGGTTATTTCAAGTCTGTTGTTTCTACTAGGGATGTTTCTAATTGAGGAATGATGGTTAGCAAGATCAAATCCTAGTTCAACGTTGTTATTATAAACTTTCATTGGTTGATTTGTATTATGACTAGTAGCATATCCAAATCCCATACTAACTATAGCAGTTGACTCGGGCTTGTTTAATCGATCGGCTATTTCGCGGCCCCCAATACATCCGCAGAAACCTGTGTTGACCCCTAGTTCTTCTGCTTGGCACATAGCCATTGTGGCACTAATAATACAATCGTTGTTAGTTCGTAAAAACTCATTTTCGTTGTAATCGTTAACAGCCTGTTCAAACTGGTTTGCTAGCCAAATCATTACAACAGGTGCTAGTACTTGTCCATTATATCTACGTAGTCCTTCACCAGTCTTGCCACGCACTTTATCTAAACATGCGGTATTGTCCCAATACAACCATTGTTTAAATTCTTTGCCAGCGGGACTATCTGTAAGTACAACTATTTCAAAATCATAGTTACCTTGCTTACTTGGCGCTAGATAGGCACACTCAATTATAGCTTTGAGTTTTTCATCTTCTAAAGGAATTGGATCCCACCATTTGGCAGTGTAACGATTTTGTAAGTGATCTAGTAGCATGATATTATTTATTATGTTTTATTTTTACAAATGTCCATTTAGATGTTGACAATGTCTAACAGATGCTATATAATAGTCACATACGCTAACAAGTTTAGCAATGCTCCTTAAAAATTTAAAAGACAATTTGACCCGTTCGTCTATCGGTTAGGACACTAGGTTTTCATCCTGGCAAGAGGAGTTCGATTCTCCTACGGGTCTCCATATAAATGCTTTCTGAGTAGCTACACTGGAACACCGAAACACTTCTTAATTCTAGACAATGGAAGGACCGGCCAGGAAGAGTAGGGCTACCGTGGATTCAAGCGCCACAGAGAGCACCTATATGGTAAGTAATGCATCGCCCCGGTGACGGAATTGGTATACGTGTTGGTCTTAGAAGCCAAATTTTAGGAGTTCGAGTCTCCTCTGGGGCACCAAATAATGGAAATGTGGCAGAGTCCGGTTTATTGCAGCAGTCTTGAAAACTGCCGGCCCGAAAGGGTCCGTGAGTTCGAATCTCACCGTTTCCGCCAATAATGTATCTCTAATGTAATGGCAGCATGACAGTCTCCAAAACTGTTCGTCGGGGTTCGAGTCCCTGGAGGTACGCCAGTTAAAATAAGTGTTGACAACAACACACAATGAGAGTATAATAATAACATGTACAAAGTAATAGGTAAAGAAGAAACTTTCAAAGTACTTACGCTCGCTGAAGCAATGAATGTTGCTAAGAGTATGGATGAATTTGTAAGAATTGTTGGAAAAGATTTTGAGGTAGTAGGTCGATTCGGAGTTGACTCTGTAATAAATGGTAAGTGCCCAGATGGTGTTACTTACGATTGGAACAAGGCTAGCCGTATTGGTCGAGTGAAGAAAGAACGAGTTTAAAGAATGCGACTGTGGTGAAATAGGTAGACACAAGAGACTTAAAATCTCTCGCTGAATAGGCGTGCCGGTTCGATTCCGGCCAGTCGCACCAGGATATAGTAATAAGTAAAGTACATGGAGTATTGGCCGACCGGTTAAGGCAACAGATTGCTAATCTGTCATTCAGCAATGGGTGAGTAGGTTCGATTCCTACATACTCCGCCATTTTTAAAAGAGAGAAAATATATATGAAACCAGGTCCAAATTATAGAATGTCATCGTTGACAAAAGCAAGTCTAGCACTAAGCGGCGTTCAAGACCCGCATAAACGAGGCGCATGGAAACGTGCAATGATTGACGCAGAATTGTGTGCGGCAATTGTACCAAAGACTATAAAGAAAGAAAATCGCCCAGGTAGTAATTATAATACTACTAGCACCAGTGCTACTGCAGCAGAGTGAGGACTGATAATGATTTGGTTTGAACCACCTAACCAATCGATATCGTGGGATTATCACATATCAAAAGTGTTTGAAGATGAACATTATAAATTTATTGACGACTACATAGCAAATCATAGTGATAGGTTACGCCCGGCTGAAACAGTAGGGCAAGGTGACGGGGTAGACCTTTCTTATAGAAGCTCTACTATTTTATGGATGGATGATGTAGAGCAAGCTATGCCGATGTACAATAAACTTATCGACATAGTTTCGTCGATTAATAATATACATTATAAGTATAACATTGGCTACATTGAAGTGTTACAGTACAGTGAGTATCACGCAGACACTGTTGGTAAGTACGATGTACATTGTGACAGTACTTTGCGTAATACTAGTGGGTTTAGTAGAAAAATATCATTTAGTATTTTATTAAACGACCCATCGGAATTTGACGGTGGCGAGTTAAAGTTTCATATATGTAAAGATCCGGTAACTGCTACTTTAGAAAAAAAAGGTGATATGGTATTATTTCCGTCATTTTTGCCGCATAGTGTAGAACCAGTTACTAGAGGAGTAAGAAAAACTTTAGTCGGGTGGATAGGCGGCCCTAATTTAGTTTAAGGAGAAATTATATATGGCAGGTAAGGGTAGCAAACCTAGGCCGTTTAATGTGCCTAAAGAGGACTTTGATAAATCATTTGAAAATATTTTTGGTAAGTATGTTCCGCCCTATTTACGAAATAAAGATGTTGAACAAAAAGAAGAAAAGAAAAAGTCTAAAAAAGAATAACGGGGGTGTAGCTCATTTGGGAGAGCGCCTGCTTTGCAAGCAGGATGTAGCAAGTTCGATCCTTGTCACCTCCACCATAGTTAGTAATGCCGTCATAGCTCAGCTGGTAGAGCAACTGACTTGTAATCAGTAGGTCCGGCGTTCGACTCGTCGTGGCGGCACCAAGAACCCCGGTTTGATTGTTTCCGTTAGTAAACAATCCGTCCCTGTAACGATAGAACAGGGGGTACACTAGGACCTGACCTTACAGTCTCCTGTTCGGAGATACTGAAAACTGCCTAGGGTGAGGATTAACAACCTTCCCAGAAGAATAAATGTTATGGACAGAGTAACTGCTCAGTTTAGGGCCTATGTGGTGTAGGTAGCTAGACACTTTGCGGGATTAGTTTAATGGCAAAACTACAGATTTCCAATCTGTTGTCGAGAGTTCGATTCTCTCATCCCGCTCCAGATTTCTTCGGAGTGTAGCGCAGTCTGGTAGCGCACCTGGTTTGGGACCAGGGGGTCCAAGGTTCGAATCCTTGTACTCCGACCAATTATAAAGAGGACTGTATGAATACAGTAGTTGATCACAATAGCTTATGCCGTACTTATAATTTCAACGGGCTAATAACCCCAGCTGATAAAGTGCTGGCTATAAGCACTATTGATAGTATAATCGATTCTGGCAATTATTTTAAAAATAGTCCTCCATATCAAACACAAGAGAATTTATTTGGTAGACAAGAACCTATTTGGTTAAAATATAGAATGACATTTTTAACCAGCGTATTCTTATACTTAGGGCATGAAGCTCGTGTAGCCAACATGATGGCATGGAGTTTTAAAACGAATTTAAGTACCGTAGAAGATCGTGACACATATTGGCATCACCATAACAAGCATAGTGGACAAAGTCTCAGCGGTATCATGTACTTACATATACCAGATGATGTACATGACCGAGATACTTGTGGGACTGAACTAGCCCCAAACGGTCCGGAAGGTGATGGGAAGTTTTATATTAGGCCACAGTACTATACTTGGATGATTTATCCGAGTGCGGTTTGGCACCGACCGGGCATTGTACAAAGCGAACAATATCGTTACATACTTGCTGCAGACGTTGATATACTTTAAATAACTCGCTATAGTACAATGGATAGTATAGGGGTTTCCTAAACCTTTGATCTAAGTTCGATTCTTAGTGGCGGGGCCAAAATAATTGACAGATATTAACAACGAGTATATAATATACTTTTAACGGAGCATATATGAAACAACGACAATTCAATGAAGTACGTAAACCGCTTGACCTTAGTCGCGGCCCTGAAATTGATACAGAATTATGTGTTAAAAACGTAGGTACTAGTAGATTTGATCTAGTGCTGATTGCAACTGTTAGAGCACGTGAAATTCGCCGACAGCATAAAGAAAGTGAAAAACGTGAACATATTTTTCCAATCATAACTGCCTTACAAGAAATTCAAGAAGGTAAGATTGGCAAAGAGTACTTGAACAGAGTACGATAATTTAGGACCTTAGCTCAGTTGGTAGAGCGTCTGCCTTACACGCAGAATGTCGTCAGTTCGAACCTGGCAGGTCCTACCAAACAATGTGGGTGTGCCGCTGAATGGTTAGGCCCCGGATTGCAAATCCGTATTATGCAGGTTCGAGTCCTGTCACCCACTCCAAACATGTCTTAGTCCATTTTGACTAAGTGGTGGAAAGCGAACTCTTAAAACCAGTTCGGCCCCATTTAGGATGCTAACCGCAATTCACAATCTTATCCAAGAAGAAAACGCATCCTGTTTATTTTAATCAGTTTAGCCAAAATGTATAGACAAGAAGTATAAAGTGTACTATAATAGATACATAGCAAGCAGTAATGCTAGCAAAGAGTTTTAGGATCGGTACAGCAACATTCATATACTATGAATCGTTGGACCCTATGGTAGTTAGTGGAGCAGAGTGCGTAAAACCACCGAGCGTTGAAGCTAGACTATTGAAATAGACCAACAAGCACAGAGTGATGGCCTGTGTAAAATAAAAGCAGTCAACAACGATCCTGTTAGTTTTGGATGACTACAGCAATTTAAACTACATCTTAATGCTATAGAAGGTGGTCGGAGGACCGGCAGAAATGCTTTCTAGAAATAGACACTGATAGAATAGATAGGTCCAGAGAATCTGGAATATGATTTACATACAGAAAAACATGTAATAGGCAACATGAATGTTGCTAGGGTCTGAGTGCCGTAATTGGTCAGACCAGAAAATAAACAAATTGGCACGATCATCCTGTTAAAGTTTTAGAATGTTAACAGCAACTTTAAATTTTCAAGCATATCGAAAAAAAATACATTCTGTAAAGGTAAAATAAAATGAACGCATTTGTAACAGCAGTAGCAAATCAAGAAGCCCGTACCGCAAACGGTATGAAGGCACGTAAGTCAACAGCTTCGGCTTGTGTTGACTTGTTCTATAACATTGGCGCAAGCCGTGGTAAGGACATTACAGGCGACTTCACAGCCGCTTATGTAGAAAACTCTGACGTAGCACTACGCATCGCACAATGGGCACGTGATGTCCGTGGTGGTGCCGGTGAACGTCAATTGTTCCGCGACATTCTAGTACATCTAGAAAAGCGCGACCCAGACGCCGCTTTGGCTCTGTTGAAGAAGGTTCCAGAAGTGGGCCGTTGGGATGACATCTTTGTCTTCACTTCACCAGTGTTGAAGTCAGCCGCTTATACCATGTTGGGTGATGCCCTACGTGCTAAGAACGGTCTGGCTGCAAAGTGGACTCCTCGTAAGGGTAAGATTGCGGCTGAAGTACGAGCATTCTTTGGAATGTCTCCTAAGCAGTACCGCAAGTCATTGGTAACAATGACAACAGTTGTTGAAACCCAAATGTGTGCAGGTGATTGGGATAACATCAACTTTAGTCACGTACCTTCTGTTGCTTCACGCAACTACAAGAAGGCATTCAGCCGTCACACTCCTCTGTTCGCAGAGTATGTTGCCAAGTTGGTAAGTGGAGACAAGACTGTTAAGGTTAACGCCAGCGCAATCTTTCCACATGATGTGTTGAAGGGTGTTATCGGAAGTTATCGTACTAAGTTGGACAAGACAGCTACTGACCACATTGTGGCACAGTGGGATGCTTTGCCAAACTACGTTGGAGATGCTAGCATCATGCCAATCGTAGACGTTAGCGGTTCTATGTCCTGCCCAGCAGGCAAGAACACTTCGGTAACATGTATGGATGTTTCGATCAGCTTGGGCTTGTACCTAGCAGACAAGAACAAGGGCGTGTTCAAGGACACATTCTTGACTTTCTCTAGCAAGCCACAACTTGTTACTCTAAAGGGTAACATTGTTGACAAGGTTGACCAAATGTCTAAGAGTGATTGGGACATGAGCACTAACCTGCATGCCGCTATGGATAAGATCCTAAGCGTTGCAGTTAAGGGCAATGTACCAGCAAGCGACATGCCAGCCATGTTGCTGATCTTGTCAGACATGCAGTTCAACCAATGCGCTCGTTACGACGATAGCGCAATGGAAATGATCGAACGCAAGTTCGAAGCCGCAGGCTACTCTGTGCCACAGATTGTTTTCTGGAACCTAAACAGTTCAGACAACGTACCTGTTAAGGCTGACAAGAGTGGTGCCGCATTGGTAAGTGGATTTAGTCCATCAATCATGACTAGCTTGCTAGCCGCTGATTTGGAACAGTTCACTCCAGAAGGCATCATGCTTAAGACTGTAATGAGCGATCGTTACGCTCTGTAAGTGCTGGCCCACCTTAGCCTAGGCTGAGAACCCAGCATCCGCGATACACGAAATGTGGGATGGGCTGTGTATCCGGGGTTTGGTAAGTTTCCTGACACAAAAAAACTTATCACTAATTTTTAAATAGCACCAAGGGGTGCTATTGCTATTTTACTAATTTTAGGAATACGTATGAGTGACCCGTTAGATGACGCAGCCAAAACAACAGAAATGTTGCTTCAAGAAGCATTACGCAACAGGCCAAAAGTTCCATTGAAGACTGGGTTTTGTTTAGAATGTGATGATCCTACACCCGGAGCATTTTGCTCAACAGAATGTAGAGAAGATTACGAACGCACTGAACGAATGAATACTATCCGCGGTATCAAATAATTAAAGCCCTCTGGGGCTTTTTTTTGACTAGAATTTCTACGCTATAAATACTTCATGCCAATCATCGGACTAGATTCTAATAATACTCCATTTAAATACTTAGACAAGTATGTTATAGCCCCTAACTGGGATCAATTACATAACGAAGTGTGTTTAGGTATAGCACGAGCAGAATGGAGCAAGCGTTTTGTATCGAGTGGAGTTCATACTGGTTGGGCTGAACAAGAAATAACTACTGTAGTGCTTGATGTAGAAAATAGACTAACACCCTTACAGTTAGAAACATTTCGTACTCTAACTACAACTGATGAAAAAATAAAATATCTTAATGCGTTAACATACAATCCTCATCCATTTTGGTTAATATTTCTTAGAAACAATAAGCGGGTTGAAGCAACCGGAGTGTTTAATAAAGCAGTAGCCGAAGACTGTGCATGGACTGAAAATGCTAAACATTTTCCTAGTCTAATCAAGTTCATAGAAACACTACCATTTGAAAGTATTGGCCGTATCATATTCTTTATGACCGAATCAAATAATTCTACAGTACCACACTATGATGTACTTACTGAAGAACAACGTAAACACAAACCTAATGATGATTTTATTTGGTTCACCACTAAACAAGAATCTAAATCTGTTTATGTGATGGATGGAACTAGTTTAGAACGTGTGTATCCAGACCCTAGTAAAAAGTTTGTTTGGTTTAATGAAATGGACTTTCACGGAACTGAATGCGTTAAGCATTTTAGTTTTTCTATCCGTATTGATGGAAAATTTAAACCTGAGGTTCGACAGGATCTAACGGGTTGAGTTCCTTGTTCCAAGGAGTATTGATGATACAGTCGTCTTTAGCTTTCCATTTGCTTACAAACAGTTTATAATATTCAATTGCTTGTGCTTTTGATATTAATGGAAATACTTGTAGGTCTGATATAATGAATCCACTTTCAAATAATTGTTCATTAAATGTTTTTCTGCTAGCAGTAGTCCAATTAGGTATATCAGTTTGACTCCCAAAATATTGATTTAACACGCTGACACTACGCCACACTTCAACATAGTCAATGCTACGTGTTTCTTTATTTCCAACTTTTACACGCCATACCAGATTTCCATCAGCTGCCGAATCATAAAATATTTGATTATGCGCAGACCAGTCTGTTTTAAGATCAGCTGTTTGTTTTCTAATGTTCATCCCTGCTTCTTTTAAACTAGGTGAAAAATAGTTATTATAAAAAGAATCGTTATCAAACCTATGGGTTACACTTAGGTAACGAACAGCCCACGGCCCTTGATTATCGGGAGTAATTAATAAATTCATAATTATTGTTTATGTAAGTTCCACTCTTCTTCAGTTAGATGATCTATATTAATTCTATAAAAATGTCTAATAGGTTGTTCTTCAGTAAATTTTAATGCTGTTCTTGAATGTAAAAAAGACCAATTATCATATATAGCAATATCATATAAATCCCAAGTATGCTGATAACGTAATTCAGAAAACTTTTCTAAATGCTGTAACCATTGTCTAATTAAGAAACAATGACCCTGAGCCAGATCATTAATTTTTACATCTAATATCCAAGCGTTTTTTAGTGGTCCCCAGTTATAATAATTTAAGCGTAGCGACTCTTTTCCTGTGATTGGATGTACTTTTAATAGATCAAATTCCTGTATATCTTTACCCTTTTCGTACCAACTTTGTTGAACTACTTTAACAGTTGGTATCATTTCTTTCATCTTAGGGGTAAGGAAGTCCATGCCCTTTTCTAAGTTTAGCCAACTTGTTTTACCTGATAATTCTGGGTTAGGATTAGCCGTAATCCATAAACTTCTAAAAGGATATGGCTTGAATTCCCTATTGGGAATATCAGCATGCCACGGCATTTCTCTATCATCAATTAATTTAGAATTAGCATTACTAAACGGACTTATGGCCATGGTACCATTTTTAGTCTCTACCGACTCTACAACTTCTCGAGAGTATTTGTAGTCCGCACTAGTCCAAGGGCTACCAAAATATGTACCAAATTCTGCGTACTCAGCTTTAGTAAATTCTACCTTTTTAAAAAATATTAATTTACGCTCATACATTAGACTGCGCCAGTAGTCAGCTGAGTGATTAAAAAATTCTTGTGGCGAATCTAAATAAATTATCGATCCCCAATCGGCATGTATATTTTCAATCTTCATATTAATCTAGCATCTATAATAAAATTTATTCTGCCTTCTGTACTTTTATTCTCAAGCCAGTGAGGCACATGATTGTTTACCCAATATAAACAATCCTGTTCTAGTACACATTCTTCGTTACGTATGACAAATAGGTTATTAGGTGCGGCCGTTACAGTAAAGTGAAATCGATCGTAATAGCTAAAATACTTGCCTTCATCTGTATGTAAATCTATTGTTTGGTTGCCTGCGAGTTTACTAGCAAAGATACGACCAAACTCTACACGACTACAGCCAGTTGCAGCGAGTGCGGTTTCGAACCACTCAATCGTCTTTCTAAATACGGGTATGTCAGCTAGCTTTGAATCGGTAACCGCCATATGCTGATTGGCTTCCATTGTTGTGGAACCTTTGGGCAAGTCTTTTAAGTAGCGTAAAGGTATACTTTCTGTATAGCGTAGAGCGTGAGTAACAGTTTGCCTATGGGTACTTAACTGCCATAAGTAATTGTTACTAGGATCTTTAAAGAACTCACGTAATTCTAATCCTAACTCGTTACTTGCGTCGATCTTAAATGAGTTTAAATTATCAGCAAACAATTTAAATGGGCTTACCATATTCATATGTTACCGCCAATAGGAGTAGTTCTGTACTCTTGTTTTAAAAATGTACAGCGTACAATACTGTCTACGGGCAACAGTGTTCTATTAAACAATATTTGCCAATAGTTTGTGTAGACACACTTAGACCTCGACGGCACTAGAATTTCATCTACGTAGTCATAGCGTTGATTTGCTTCTGAACTGAACGCAAACCTACGCAATAGTTTGCCGTGATCAGCATTCCATAGTGTATAAAATTTCAAACGCCCACGTACTTCATTGTAAGACATTGCAGCATCTAGTAATGGACGTACATAGTTTTTATCGTTTAAACTGCGTATCATAGTTCCGTACCAGCAGGGTTCGTCTGGACTTATGTAAAATGATATTAAAGATTTAACTTCTCCGCCTTCAATTAGTCCCAATGCTTTGTAATTACGCAAGCCTGATAGGTATGTATCTATAAACGTATTGTAAAATACTGTTTGCGCTTGTTCGCTAGGATCAACAATATAGTTAGAACTTAGGTCCATACCCATATACGTGTCCCTATAAAATAAGGGCTTAATTGATTCTTTATGCGATTGTCCTAATTCTACAATCATTGCTGACCTCTTAACTGTGCGATTGCTTGTGTGTATTCAACACCATCTAGACTAAACTCTAACCGCTTAACTTGGTTATGCCCTAGGTCTTTGTAGGCTGTTAGGTTAAATGCTAACAAACTTTCAAACCCGTGTATCTTTTTCTTAGTTCTAAAATTAGGATACAGTTGTTTTAAGATAGCATTTTTACTAGACGCAGAAGTCAGTTTATAGTTAGTACTAGTAGTTAGTTCTTTAATACTAGGATGTTCCAAGTAATAGAGTAATAGTTCAGGTGTATAACTAAACCATTCATTGACTAGTGGAATATTAAACTTGTTAGTAAAACGCATAGCACTAGCATCTTCGTTTTCACGAAAGGTATAATACCAATAGCTATCTGTTGTACTTATTTGTTTAGTTAACAATGCTTCCCCTCCCATTACCGCAGGAGCACCTAGAGTTAATATACTTTTGTAAACCATATTGTATGTCAGCTGGGTACATTGGATTTGATTGCCGAACTCTTTTGCTTCGCCTGAATAATAAAAGTCGTGTACATTAAAATTAATTATATCTAACTTTACATCTAACTCGTTAGCTATTGCTTGTGCTTCTGTTACTTCGCCAATGTTATAATCGTTTTCAAAACGTAAGACAACACATCGTGGTTTAAATCCTGTGTGTACAAAGTTGCGTAGAACAATTTCACTGTCAGTGCCACCTGATAAGAATAGTACTAGGTCGGTGCCTAGATCTTGTCTTACTAGGTTGGCAGTTCTATATAGTTCGTCAGTATACGAACTACACGCATATCTATCAGGATCTACTGCGCCTAATTCAACAGTATACTTTTCAATAGATGTAGTGCGATACTGTCCTTGACCTATAGTGTACTTTAAATGATTATTGTGGGTGAAGTCGATCATTGTAAATTTTCTCACGACTTTCTTTAGTAGCAATTAATGGAAGGAATATTAAACTAGGATCCCACTCTTTTCTATTGCCGCTTAATGTAGTACCAAAATCATATGAACTTGCTTTATAGTGATGATTGTTGTGCCAGCCCTGACCCCAAGTAATCCATGCTAAGAAAGGAACATTGCGGCTTTGATCTTTTGTTTCAAAGTTTCTGTATCCTATCCCCGGAGTATGACAGAACACATTAATGTTACTCTCCATATACAGACTTATTGCCGCTGGAATCATAAATCCAAATAATAATACTTGCCAACCAAATAATCCTAGTACAATTAGGTAAGTTCCTAGAATGACAGAATTATAGTGTTTAGCAAACCACATGTACATAGGATCTCTAATTAAATCAATAGCATATTTAGGATTAAAATATTGATCCCAATCACGTAACCACATGTGCCAAGAGTACCACCATCCTTTAGTAGGAGTATGAGCATCTTTTTCTGTATCAGTGTATCTGTGGTGACTACCTCTATGTATTGCAGCCCATCCTAGCGGACTGCCCTGTAATGATAAACAGCTGATCCAAAGTAGGATTGGTTTAAGTCCTGGACGAGCCTCAAATGCTTTATGGCTTACATATCTGTGTAATACTACTGCTACCCCCAATCCCTCAATTATAATCCAACCAATTAATAATTGGAAAAAGTTAGACCACGTAAAATCAAAAAAGAATAGATAAGCAATTACTCCAATCCATGCTAGTGCGTGTACAGGATAGAGAATATAATAGAGAAATGAATTTATTTTAGGCATGGTAGTATTTAAGTAAATATCGTATGGTAAGAACAATAATTGACTTTGCTACAAATTTTGATCAAAAACTTTGGGATCAGTACCAAAAATATCTAGCAACAACTAATGATAGCCTTAAAGATAATTACGTAGGGTTAGACCCACGTGACTTTGCCTGCTTTCCAGTAGTGATTATTGACGATCAAATTGTTTGTTTCAGTGCGCTTCAACTTAGTGAAGATAAGTGGGGTACGGGCGTCGGGCGGGTAAGCACTCGTATGTGGATACATCCTGACTACAGACACAAAGGTAAATTTACCGGTGGGGATAAGTTTCTCAACACAACATACTGTTTACCCTTACAAATGGCTAAAGCACAGATACTAGGTTTAGACTGTGTGTTTATTAGTAGAGAACATAATCCCTTAGCGTTTAAACATTACTTAGATCTAATTGAAACTAATTGCGGAGTTAAATTTTATATGGCTGAGGACAAATATAATGTATGCGGATCGTTAGATCCTGTTCCGGAAAGTTGTAAGCAATGGGTTGCTGTACACGGTATTACTTTCCAAGGCGCACATCGCTGGTCACATCAAATGGGGCAATATGTTTTATCGAGATAATTGGTTATCGTGGACTTACAACGACGGCTCAGAGTATGGCCCTAAGCTAGATCCAACAGCAGAATTTAAATGTACAATTAAAAACGTAATCACACGGCCTGTGAAAAGTTACTATGAAGAATTAAAGGAAAATGCACGTACGATCAGAGATACGTTTAACGGTGAACTGAGTTTGCTGTTTTCAGGTGGCATAGATAGTGAAGTGATATTAAGAACTTATTTAGATTTGAAAATTCCAATTAAGGTGTATATCTATAAGTACAGCAACGACCACAACGTACACGATTACAACTGCGCTATTAAGATTTGTCAAGAGCTCAATGTTACTCCGTGTGTAATTGATTTTGATTTAGAAAAGTTTTTTGAAAATGAAGCGTACGACATCTGGACTAAGTCTTATGCCACAGGTCCTGGTTGGTTGCCACACATGAAAATGACAGAGTATGTAGACGGACTTCCAATAATTGGTAGCGGTGAACCTTACTATAGAAGAACAAGTAGAGATATGACTACTGAACATCCGTGGGTGTTTGAACTAGACGAAGCCCCACATCATTGGGCGACATATCATAAGACTATTGGGCGCACTGCTATCACCGATTGGTACGAGTACTCTCCGGAAATTATAGTAGCATATACACAACTACCATATGTACAGCAACTAATTAATGATAGTGTAATAGGTAAGTTAGATAACGTAAGTAGTAAATCTAGGATTCATCAAGAATACTGGCCAACACTGTTTAACCGAATGAAGCTTGTTGGTTTTGAAGGACAAGCTCCTAACAAAGAAAAACTGTTTCCACCGTTTATGGTAGAGTTTGGCGAGCAATATATATGGAAACCTTTTATACCGCCTAAAAAGCAAACGTATTCAGAGGTTGATTTACTTAAACTGATCTATTCTCAGTAACCCACTTACCAAAGTGTACACAGTGATCTTCTAGTCTATTAATAGACTTCATTAACGGATAGTAGCCGCCACGTTGGGTTTCAACTGCTTCAACATCTTCTTTGAATACATCTTCTAAGGTTTCAAAGTCTGCTCGCTTGTCAAGAGAAGTGCTAGGATCATAATAGAACTGAGTGATCCAACTAAATCCAAATTCATGTGTACTATCATTAGGAGTAGCCACATTTATAGCTAGGCATCCCGGACTCCACTCAATAAATGTAAACGGATATAACACTAACCAAAAACCTGTTGAGCAGTATTGCAACGCCCATCCGTTACCTTGATCCATGATAACATCATCTAGATTCGTTGCAGCAGCCAGCGCTGGGTGTATACCATCATTCCAAATATGTAATAGGTCTGCTTGTATATCCATCATCCATAGCCAGCTACCGGTCGCGCTAGCACCAGACATAGAATGACTATAAACTAAACCAGTTTCACCAGCTAGTATATCTACCCATTTGTGCGCTGGCTCAACAAAGTCTTTAAATACCAATCCAGATCTTCCAACAGTTGCGTTACCACAACCGATCTTACGATCATTATTAATAGGGTCTCCGCTATCAGTCCACTTAAAGCCGTGGAACTTACATATTATTTCTCCAGTATGTTGCCCAGGCTGCGCTAGCGGATACATTCTGTGTGGGCAGAATCTATGAAACAGATTAACCCTACTACTGTTATCGCTGTTAAGGATGTATTCGGCAGTTACAAAATTACCAGTTGCCACAGCCGACGAATGGGCTAATACTTTAGATGGATTATTAAACATGAGATATTTATTTTATACCGTCCGGCTGCTAAAATAAATAGCTGATGAAATACACAGAACAACACAAAAGAAGCATTGCCAAAACATTAACTATAAGAGTTTGTTTTTCGTTAAGTCACTTGCTGAACGGATTTATAGTATCTGGTAGTTGGATAATTGGCGCACAAATCCTTGGCATTGCCGCAGTAGTTAATATGACTCTACATTGGTTACACGAAAGAGCGTGGAACTATGCTCAATGGAATCGTAAAGACGGTGATACTAACATGTTTGTAGACGGGCAACCTAGAACTATTAGTAAGAGTATTACCTGGCGAGTATTGATTACATTTAATAACTTTATGATCCCATACCTTACTACTGGGTCGTGGAAGGCGGCGGTAGCCTTTTTAACTATTGCTACTATTATGAATATTGTTATATACTACACACACGAACGTGTGTGGAATAGAGTATCTTGGGGCAAGGCGGTTACAGAGTAACTATTGGTCCAATTTTATAATGTTGTAGGAATCCCTTTAGTCCGTCAGGAGTTCCGTCAGCTTTGTATTTTAAGAAGGTTGGGGCATTCTTAATCATGTGAGTTAACCCTTCCTTCCATATAGTGTGTGCTTTATGTCCCTCGTAGCCTTTGGCAAACCACATGTCAAATTCGCTGTCCCAATCACTTACTGCCTTATCGGTTTGGAACCAACTTTGATTCCATGTAGTGTACAGTATTTGTCTTAACATCTTTTCTTGGAATAGTCTAAAGTTAGTAGTATAATTATTATTCCATTCAAATAACGATCTGTGCTGAATATTTGTTTCAACAAATCTTTTAACAACGTGCGCTTGCTTACACATAATATCAACTGCGTCCGGACTCCAATAGAAAAATTCTAATGATGAGTTTGTGTATTCTTCAAAATGATTCTTTACAGGCACAATATTAACAGTTCTATCATTGAACAATAAGTAGGCAATGTTGTCGCTAATAATAAGTCTCGGCTTATCAATTCCTACTATCATAGCAATTTTATGATTCTTATCAAACTGTTTTCTAATATCAGAAAAATATGCGTAATTAAATCTTGTAACGTTTAACGGATTTAATCCCTCATTTCTTTCTAGTACCCAACTAGCATCACCTGCTTTGATAAATGTATCAAACAAATTTTGACTTAAATCTAATACAGTTATCTTGGTATTAGGGATTAGATGCTGAACATTTTTTAATAAGGGCATTGTATGAAGATCGTGTTCGGCGCCGGTATTCCAACTAGCTGTTTGGGTTGCGTCTAACACTACATAACTCTTCCACGCATCGGACATGTGATTAATCAACAACTCGTCAATTTTCAATCCTTGTCGAACAAAGCTCATCAAAATGTTATGACTATCAGCACCGCCACTATAACTCAATACTAAGTAATCGTAGTTTTCTCTAAGTCGCCTTGCCCGCGCATTGTACAACTCATCTAACGATTGATCAGGCTCAACGGACCAATTGTAGGTATTAAAAAATTCTTTGTTGAAATTCCAAGTTACTTGTTTGTTTACTTGGCTGGCAAATAGGCAAGCCTGAATTTTAGATTCAAAATTTATACCATCGACTGTATAAACACTAGTTGAGTTTAATATCATAATTTTGCTACTAGATCGTTAATAATATCGGCTACTGGCCTACTGCTAGTTATATAGTCTACAGCAGTGCCAACAAATACATGTCCAGCTGTTGGACTCTGTATACCAATGTGTAACCCCGTAGTGTGATTATAATCGTCATTATCTACACTACTGAAAATTAATGCGTTTTGAGTTGCGCCAGTATTAAACTGAGAAATATCAGTGCTTGTAGAATTAATTATCTTAAGTTTTGTTTCTAGAGAAATTTTACTTTCTTCTGCTACAGCAAACAATGTTCCTATTGATATTGCCAATGCGCCGTTGTCTATATAATGCTTTACTTGGTCAGGAGTACCAATACCGCCAGATACAATTATTTTTAGATCTGGGTAGTGCGTTTTAATTTGGTGAAATAGGTTATCTAAATCTTCAGACCCGCGGCCGGCGCCAGCGTTACTTTTAAGTATAACTCCGGTGACTCCAGGGATAACTCCGTCAAGTGTTAAACATTTTACAAATACTTTTGTTCCGTTATCTGTAATAGATTGTAGTCCAACTAGTATATCAGTACTTTCAATTATTAATTCTATAAATTCAATTTTAGATTTTAAAATTAAATCAAGCACTGCTGGAATTTTTAATTCAGCATCGCCAACACTTAAAAAGAGTTTAAGGTCGTTAAACTCTTTCTTATAATCTATAAGGTCATCTACCAAACCTTGAAAGTTATTTTTGTAATTATAAATAGACAAACTAGGAATTCCACCAGCATGCCTGATTGCTTTGGACAACTGAATATCTGATACTTGATTCATTGCGGCAGCTATAATTGGGTATTTGGATCCTAATGAATTCATCTGGTATTTATTGTCTGCCAGAATCATAGGAAATATTATTAAAAAGTGATAAAATATAGTATGAAACTTAACACTAAAAAATCAATTGCCGCAATAACACTCAGCTCATTACTGACAGTAATCAGCCCGTACGCTTTTGGATTTGAACCAACAGCTAAGCCAATAACTGTAATCATCCCGTTTGCTCCAGGTGGCGGTGTCGATCAATCATTTAGACACTTACAAAAATATGCGCTTGATAGAGGAATTAAATTAGTAGCTGAATATCGGCCAGGTGCCGACGGCTTAATTGCTATGCGAGCATTGGCATCTATGCCAACAGACGGATTTCATATTTCAGTAACAACTGTTGGAGTATTAGCATATCAAGAATTAAAAGATTCTGAAAAATGTTGTACTATTGTTACCGGTATTCGAGATAGCATTGGAGCATTTGTAGTCAACCCAAGAAGTTCAATTAAAACTCTTGAAGATCTAGAAAATGCAGTTAGACGTGGGGATGATGTTAAGTTTGGATATGGTGCCCCAGGTCAACGAATGGTATTAGATCAATTTTTTGAATTTGCTAAGCCGAGCAAGGAACCTTTAGCGGTTCCATATAAAGGCGGCGGCCCGGTAATTAATGACCTGCTGGCAGGCACAATTGATGCAGCATACGTACCATTAAATATTGTCAAGGCCCATATTGATGCCGGTAAGTTGCGACTTGTTGCAACTTCAAAATCAAAAGTAGAAGGCTATATGTCAATCCCTGTAGTAGAAGATAGATATACAGGTTGGAAAGAGTTTGACGGTTTTGCGGTAGTGACACCAACTGGTGCTAGTTCCGAAGTAATTAAATTCTGGTCAGGGTTCTTAAAAGAATATATTAGTAACAAGCAAGTTCAGCAAGAGTTTTCAAAAGACTTTACAATCAGTGCTCCATTTGGTACTAAAGGTATATTGGACACAATTACTGCTAGTAAAGCAAGACTAGCAAAAATGGAGAAGTAGCATGAATGAATGTTTTACAAAATTAAATATAGGACTGTTGCCAACAAATAAATTATTTGAAGATTGTAAAACTTTTGATTATGGGCATGTTGATGTAGCTAGACGAGCAGGTAAAGATGGCAGAGTTGCTGACGATGTAGAAGTAATAGCCACATTCAGACAACATAAAGTTCCGTTGGAATATTTTAAGGATGAACCAATTTTAGAGCTTATACATGAATTTAATTTACTCCCAAAAATACTGTTAATAGAACCTGGACACATTTATAATTGGCATAGAGATGCGTACCGTGCCACTGCGTTTAATTTGATGCTAACACAGGATGACCAGTACTTAGTTATGTTTGCCCACGAACATAAAAAGGATTCGTTTATGCCTAGAGACTATATCTATTTTCCTTATACTAATCTTAATTACGAGACTAATCAATTTTATTTGTTAAACACGCAAATACCGCACAATAGCATTAATTACGGAACTGTTACTAGATACGTACTGTCAATGGGTTATTATGAATTGAGTCCATTAAAAACTAAAGGTCCTATAACATACGACCATTATTATTCAACTATCAATAAACTAAAAGAAAAGAACCTTGTCGGCAATGCAAGTAGTAATATTAACAACTGACACTAACCCGTTACGCCAGGTTCGATACCTAGGGCCTTATCAAATCGCGTGGTGGCTACGTACTAACGGTTACAGTACCCAAGTGTTAGACTTTTTGTATTTTATGACCAGTGAGCAACGTCTTGCGTTATTTAAAAAGTATATAACTACAGAAACAAAGATTGTTGGATTTTCTCCCTTTGTAATGTTAGACAGTCCACAAATTATTACTGAAGGCGAAGGCCCTATCTTCGATATACTTAACGAAATCAAAGATAATTTTCCGTGGGTTAAAATTGTAATAGGCGGCCAGTTTGTTAGAGGATTTTTATGGTATGGTCATAAAAGGCTTGCTTTTAAAGTTGACGCAGTTTTTAAAGATGAATCTGAAAATTCTTTTTTAGAGTATTGTAATCATGTATTTAAAAACGATGTAGCACCAGTATTCCAAATTGGTTCTGGTAATAAAGTATTTCATCCTAGCTCTGCGGAAACATTTGATATACAAACTTGTACTATGAAGTTTGCCGAGAATGATTTTATACTGCCAGGCGAATCTCTCCCATTAGAGTTAAGCAGAGGATGTATTTTTAAATGCAAGTTTTGTCAATACCCTAATATCGGCAAGGATAAAGATGACTTTAACAAATCGATGGAGTGTATTAGAGAATCTCTAATATCAAATTACAATTTATTTGGAACAACACGGTATCATATTACTGATGATACGTTAAACGCACATCGTATACGTACACAGAAGTTCTTTGAAATGACCAAGGACTTACCTTTTAAAATAGAATACATTGGATATGCTAGATTAGATTTAATAAACATTTGGCCAGAACAGTTTGAATCATTGCCAGAGTCTGGATTAGTCAGCTGCCACTTTGGTATAGAATCTTTTGATCCAATATCGTGTAACATGATTGGTAAGGGATGGGGCGCTAAGAACTATAAACCTGCGCTTACACAAATTGGAGAGCTATGGGGCGATGATGTTATAGTTAGATGTTCTATGATAGCTGGTCTTGGACAAGAAACTGAAAAAGATTGGGACGACGCAACTGAATGGTATTTCAACTCAAGAGTA
>Ga0209107_10000341_pt1 | contig 27893 bp, 14 predicted proteins | sample LakErihyJuly2011_2_FD_187460 | JGI IMG/M metagenome (GOLD analysis project Ga0209107, IMG submission 187460) | Freshwater microbial communities from dead zone in Lake Erie, Canada - CCB hypolimnion July 2011 (SPAdes) (version 2) | ecosystem: Environmental > Aquatic > Freshwater > Lentic >...
TATAAGAGGTGTAGATGCTAAAAAAAATGATAATGAAATGGCTGTATTATACATTTTTGAGCCAAAAGCAAGGGACAACTATTTCGATGCTGATGGCAAATTAAATAAAATTGGAACTGACTTGTTTGCTAAACTAAAAACTTATTCTGATGAAGCAAATAAACTAGGAAAAATTTCATCTTCCTATACAGATTGGGAAATTCAATAAATCATTTAAGTTAAAAAAATACAATTGAGCCTTCTAGCAATAGAGGGCTCTTTTTTTTATTTAATAATTAACGAAAGTAAGTACATTAAGGATGCGCAAAAATAACAAAGGACCCGCCATTTAAAGTTAGTCATTGATTTTTTAGATAGCGAGGCCTGTATTCGAACCTAGGACCTAAGGTTTTGAAGATTTTTGAGAAAGCGAAAGCGTTCATTTGAATTAAGTGGCATTATCGTTTAAAACGACTAAAAATAATTAACTAAATTTAATTTAAAAATAGCTCATCAATTAATAGTAATGTTTTAGACTTATCATTTTTCTTTCCTTTGCCTTTACTTTTGCCTTTATTTTTAGCATTACTCTTTCCTTTACTCTTAGGATTCATTTTTACATTAGGCTTGGCAATAATTTTAATACATGATACTTTTTTTGACTTAAATATACCCTCTAGAAATTGCAGCGTGTGTTCCTCGCCTTCTATAGGAAGCTTAGGCTTAAGCTTTGTCAAAAGTCTTAGATTCTTAGAGTCATCCCCTCCCCATATTTCAACAGACATGGGGGGATAAATGCCATTTTCTTCTTCCACCATAAAATGTATTCCGAATGCGCTTAAATTTATTGGCTTATTAAAAAAACACAAAGCAACTAAATCATTATCTCGAACTCCCGCCCAGTAATTTGCCCATGCAGGAGAATTAGCGCCAAATGTGCCAAGTATTTTGTTGAAAAATGTATTTGCTCCTTCTGCTTGATGAACTCTATTAAGTTGCGTCAGTAAGACCACGCTATCTGGAACAAAAGTATTTTTAATAAATCTAAAAACTGACACATCACTGGAGAACCAGCCTTTTCTATATGCCTTTACTTTTATATTACTAGTGTTACTAACAAATAACTTATTATTAAAAATTGGCGATGTGATACTATCAGGATCCTTACCATCTATTGTGTAACGTAATTCAGTACCATTAATTGGATGAAATAATTCAACGTTTACCGACTTTCCAAATACAAAACTACCATTTTTCACCTGAGGTGGATTTAATTTGAGTTGCTCATTTTCATTAATACTAAAGCCCTGAATGAAATTTAAATTTTTAAACGATTTTTGAAGAAGTCCTATTTCCGAAACACTAAGACTGGTATTCCATACTGCAATTGTTTTTAAATTCTTGAGTGTAGCAATGATTTCCCTTAAACCCAAAAATGACACTTTCGTTCCTGACAAACTTAGCGATTGAAGATGTTTTAAAGACGAAAGTACAGCGAGTCCAGTGGTTGTAACTTCGGTAAAATTGATATCTAACTTATGCAAATTATTAAAAATTACCACTTTCTTAAGATCCTCATTTTTAACAGGCAGTTTAGCAAGGCTTAGTGATATCACTTGTTCTTTTATCTCGCTTAATTCCTCTATTTGGGCAATAGAATAGGCATCATTATTAAATATTCTTACATCCAGTCCAGGTGATCCAATAGCAATTGGTCGGATGGTACGATAATCAGAATTTAAGTTTGCAATTTTTTCTTCATCAGCAGCATTAAAATCAAAGGACTCATCAACAGCTGCTGGCCCTTTTAATAATTTATATGCCAATACTTTTAATGAATCATTTGGAGATAAGGCTGTTACTTTTTGTGTAAAACTTGCATTATTCTTTATCCAATACCCTAGTAAATTTATTTCATCCAAACTAAGTTGTGGCTTTGAAGAAGGGGGCATATGCTTTTCATCATCTAGTGGGAGATGTATTCTTTGAAAAAGCAAACTCGCTTGTGGATCTCCAGATACATATAGCTTCCCATTTTTACCTCCCTTTAATATTGAAAGTGTATCTGCAAATGACAATTCACCTTTCTGTTTATTTAAATTATGACAACTAGCACATTTTTTATCAAATATAGGTTTGACAAGGTGATCAAACACGATCGCTTTATCTATGGGCACAGCTGGTTCTTTGATTTTAGATAAAATGGGTTCAATAATAAAATTTTCTCCATGGGTCAACACGCCACCGAAGTGTCCTGTTGCAATTATAATTATAACCATAGCTAACCCCAAGGACCAAGCCAAGGTTTTTTTATACCATACCTTATTCCTAATCCAGTACATGACTGACGATAATAAAAAAATACCCGCACCCATCCATTTATGCCAAAGCAATGCTTCCCCCGAATATCCGCCTTCTCTCGACAAAAATAATCCCAATATTACCGTTACGCCGGCTAATATAGCACCAAACAATAAGAAACTATCAAAAAAAAATTCGAATACCGTATTTGAATTATAGGATGCAGTAAAACGACGCAATCCAATAATCACGCCAATAATTAGTACTACTATAGGAAAATGTAGTAACAAAGTGTGCATCCTACCAAAAGGTTGTAGCCAAAATGGAATCACCAGATATTTAGAAAATAGCAAGAAGAATAATACAACTACATTTAATGCTATTAAAAATCGAGTCGCTAAATTTTTTATTTTCTTATTCATATAATTATGGATTAGCTAATAATGTCTCTAATTACTTTTCCAGAGACATCAGTTAATCTATAACGTCGCCCAAGATGTTTAAAAATAAGTTTTTCGTGATCAAGACCTAATTGATTTAAAACAGTGGCCTGAAAGTCATGCACATGAACAGGATCTTTTATAATATTATAGCCAAATTCATCAGTTTCACCATAAACCATTCCTGGCTTTACTCCACCACCTGCCATCCAAACCGAAAAACACCTTGGATGATGATCACGCCCATAATTATCTTTTGTTAACTTTCCCTGCGTATAGCTTGTGCGACCAAATTCTCCTCCCCATATTACCAAAGTTTCATCTAACAATCCGCGTTGTTTTAGATCCATCACTAAAGCTGCCGATGCCTGATCCACATCTTTAGCTTGACTAGCTATTTCAAAAGGTAGGTTACCATGCTGATCCCAACCTTGATGATATAGCTGAACAAAACGCACCCCTTTTTCAGACAGTTTTCTGGCTAACAAACAATTAGCTGCAAAAGTGCCTGGAACTAAACAATCTGGCCCATACATATTCACAATACTATCAGGTTCTTTGGATAAATCCATAACATCTGGAACAGCAGTTTGCATTCTATATGCCATTTCATATTGTTTTATTCGAGTCGTTATTTCTGGATCACCAAATTGTTGATAGGACAAATCATTTAATTCCGAAAGCTTATCCAACATTTGTCTACGTTCATGCTTACTAGTACCCTCATTATCCTTTAGGTACAAAACTGGGTCTTCTCCTTTACTAAATTGTACACCTTGGTGCACGGAATCCAAAAAACCACTTGACCACAACCTTGAATAAACGCCTTGCCCATTACCAATACCGCGCGAAAGCAATACAGTAAAGGATGGAAGATTTTTATTTTCACTACCTAATCCATAACTTAACCATGAACCCATACTAGGACGATTACCTTGCTGCGCACCAGTTTGAAGAAAAGTTAATGCTGGATCATGATTGATTGCCTCAGTATGCATTGAGCGTATGATGCAAAGTTCATCTGCAATTTTTGCTGTATACGGCAATAAATCACTTATCCATGCACGAGATTGTCCATATTGTTTAAAATCAATAAACGAGCCAGCCAATGGATATGCATCTTGAAATGCCGACATACCTGTTAATCTTTGCGTTCCACGCACAGATGCAGGCATTTCAATTCCGTTCATTTCACGAAGCTTCGGCTTATAGTCAAACAACTCTTGTTGCGACGGTGCTCCATTTTGAAATAAATAAATTACTCGTTTAGCCTTAGGGGCAAAATGAGGAATTCCAGGGGGAAGCCCATTTTTATCAGCTCCCAACCCAAAAAGATCTGGCATAAGAAGTGAGCCTAATGCAACACTTCCTATACCTACCCCCATTGAGGAAAGAAATCGTCTACGATTTAAAGAAAACCCATGTTCAATAAATTCTTCTTCCATAAAATTAATTATTTAACCCAATTACAAAATACATTATGTTTTTGTAATTGTTTCTTCCAGATTATATATAGTTGCTATTACACGCATCAATGCTGCCAATTTTTTCTCATCTAAATTTTCTAAAAGTGGATATTCACCAATGGCAAGCATTTTTTGTGCCGATAAAATTTTAATTGTACTTTCCTGTTGTGTATAGTAATCCATTAGGATTGCCAACTCTTTGTCTTGTGGTTTTCGGCAAACAATTAATCTAAACGCTTTTGTAATAGCAAAATTGATATTTTTATTTTCTTGAAAAAGCTTTGCTGCCAATACCCTTGATGCTTCCAAAACTGTTGGATCATTCATCATCACCAATGCCTGTAAAGGCGTATTGGTTCTTTGCCTTTTTACCTCGCAAATATCTCGATTGCTTGCATCAAATATACCCATAGAAGCAGGAGGCACTGTCCTCTTGACCAAGGTATACATACCACGTCGGTAAATATCTTTTCCATGATCTTGCTTATATACCGATAATAAACCTCTACCGGAAGTAGCCCCTTCCCATAATCCTGCAGGTTGATAAGGCTTTACACTTGGCCCACCAATAGCATCATTAAGTAAACCACTACTAGATAAAACTATATCTCTTATAAATTCTGCAGCTACTCTATACCTAGGACCTCTTGCTAGTAGTATATTTTCAGGGTCCAATGCTAATTTTTCTTTTGATATTACTGCTGACTGTCTGTATGTAGCTGACATCACAAATTGTTTCACGAGTCTTTTGATATTCCAATTATGTTGCATAAAATCAACCGCTAACCAATCCAACAATGCAGGGTGAGTGGGTATTTCACCTTGCATCCCAAAGTCACCTGATGTTTTCACGATACCTCTTCCAAAAAAATCTTGCCATAAAAGATTAACAAATACTCTTGCCGTAAGTGGATTTTTTTGATCGAAAATCCAATTGGCAAGTCCTAATCTATTTTTTGGATATTTTGGATCGAAAGGTAAAATTGCTGACGGAGTTCCTGGTGTTACCTCATCACCTTCAACATCATATTGGCCTCTTATAAGAATATGTGTTTTTCGAACAGTATCTTGATCACCCATAACCGATACAATTAATTTATTTGTATCCTTTTTATTAATAAAACTTAATATACTTTTTACATCATCATTCGTAACCTCCATAAATGGTTGTTTGGCATAAGTCTCAGGACCTCCAATAACTGACTCCATTCCCTTTTCCTTAATATTATTAAAAAAAGCAAAGAACCGATAATATTCTTTTTGTGAAAATGGGTCATATTTATGATCATGGCAATGTGCACACTCTAAAGTAACACTTAAAATTCCCTTACCTATAAGATCCGTTCGATCTGTAACGTACATTAGTCTATATTCTTCTGGAATAACACCGCCTTCTTCTGTAATCTTATGATTTCGATTAAATCCAGTAGCCAATAATTGTTCTTTTGTAAAATTAGGAAGCAGGTCCCCTGCCAACTGCCAAGTAACAAAATCTTTGTAACTCATATTTTTATTAAATGCATGAATTACCCAGTCTCGCCATGGCCATTGGGTTCGATAACCATCATCCTGATAACCGTGCGAATCGGCGTATCTTGAAAGATCAAGCCACATTAGTGACATCTTCTCCCCATATGCCTTCTTTTGCAATAACTGATCAACCAAATTTTCATAAGCTGTTGGACTTTTGTCGAAAAGAAATGAGTTCATCAAACTTAATGAAGGGGGTAATCCTGTTAAATCAATACACAAGCGTTTTAAAAGTCTTTCCTTATCAGCTTCCTCATTAGGCTGAATACCTTGTTTTTCTTGATTAGCTAATATATAATAATCAATTTCATTTTTTGGCCAATTGTTGTTTTTTACTACTGGCAGTGCCCCTTTAACAGGTGGCACAAATGCCCAGTGTCGTTCATATTTTGCACCTTGTTTAATCCATTTCTCAATTAAAGCAATTTCACGTTTTGATAATTTTAAATTTGAATTATTCGGAGGCATTACCAAACTAGTATCTTTTGAACTTATCCGAATAAAAACTTCAGATAAATCAGGATTCCCAGGAACTAATGCATGGGCCATTGGATGTTCTTTCAATGCTTGATATGTACTTTCAGATTGGTCTAATCTTAAATTAGCTTTACGCTTATTAATATCTGGGCCATGACATGAAAAACATTTATCAGATAAAATAGGGCGAATATCAAAATTATAACTAATGGAATCAGGTAAATTATTACTTACAAACAAACTTTCTTGTTGATTAATGCAAGCTTGAAAAGAAAAGATACTTAAAATAAAAAATAGTAAAATGTAAAATATTTTTTTTGAAAAATGCATGTATCAGAATTTATAAAATAATTGAATAGACAAAAAATTAACTTACTATGATGATGATCAAAATTGAACAACACTATATTTATTTTTGTTAAAATTACTCGCTTTTTTGAGATTAATTTTTTTATGTGTGATCATATAAGAAAGAATAAACGATATTAACAAATAAGGTAAAGAGTGATAACGTAAATTTTATTCAATCTTTATCCATATTTCATCAAGGGGGAAATAGACTTCATCGCCGAGTTATTTGAGAGTTACCAGGTTGCAATCAGATTTATTGTTTGATCCTTTCTAAAACCAGGACCCAATCCTGCGGTGAGGGAACATTCTTCTTGAAGCTCACCAGCTTTGCATCCTTGTCGGCGGCTTTCGCAGTGGCTTTAATTATTCCCTGGTCGAACTTCCTACCAGTAGCTGGGTCCCAATAATAAACATGCCAGTCGATATCCGGCTCCAGATCATTCACCTCCGGACCGTCCCAGGTATAGATCCCGCGCCGCGGCAGGTAAATAAACCGCACGGTGCCGGAAATGCCGGCGGCATAACAACCCGGAGCCCATTCCGGGTGCGGCTCGAAGTTTTGCCACGGGTATTGCTCGAGCAGTTTCCTGGCCAGTCCAAGCTGGGTGGCGCCGGGATAATTCATCCCTTCCTTCCAGGTGGTCCAGTCGTAGGGTTGGCGAGCCCATGCGCCCCAATTCCCGTGATCACCTTCAACGCCGGCGTGCCAAATCCCCGCTGCACCATAGGTATGGCCTGCAGCACCGCTGAGGATGCTCTGCCAAAAGATCCGTCGCTGGACATCACCGAAGCCCTGCTGCATGTGACCCTCATAGCAAGTCTCGCCAACCAGCACGGGCATCGGCGGCTTGGTGGCGTAGGCCGAGGAAACGATCGCCACGCTTTGCGGCTCCACGGCAACACGCTCATTGTGGCTCCCACCAACCATGTCGAAATCGATCACTGGGATGTCGTCCTTGTCAAGTTTCCGCCCCTGGCCCGTGTGGCATGTAAGCGGGTGATGATAGGGATCGATGCTCCGCAGATAAGTCGCCACTTCGGCCCAGGAGCCATGCCCCGCCTTGGTTTCCTCTGGAACTTCCCCCGCCAGGATCCACATAACCGGGTAGGCGCCATAGCGTGCAATTAGATAGCGCCAGTGCCGCTTGATGTTGGCCGCTCCGAATTTCTGCATACTGTTGCAGTCGCCCCGCCCCCAGGCACCGACAATCGCCGGAACGATGCCGGCATCCGCTAGATGCTTCAACCGCCGGTCCGCATAGTCAAAGTACTTCGGATTGACCACGCTCATGTCCTGCGCCAAATAAGGCTGTCCGCCCTCATTCTCCAGGCTGGGCGCGAAGAAGTTTTCGTCAGGATAGGGTCCGCACACAATCTGGACCACGCTGAAGCCCTTGGCCTTGCGGTCGGCGGTGAGTTCCTGGAACCCTCCCCAGGTCATCCTTTTACAAAGATTCTTCCACCAGGTGTCGCCCAACCAAAAAAATGGTGTACCATCGGCGTATTCAAAATGCCTATTGTCATTAGCCAAGCGGATAAAACCATGCTTGAGCAATGGGTTGTCGCCTTTGTAGGTCGTGACCAGCAGATTTTTTTCTTTCCCGTTCAAATCCCGGTTCGCCGAATCCGAGCATGTGACTTGATACGTGTAATTACCCAGCACCGGTGGCGCGAAGCGAACGGTCCACTTGTTACCTCCAGCCCAGAAAGCGGGGACGATCCATTTTTGGGCGGCTTGGTAGAAGACGACATCCACTGTCACCTCTACAAATGGATTTTCATATTTTACACTTGAAGTAAATGAAGTTTCAAATACATCCCATTGCTGGATCCTGCTGATAGAATTTGATTTTTCCCAATTCCGCTGAACACCCTTGTTACTTGCCAAATTAAATTTGCCGAACCTTTGCTTAAGGAATTTCTCCTGCTTAGCGCTTACTGATATCATTGGGTCTGAAGCGACTGCTATCGATTCAATATTGGTAGATTTCGCAACTAATAAATTGGAGTGAACCATCGGCAGGGCAACCATAAATCCCAGGATAATACATAATCTCATTTTTATCTTCATTATGTTAGAATTATTGATATATATACTACTGTTTAAAAATAATTTTCTCCCCTTTTGATGTAGACATTTCAACAATTGAACTTGTAAGGAGCTTAACCCCACTTCGGGAAGAAATAGTTCCTCCTTTTGTCCAAGGCAAAATTATCTTCAACAATCCTCCCAATTCGCTGGTCACTTTTATCTCCTTTACTTTTCCATTTTTCAAAGATGCACTTACCAAGAAGGCGCCAACAGCTCGCAGCTGCTGGAATTCGGCATCTTTGTTCATTGGCCAGTTGGGGAAGAGTCTGATGGTGCCATCATAACTTTGCATCAGACATTCGTTGACTACAACCGGTAAAGCGAAGTTCTCAAACCAAATACCCTTTTTATCCATGTAACCATAATCGGTTCCATCATTGTATCGGCCATTTACCTGCATTACCCTGTCGGAAGTTGCCCCATTGGCCATTGTTGAATAATTAACATGTCGCTTGAACCTTTCTAGATCCAGCATTCCTATACGAGCAGCTTGTAAATTAATAAATACTAAATCATTACCTCCTTCGTTTTGCTGATTCAGGTAAGTATTCTTCAAAAGCTTTTGGGTTGCAGCATCTGAATGTAAACCGTAATCTTCTCCTGGGAAAACCGACATCAATGGGTTGGGCGTATTATAAACTACCTCAGCATGTTCTCCGGGAACTGAAACCAATACTTTCCCAAATTCTTTTGATTCTGCAGTAGGATAATCAGGGAAACGAGATAAAATCAGTCTAACGTTGTCCATTAATGTTTCTTCCTGTTTTTCAACATTCAATAGGTTGGTTGCCCGAGTATACGCCTTAAAAAGGAATTTAGTAAGCGTAAGATCAACATTGCAATCGGAATTGTATTTAAAACCAGGCCGAAGGCCATATAATTCGGGAGGAACTGTTGGGAAAATGTGAAATTTGTCATCCTTCCACTGTGGCCCACTTGCTTCGGGTCTTTTCATATAGGCCACTAAAAATTCAACCGCTGCTTTCATAGGACCAAATGCCCTGTTTCTAAGAAACTCAACATCACCAGAATAGAGATAGTGCCACCACAGGCCTTGAACTGCCCAGGGTGTTTCTAAAATCTCCCAACCCCAGGTGGGAACAGGATAAGGATTCATATTCATATCAACCGGGAAAGCACTATGAGGAAAATAGGCACCTGGCAGTTGATAGTATTCCTTCGCCCAACGCTTGCTTACAGGAAGCAACTTTTCAATCAGGTTCACATAAGGTAGGTTTTTCTCTAGATGATTACTTGAAAAGGTTACCCAAAAAGGCTGCTGCGTATTATAATTCATGTGGTAATCGCCGTGCCAAGAAGTGCCAATTGTATTGTAACTCCAGTTGGCAAAAAGCCCCGGAGTAGTGGCCCCATCTTTGGCAGCACAATTTAAAAAATAGAGATTCCGATACCACATCTGTTCTAGAAACTGATCGGCAAGGATGACTCCCGACTTAGCCCAGTAATCTTTCCATATCTGTTGTGACCTGTTCAAGAACACCAACAAATCTTCGTTTTTGGGAATAGCTTTTTCTAACAAATCATATTCGACCTCATTGTTTAGTCCTTCCTGAAGCGTAATAACACCTATAAAGCCCGGCTTCTTCTTAATCCCTGCCTCCATAGGTACCATTGACTGCTGTATGCCATACCAGTTGATTCTAGAATTTTTTTCCAACAAACAATTCAAGGATGCAGTTAGGTGAAAAGCCTTGTCTTTGGGATGTCCTTTTGCCACATCGTATTTATCAGGCTCCAAATAGGGCAATATTTGACGAAACCCAATCAATCCATTTTCAAGACTCTCTTCTGTTTTTGTCTTTGGAAATTCTTTCGGGGTGGAAGGATCTGGAATCACCCTAACACGGTCAAAGATATTATCACTAAGATTGCCCTGCTGATCAACTAGGCGGAACCAAAGCTGATCTTTGACCATATCCATAAAAATTTGAAGGGTTATTTTTTTCTGCTCTTTCGTAAGTAAGTACACTTCGCACATCCCGTTAGCAATATCCAGCTTATGCCCTACCATTTCAGCATTCCGACGGTCGAACCCCAACAACACGGAACCACAGGGGAATGGGCGCGGATAAGGTTTTCTGTAATTTTCTTCAGTCATCGTTTTGTATGCATTGTACCATGGATCATCTGTTAGCACCGACAAACTATCTGGAATAGCTTTCACTTTGTTGAATATTTCTTGAAAGGTTCCAATCTTCTCTCTGTTGTTCTCAGCCAAACGAATATCCCAAACATTATTATGGCCGAAATAAAGCACCACAGCATCGGGCCTAGTCGTAACCACTACCCCCATTGCACCATTTCCAAGCAAGGCTCCCTCAAAAAAATCGGGAGCAGGCCGGTCATAAGTTAAAGCATGCAGTTTGGCTCTTTCAAAAGGGCTGAACAATTCTTGTGCATTGGCAACCAATGATACCAAAAGAATCATGGGATAGATAATAATGGTGAAATTTACTTTTTTCATATAACTGTTTATTCGTAATAAAATAGCACAAAACACTTTGTTTGACAAACTTTATGCTGACGTTAGACAGACATAGCAATTATATTATTTAGCCCCTTCAATAATAGCTTTATATGCAGGCTTTCGAATATAGTTTATATCAAAAGGTAATGGCCAATCTGGTGCTCCTTGAAATGCAGGAATCCAAGAATCAGCATCACCGACATTCCATGTTGTTATACCAAACTGTTGTGATTTGGGAATCGAATTATAGGCTTTAACTACTGAACGATACATCTCTGCCTGCTGTGAAGCCATTGCAGACGTAAACACAAGACCTTGAATTTTAGCAACGTTTACAGCAATATCTAACTCTGAAATATGTACCTTAAGTCCTGTTCCTTTTGCAAAATTAATGGCAGCCATAATGTTTGCTTCAGTTTGATTAAAATTAATATGAAACTGCATCCCTATTCCTTGAATAGGGATGCCCCTTGTCTGGAAAGAATTAATAAGATTAGATATTGCATTCCTTTTAGCAGGAGAACTCTCTTGCCCAAAATCATTATAAAATAAAAGAGCATCAGGATCAGCCTGATGGGCGTATTGAAAACATCTAGCAATATAGTCTTGACCTAATTTAGTTACCCAAATACTATTTCTAACTGTTCCATCACTATTGAAATACTCATTCACCACATCCCATGAAGCTACCTTTCCTTTAAAATGTGCAACAACATTTTGGATATGGCTTTTCAATAAGCTTTCCCAAGCGATAGAATCGCCAGAAAAAGCAGTAACCCAGCTAGGCAAAGATTTATACCAGTTCAAGGTATGTCCGTGAATTCTTTTGTTATTGGATATTGCATAAGAAACAATGTAATCTGCATCAACCCAATTATAAGTATTTTCTGAAGGATGCAACGCACCAAACTTCATAGCGTTTTCAGCAGTTACACTATTAAATTCTTTGGTAACTAAACCATTGTAAATGCTACTATTTTTTAATAAAGAAACATTTATAGAAGCCCCCATTGGGAATGGCATCATCTTATAAAGATTCGTATCCAACACCACAGGAGGTGTAACGATTACTAATGTTGGCGGGATAACGACTGTTACTATATCATTTTTTTTGGAACAGCCTAATGTAAATATAAAGAATAAAAAAACAATGTATGTTGATCTCATATAATCAGTTAAAATGAATTGCAGAGAATTAAATAGAAAAAATCATCTAAATTTAGATAAGTATTCTTAATAATATTGATTGTAATATTTTGATTTTTGACACAAAAAATAAAATAATTTAATACAAATTAGTTTAAAAAAAATAGCCTCTAGCAATAGGGATCTCTTTTTTTCAAAAACCTCACGCAAAACCTCACGCAAAACCTCACGCAAAAACAACAAAGGACCCACGATTTAACGTAAGTCCTTGATTTTCATGTAGCGAGACCGGGATTTGAACCCGGGACCTCAGGGTTATGAAGATTTTTTGAAAAAATGAAAACGTTGATTTGTAATTAGTTATGTTTTTACAAAACCGAAAACAATCGATTTTAACCGATTTCAGGGGGTGTTTTCCTCACGCAGAGGTATTATTCAATTCATGTTATATTAACAATTAATTAAAGGCGTAAATGAGGTCAGATATATTAATTATTAAAATATATTACTTACCTTAAGAATCTTATTTAATCATTGAAATTAGCTATACCCTATTTCTAAATCAGCATTTATGAAATATAAATTAGAGGCAAATAAACAAATTGACACTAAAAAATTATCAAGAAGAAAAGTTGTTAGCCTTCTTGGTTTAGGTATATTAGCAACTCAATTTCCATTTGCTTGTAAAAATGGAATAATCGCTTTATCTGATCTTGAAAAGAAAGGTATACACTACCTGACATTGTCTGAGGTAGCCGATCTAATAAAATCAAAAAAAATATCTTCAGAAGAATTAACACAATTAATGCTAAATCGTATTAAAGCAATAGATAGTAAGTTAAATAGCTATATTACTATTATGGGAAAAGAAGCACTTGTACAAGCTCGTGCGCTTGATAAAGAATTAGCTGAAGGTAAATATAGAGGTCCGCTGCATGGGGTGCCTCTTGGAGTTAAAGATTTACTCTATACCACCAATGCTCCCACCACAGCAAGTCATTCATTTCATGCAAATTTCATTGCTTCATATAATGCTACAGTTGTCGATAAGCTTTATAATGCTGGCGCAGTTATTCTAGGTAAGTTAAACCTTACCGAAGGGGCAATGTGTAATTATAATAATATATCAAAAATCCCTAAAAATCCATGGGGCGAAGATTTATGGACTGGTGTTTCATCAAGTGGATCCGGTGTTGCAACTGCTGCTGGACTTTGTTTCGGTTCTATAGGTTCTGATACTGGAGGTTCCATAAGAACGCCATCAGTGGCTAATGGTATAGTTGGCCTTAAGCCTACATACGGATTGGTTAGTACTCATGGAGTGTTTCCACTTTCAATATCGCTTGATCATATTGGACCAATGACAAGATCTACATTGGATGCAGCCATTATGTTAGAAGCTATAGCAGGATATGATGCAAATGATCCCAATTCATTGCAACAAGATAAACTAGATGTTACTTCATCCATCAAAAATGGTATAAAAGGGTTGCGTATTGGTATAGACCATGATTTTGTAAATAAGGATGTTGATCCAAAGCTGGCAGCATCCATTGAATTAGCAACAAAAAAAATGGAAGAGCTTGGTGCAACTATCGTTCAATTCAAAATGCTAGATAATAAGGAAGAGAGACGTGAAATGTGGTGGATTATTACTTGTAAAGAAGCTTATGAAGCAAATAAAACTACCTACCCATCTAAGAAAAATGATTATGCGCTTGGCTTTGGGGAGCTGCTAGAATTTGGTATGAATGTAACAGATGTCCAATACAAGAAAGCGATAGCATTTCAACAAAATTTTAAAACTGAGTTTCGCAAATTACTTTTAGAAGTGGATGCCTTTGTTTCTCCTGCGGGCGGCATGGCTAAAGGAGTAACTGAAAAAATGTGGCGCGCCAATGCTGCTGAAGATGTAGTATTCAAATTTAAAAATGAATTGGATCTTCATTTTGGAAAACCTGCAAACCTTGCGGGAATACCTACACTTACTATGCCTTGTGGGAAAGCAGAAGGGGGAATGCCTCCTCCTGGCTTTCAATTAATGGGATCGGCATTAACTGAAGCTACCCTTTGTAGAATAGGGTATGCCTATGAACAAGCAACCAAGTGGCATCTACAACATCCTGAAATATAAATATTTAAAAATTCTTGTAATCACTATCATTCTTAAGACACTTATTTAATCATTGAAATGGGCTATACCCTATTTCTAAATGAACTTTAAAATAAAAAATAAATAAATGAAAAAAACATTTCTACTACTTTATAGCCTTTTGCTTGCAATGGTATGTTTTGCTCAAACAGCTTCAAGTAAACCAAATATAATAATTATTTTGGCCGATGATCTTGGTTATGGAGACCTTAAGTGCTACAATCCGCAGCGCGGAAAAATAGCAACGCCTCAAATCGACAAGCTTGCGTCGCAAAGCATGAGATTCACCGATGGTCATTCGTCCTCAGGGGTTTGCTCGCCTTCGAGATACGCTCTTCTCACTGGTCGTTACCACTGGCGAACACGACTACAGGTAGGGATTGTGGAAGTCTTTGGAGCGCCATTAATCGCACCAGACCGGATGACCATAGGTACGCTGGCGAAGCAACAGGGGTATCAGACGGCTGCCATTGGCAAGTGGCACCTCGGATGGGAATGGCCTATTTCAAAGGAGCAAAAGTCACTGCTAAAGGCACCCAAAAAGGCCAACAAGGATGATGAGTTGAAGCCAAAACTAGCGCCCGATGTTGCAACGGAGCAGCAGGTGGAGGCATGGAGTGGATTTTTCTCGAAGCCCATCGCAGCTGGTCCTACCACTCGTGGTTTCAACACCTATTTTGGCACCGACGTGCCGAACTGGCCTCCGTTTTGTTTCATCGAAAACGACCACACGGTGGGTGTTCCGAGCGAGTTTCTTCCCATAGCCGTCATTGGAAATAATTTGGTAAGTATACAGGGGCCTGCTTTGAAGGACTGGAAACTGGATAACATTCTTCCTACTCTTGCCCAACATGCGGAGGCGTTTATTGCTGATGCTGCAAAACAGCCTGAACCATTTTTACTCTATCTCGCATTGACCGCGCCACATACCCCACTTTCCCCAACTGATGAGTGGAAGAACAAGAGCGGCCTCAACACGTATGCTGATTTCGTAATGCAGACGGATGCGACCGTGGGCCGTTTGTTGGATGCGCTGGAGAAGAGCGGAGCAGCGGGTAATACTTTGGTCATTTTTACCTCCGACAATGGTTGCGCTCCTTACATTGGAGCAGATGTACTTGAGCAAAAGGGGCATTATCCAAGTGGCCCACTGCGGGGCTACAAATCCGACGCTTGGGAAGGAGGGCATCGTGTGCCCTTTATTGTGCGTTGGCCCGGCATCGTGAAGCCTGGTAGCTTATGCAACCAACTAGTGGAGCAAGCAGATATTTTCTCCACGCTGGCTGAAATACTCGGGAGGAAGCTTCCAGATGACGCTGGAGAAGACAGTTTTAGCATGCTGCCGCTGTTTAAAGGTAAGGAGAAACCGACCCGTGAAAATGCAGTTAGTGCCAGCAGCAACGGCTTGCCTGCTGTAAGGCAGGGTAAATGGAAGTACATTCCCGGCCCTGGCTCGGGTGGCTGGGGCAAAGGAGGTGATCAATCCCAACCGGTGCAGCTTTACAACCTCGACAAAGACCTAAGTGAAACCAATAACCTCGCGGCTTCGATGCCAAAGAAGGTCGAAGAAATGAAGCAGTTGCTGGAAAAACTCATTGTAGAAGGTCGGAGTACGAAAGGTTTACTGCAAAAGAATGACGTCGAAGTAGTTCGCTACCCAAAATAGTCAACACCATCGAGAAGCAGTAAGCATCCTGACACAAAATAAAAACCACCTAATTCATCTGATATAAGGGAGTTATAATTATACTTTTCTTAAAATAACAGCGCCAATTACGGTTAAACAGGGGGTAGTAGCTACAGATTCTGCTACAGGCATAAAATATAAAGGAAATACAATTATATTTTCTTTATATAACAGCTATTAACGGTTTTAAATAGGGGGGAGTGTTCGCTATTATATAAGGAAAAAAACAAATTGTTTAATTTAATTTATCTTATTTTAGCAAGTAAATATAACAAAAACTAACAGGTAAATTTTTACTTTGGAACTTACCAGCATAGAAGTAGTACGAAAGATTATTTCAGGAGACGAACATTCATTTGAAAAAGTGTATCGCTATTTTTATCCCCGACTAATATATTTCGCAAAACAGTATATATATGATATTGAGGTATCTAGGAATATTGTTCAAGATGTATTTACAGAATTATGGGATAAGCGAAATGCCTTGCATGAAGAGACCAACTTAAATGCCTGGCTGTTTAAGGTTACCAAAAATAAATCACTTAAAATTATTAGCCGCCTAAAATCTCAGAAAAACTACGATAGCTACCTTAAATCAAGGCAATTGGATGTCAATTACAATGCATTGTCCGATTTCGATACCAGTAAGGAACTTCAGGCCCAGATCAACGCTGCATTGGAGAAGTTGTCTCCGGCATGCCGTAAGGTTTTCGAACTGAGTCGATTTGAAGATCGTAAAAACAAAGAGATAGCCGAGGAGTTGAACCTGAGTATTAAAACTGTTGAAGCACACATCTCGAAAGCGCTCAGGTCGTTAAAGGCCGATTTAAAGGATTACCTTCCGTTATTTTACATCCTGTTTTCACCTTCGTAAATAAAAAATAACTTTTCTCAGTAAGGGTAAAAGGCATTGATTGGGTTATACATTAAACCTTAAAATATCAATGAACGAAGAAAAGTTACTAGGTTACATCCAAGGAGAAATCCATTCGGAAGCTGAAATAGTTGAAATTCTGGATTGGATCGAATCATCCCCCGAAAACCAAAAAATATATACCCAACTCAAAAATTTGTGGGTTATTACCGGACTAGATCATCCCGATCAGGTTACTATCCCTGCTTTTTCGTTCGGCAAAACTCGTTCAATGCCCCTTCAGCATCACCTATGGGGTTCGCTTTTAAAGTATGCTGCTGTATTTGTCGGTGCATTTGCCTTGGGTTCACTAACCCTCTTTTTAATCAAGCAAAGTGAAAGAAATGCCTTATCTGCGAATTACAATACGATTGTGGTCCCTTATGGGCAACGCTCGCAGGTCACCTTGTATGATGGCACAAAAGTCTGGCTGAATTCTGGTACCAAATTAAAATTTCCTGTTGTTTTCAATACTGATACACGTGAGGTAACTATTGAGGGTCAAGCCTATTTTAATGTTGCCAAAGATGTGAAACATCCTTTTGTGGTGAATTCCGGAAAGCTGAAGGTGGTGGTGCTGGGAACCAAATTTGATGTATGCGCCTACGCCGATGAAAATGTGTTTTCAACAACTTTGGAAGAGGGTTCAGTCGTGGTTTATAATACTGAGAATGGGAAATTCATGAAAATGAAACCGGGTGAGCAAATCGTTATGGATCGCAAAACAGACGCATTTAAACACCTGCACGTCGATACTGATCTCTATACCTCCTGGAAGGAAAATTTATTAAAGTTTGATGATGCAACCTTTGAAGACGTTATCAAAAAGATGGAACGCTGGTACGATGTTAGAGTAACAGTGGCCCCGGGTATCAATACTAAAGAGCAATATACCATGACAATCAAAACCGAAAGCCTGCGGGAAATGCTTCAGCTTTTGTCAAAAACAACCAAAATAAACTATGAAATAAAAGAAAGCGCTGTACTGATAAAAAAACCATGAGAGAATAAAGGAAAATGCCGAAACACTTTCCCTCAAATTCATGCTGAAACATGAATCATGGATAAAAACCCCACTTGCGATGGGATATATTTAACCTTTTCAATTACAAAATTATGAAAAAAAAATGGTTTAATTATGAGCGAGTTTACCGCCCTTTTTTTAAATGGGTTCGTCTTATGAATCTAACTCTGTTTATTCTTCTAGCAGGTCTGATGCATGTAAGTGCAAGCGTTTACGGGCAACAACCGAAGCTAAGTGTTTCGATGAAGGATGTTTCAGTGAAAGAAGTACTTAAACAGATTGAGAAACAAAGCGATTTTTTCTTCCTGTACAAGAGCACTGACATTGGTGTGAACCGAATTATCTCCGTTAAAATCGAGGGTAAATCAGTTGAAAATCTTTTGGATCAAATTTTCAGCGGTACAACGGTAGCTTATGAGGTTGTTAATCACCAAATTGTTCTAAGCGATAAAGCGACGGAAAATTCTTTACCGCAAAGTCAACAGCAAAAAGAAAATATCATCTCCGGCAAAGTCACCGACTCTTACGGAGCCCCAATAACTGGTGCATCAGTGTTTGTTAAAGGAACTCTTATTGGTGTTGTTACCGATTTAAATGGGAATTTTAATTTAGCCAATGTACCCCAAAATGCAACATTGATTTTTTCGTTTGTTGGCATGAAAACAAAAGAAGTGCTTTTAAACGGGCTTCCCACCCTTAATATTACATTGGTTAATGATGTAATGGGGCTTGATGAAGTGGTGGTCACCGGGTATGGGACACAGAAAAAAGGGGATCTTACAGGATCTATTGTCTCTGTAAATTCAGCGAAATTGGAAAAAACAATCAATTCAAACCTGACAAAAACATTACAGGGAATTGTTCCCGGTCTGGAGATTACTAATACAAGTTTTAAAGCTGGGGCCTCCCAGTCAATAACGATTCGAGGAGAAAACTCTCTTTCTGCTAGTAATGCTCCCTTAATTATTCTTGATGGAATACCTTACGATGGAAGTTTGAACGACATCAACCCTAATGATGTAGAGTCTGTCAACGTCCTCAAAGATGCATCATCAAGTGCTATTTATGGAGCTCGTTCTGCCAATGGTGTTATTATTATTTCGACCAAACAGGGAAAACAGGGGAAACTAAAAATAAGTTTTAGCAACAGTTACGGCGTTGGATCAATTGCAAATAAAATTGACATGCTGAATGGAGGTGAGTATGTTTCTATGATTCAGGAATACAAAAGGTGGAGAAATATAACAACCAACTTTGATCCATTAGCGATATTAATGTCGAATGAAATTCCTAATTATAATGCTGGCATTACGACAGATTGGATAGATCTGGGGTATACAAATTCTATGCAGCTAAATAATGAACTCAGTATTTCTGGTGCAAATGAAAAGACATCCTATTATAATTCAATAGGGCATTACAAGGAAAAAGGCCTTGCACTTGGCGATCAATTTACCCGCGTAACGCTCAGGTCAAACATAAAGCACAATCCAACCAAATGGCTTGAAATAGGCTCCAATCTTCAATTTTCACACAGAGACCACAGTGGCACGTCACCTGATAGAACGGCATTAGTTTACTCGAGTCCTTATGGGCAGGTAAAAACCAGCAAAGGTGACTGGGAATTATACCCTGTCTATCCAGCAACCTATCTTTATAGTGGATTTGCCAATTACACTGCAACCAATGATAATAATACATATAGTAGCATCGTTAATTTATATGGCGTTCTTAGGCCGGCAAAAGGGTTAAGTTACCGATTAAACGTTGGCTCCAACCTTAGTAATAACTACCAGGGAAGTTATTATCCAAAGAATACAATGACTGGTCAAAATGCGAACGGAAGTGCATCTAAAAACAGTTCTTTAGGCACAAGATGGACTTTTGAGAACGTTTTAGATTACAAAACTGTTATTGGATTACATACAATTAGTTTAACCGGCCTCTTCAGTAGGGAAGGTACAACATCCAAATCTGAATCTCTGACAGGACAAGGTTTTGTTAGCGATGTCACCTTGTACAATTTTATGTCGTCTGCATCCATCAAAAACATAAGCTCCGGCTATTCTGAAAGTTATATAGAATCTCTGATGGGCCGTCTAAACTATGATTTTGGCAAAAAATACTTTGCAACTTTCACTATACGTAGGGATGGTTACTCAGGCTTCGGGGCAAATAACAAATACGGGGTCTTTCCTTCAGGAGCTGTTGGCTGGAATATAAGCGAGGAAAACTTCATAAAGAATTCTACATCAATGAAATTCATAGATCTACTTAAGCTTCGCTTATCTTATGGTATCAATGGCAATATGGCTATTCCTTCATACAGAACACTCGATATTTTCTCAAACGTTTCTATGATCTTTGGCGACAATACAACCACTACCAACGGACTTTTGAATTCTTCTATAGGGAACCCTAGTCTCAAATGGGAAGGTACTAAAGCCTATAATGTTGCTTTAGATTTTGGATTTTTCAAGAACAGGCTTACAGGTACAATCGATCTTTGGAAAAGTAATTCAAAAGATCTGCTGATGACTCGCTCCGTACCCGTTATGAATGGCTACTCAAGTGTTTGGGATAATATCGGGCAGGTTGCCAATAGAGGTATTGAATTATCCTTAAGCTCAATTAACATATCCAATGCAAACTTTAAGTGGACATCTTCTTTCAATTTTTCAAAGAACAAGGATGAAATTGTATCTCTCAGCAAGGGTGAAACACAAAATATTGCCAATCTATGGTTTGTAGGACAACCCCTTAACGTAATTTACAATTACAGACAGACAGGAGTATGGCAATTAGGCCAGGAAGCTGAAATAGCAGCCGGTCCTCAGAAAGGCGAAAAACCTGGTGCTGCAAGGTTGGAAGATGTAAACAATGATGGTAAATTAACTGCCCTTGATAAGGTGATCCTCGGCTCCAAGACACCATCCTGGAGGGCTGGACTTTCCAATGAATTCAAATATAAAAGGTGGTCTTTAAATATCTTTATCAATGCCGTCCAGGGAATAAAGTACGACAATGGCTTGCTTGCTGCAATCCAATATGGCATCGACAAAAATGCCAATTTTATTGATGTCCCATTTTGGAGACCTGACAGGCCAAATAACAGATTTACTTCTGTTGGCTACATGAACACTTATGGTGTTCCTATGCTTGATGATGCTAGTTTTGTCCGCATTAAGGATCTAACTTTATCTTACGAACTATCCCCTGTCGGAATCATTAAATCCTGGGGAATAAATAGGCTTACCTTCTCTGTTACTGGCAGAAATCTCTATACTTTTACCAAATGGATTGGTTTTGATCCGGAATCTCCCGTTGCCGGAGTTGGAGCGCTAGGAGTTTATCCTAGTGCACGTGAAATAAATTTTGGAGTAAAAGTTGATTTATAAACGAATTAAAAAATAAATAATGAAAAACTATACATTACATAAGCGAGAAGTGAATTTTATAACAATGGTTTTTGCCATAATTATTATTGTTTTCACATTCTCATGTAAAAAAGAGTTACTGGTGGAAAACCCTACTTCGTTTCTTGGACCTACTAATACCTTTAAAACCACAGATGGTTTTAAAACAGCAGTTGTAGGATTATATGAACTACAAAGGAGGCAGTTAGATCAGGAGAATTACGGATATTTTTTTGCTGGAACTGATATTGTCCGAACCGGATTGGCTTTCCCCAATCACCTTTATCTCGAAAAATTAGGGAGTTCCATTCAACCTACTGATTTTGAACCTTTTTGGAACTGGGGTTATCTTTTGGTTGGCAATGCCAACCAGATCCTTGATCAATTAAAAACAGCAAATGTTGTTTGGAATACACCTGCCGAGAAAGCCCAGGCCGAGGCCGAAAGCCGCTTTTTCAGGGCCTATGCATACAGGGTAATGATGTATTGTTATGGAGATCTGCCCATCATTACTGAATTGACCAAGCCTTTCAGAAATGATTTTACCCGTCAGCCAGTTGCGGAAGTACAGAGGCTGATCATTGACGATTTTAAGTTTGCAGAAGCAAATTTGCCGGAAATAACAACCACTGATGGCAGACTTGTAAAAGCTGCTGCACAGCATTATCTGGCTGAAACTTATCTTTACTTAAACAAACCTGATTCGGCGGAGATATGGGCAACAAAGGTTACAACTTCATCTAATTACAAGTTAATGACCAGCCGTTTCGGGAATGTATTAAGCCAACCTGGCGATGCTTTTTCCGATTTGTTTAAAGAGAATAATACTAACCGTTCCAAAGGCAACACAGAGGGAATATGGGTGCAGCAATTCCAGTACAATGCAATTGGTGGCGGTGATGCTTCAAACCAATTGAATTGGGATCGGCGGTCTATGGTACCTTATTATTCTTCCATTAGCGGCTTTGTATTGTGTGATTCTTTGGGAGGCCGGGGTATTGGAAGACTTGTCCCTTTGAAATGGTGGAAAGATGCTTACGAGACCAAAGACATGAGAAATTCCCAATACAACATTCGCCGTCGTTGGTACTACAATGACATATCAAAACCTGCTTTATATGGTAAAGAGATTCCAATAACTGATGCCACAAGAGCGACTGGTGCATTGTTTGAATCAGCAACAAAGTTCGATTTTGGGGTAACAGCCGTAAACCCCACTTTTATCCCCAGCGCGAAAGATAAATATATGATCAGATTACCTGATACTTGGCTGTTGTTAGCTGAAGCCCAGATGAAATTGGGAAAAATGACGGAAGCCGCTGCTAGTATAAACATTGTGCGAAATAGGGCAAATGCAACTCCTGTAACGTCAGCACAAGTTACGATGGATTACATACTTGATGAAAGAGGTAGGGAATTATTCGGAGAAGAATTGAGAAGATTGACCCTTGTGAGGACAGGTGCATTCATGGATAGAGTGGTTAGGTTAAATCCTGCAGCAGGTCCCAATTTCAAACCATTTAATGTACTCTTTCCAGTTCCACAAACAGCAATTGACGCCAACACCGGTGCAAAATTAACGCAGAACCCGGGTTATTAGGTGCTTTATTCCTTTTGAAAATGACTAATTTTTGAAAATATTGAAACCCCGTTATCGTTTATCAGCGGTGCGGGGTTTTTATTTGACAAAAATTGAAGGGTGAATAACTCCCGGAGTTATTCAGCAAAATGATTCCATTGATTTTGAATGGAAGCAAATGGGTTCAAAAATCAAATAAAAAATAAAATATGTTACCATTATTATTAGCATTTGTTTTAAATATTATCATTCAACATACAGCTATGGCTCAACATACAGCTATGGCCGGTGAAAAGCCCAATATTGTTTTAATTCTGATTGACGATATGGGATGGAAAGACATCAGCTGCATGGGCAACCAGTATTATAGAACCCCCAACATCGACCAGTTTGCATCTGAAGGAGTGTTATTTACACAAGCATATTCATCAGCTCCCAACTGCTCACCCTCCCGCGGCGCAATCTTCTCAGGTCAATATCCGGCCCGGACTAAAATGACCACTGTTTTTCCTCCGGAAGCCTTGCCTTCTGATAGTCTCAGGCAGGTTGAATACGATAAGAAAAACGCACCGGGTTTTCAAACACAGGGTCCGGCATTTCGGTGGTATCTGCATCCTGACCAGGTCACTTTTGCTGAAGTTCTTCAGGTGAACGGCTACAAAACCGGGTATCTCGGGAAATGGCATTGTGGATGGTTGCCAAGCCAGCAACCCGGCAAGCAGGGATTTGAAGTTGTTGAAGGTGTTCTCACTACACCATCTTTCACCCCGGGACATTGGGGTAAAAATTATATGCCACCCCTTGCGGCTGAACTCCCCGGTCTGAAAGAAGATGAGTATATGAGCGAAGCTTTGACCCGCCGGGCAGAGGATTTCATCGCAAAAAACAAACAGAGCCCTTTTTTGCTGGTAGTATCCCACTACCTGGTACACCTTCCGTTGCAGGCTCAACCCGAGAAACTGGCAAAATGGAAGAAGATGCCGACAACTGATCAAGATAATCCCACAATGGCGGCGATGATAGAAAGTGTTGATGAAAGCGTCGGGCGGATTTTGGCGGCATTAAAGAAAAATGGACTGGAAAAAAATACAACGGTGATTTTTACCTCCGACAACGGGGGATATCATGGAGCGACATCAACCTATCCTTTGCTTGGCAGCAAAGGCATGCCTTACGAAGGCGGCTATCGTGTGCCATTCATTGTCAAATGGCCTGGTCATGTTCGCGGTGGCAGGAAGGAAACAACCCCAACCATGCAAATCGATCTGTATCCGACCATTCTCAATCTGACCAATACCTTACCGGATCCGAATCAGCATCTCGATGGGGTGAGCTTGTTGCCTTTACTGGCCGGGGCCGGAACGATCAAAGATCGCCCCTTGTTCTTCCATTTTCCCCATTACAGCGATTTCGGTTGCAGTCCCTTCAGCGCGGTCCGTTATCAGCAATGGAAATTGTACCACTATTACAACAATTCTGCAGGTACGTATCATCTGTTTGATCTCGAACAGGATCCTTTTGAACAGGACGACCTGTCACTGGCAAACCCTGAGAAAGTCAGGCAACTCCAAACCATGTTGGACAAATGGATTGTTGAAACTGAAGCATCTTTCCCGGTACCTAATCCGGTATACAATCCTTCCGCAATACAGGAATTTACCCGGAATTATACCTATGGGGAGTCAGTCAAAATCCGACATGATCAGGAAATAAAAATCAAAAAAACGAATTCGATCCGAAAACTGAAAAATTCGTTAATGATCAGGAAGCGGACAAACTTTTGACCCGTGTTTACCGTGCGCCGTTTATCCTACCTGAAACTGTATAATATATTACTGATGAAGCCTTCATAAATAAAGATAATCTGGTAGGTTTTCTATCGTGGTGCATTGAAAAACTAGGGTCATTTCAGAATATATCCCTGGGATTCAACAAGGTTAATATTTGCCCTGTACAAAGTTTCAATTTACTAAAATAAAAGATAAATTTCAATGAAATCAATAACTCTGATTATACTATTTTCTTTCTGTACAGGCTTGATAAGTTATGCACAAATTAATAAAGACACTGAATATACAGGTATTGAGTACCTAAAGTTAAAATCTCAACTTTGTAGGGGCTGGAACACCTGGAATACCAATAGCGTGTTGTCACATGTTCTTCTGCCGGAAGCCATTTCAGTCGATTTTTACCTGAAGGATAAAAGCACCGGTAAAATATTGAAAGATGCCTTAATGGGAAGACGGGGCGGAGATTCAGAATCAATATTGCCAGTTGCCCATTCAAATGATGGTTCATATACTGAATTAACAATAAGCTGGAAGGGCATTAAAATGAAAATTCAATCCTGTACATACATAAAAGATATTTGTTTTTTGCTAACTCCACTTGAAAACAATCTGAACGGTGAAGTATTGATTAGTCCAAATAAAATGTGGTGGGACAGGGAGGGTAAAATGAGCCTTGGAAAGAATCAGTTATTCTATGATTTGCCTTCAGGAAAAATAAAATTGGTCGTTCACGGAGTTCCAATTCCAAAGGAAGATTCAGCAAATAGGGCCCTGGCCTTTTCTGCCGGATCAGAAATAGCCCTTTCAACGGTTGAATCACAAACGGTATCGGATATCAGGAATGAAATTGCGAAGGCAAAAGCAAAACACGAAGAAAGTAAAGACAAATACGGAGAAAATAAGGAATTATACCATGCCATTCAAAACGCGCTGGCCTGGAATGTGATCTATGAGCCTGATGAACAGAGGGAATTAACGACTGTTAGCCGCTTGTGGAATACCTATCGTGGCGGATATGTCATATTTTGCTGGGACAACTATTTTGCTGCATACATGCATTCACTTGATAACAAGAACCTTGCCTATGCCAATGCGATTGAAATGACCAATGCCATTACGCAATCCGGATTTGTGCCGAACCTGAGTGCATCAAAAGGCATCAAAAGCAGTGACAGGTCGCAGCCCCCCGTGGGGTCGTTTGTGGTCAGGGATATATACCGGCACTACAAGGAAAAGTGGTTTTTGCATGAAGTCTTTCAAAAACTTCTCACATGGAACCGCTGGTGGGAAAAGAACAGAGATACAGACGGATTTTTATGTTGGGGCTCTTCGGCCTTCGAGCCCTATCTGCGTGATTTTGATAAAAATGCACATAATATCGCTGGAGCAGCCTTGGAATCCGGTTTGGATAACTCCCCGATGTACGATAACATACCATTTGATACAACCACCAACCAGATGAAGCTTGCTGACGTCGGACTCATGAGCCTCTACATTTTGGATTGTGAGGCTTTGGGTGAGATCGCCGGAGAGCTTGGGAATGAACAGGTTAAAAAGGAGCTGCAACAACGGGCTGAAAAATACCGTGACAACCTTCGTAAACTCTGGGATGACAAAACAGGTATCTACTTAAACAAACGTTTGGATACGAAAGAATTCAGTTACAAATTTTCGCCAACCAATTTTTATCCACTCCTGGCAAAAGTTCCCACCCAAAAACAGGCGGAAAGAATGGTCAAAGAGCATTTTTATAATCCCAATGAATTTTGGGGAGAATACATACTGCCATCGATGGCATTCAATGATCCGGATTACAAGTCCAACGATTACTGGCAGGGAAGAGTTTGGGGTCCAATGAATTTTCTGGTATACATGGGTCTGAGGAATTACCGGCTCGAAAATGCCCGCAAAGATCTGGTAACCAAATCAAAGGATCTTTTTCTCCGTCAATGGTTGAAAAAAGGATACATCTGCGAAAATTATAATTCTCAAACCGGTGAATGTGATGATGTGAATAGGTGCGAATTGTTTTATCATTGGGGCGGATTGCTAGGGTTTATTTCCATGATAGAAGAAGGGTACGTTATCAATTTGAAGGTTGAATAACAGGGCATAAGAAATTACTAACCCTAGTTAAGAGTGGTACAGATATAGATCAAATGTTAGAGATAGGAAAGAACATAAGAAATGGATAGAAAGGAACCGTTTGCTACACTTTCAGCTACAGGCATAAAATAACCCATTGAAAATCAATGGGTTAAGTGTTTTAAAGCGGACCGGACGGGAAATTTGAACCTTATCCTAACTTATCCTAAACTGATGAAACCCTCTAATATAAAGGGTTTACCTTTATATTCTTCTCATCTAAACATACCTTAATTGACTTAAATAGGGGGTAGTAGCTACGGATTCTGCTACGTTCTCTGCTGTTCATTTCAAAATATTAACTTCTTATTTAAAAAAGATTTGCTACCTAATTTGCCGCCGAGAGAAAAGACAGAGTTTATTTTACAGTCTCCCTATTTTTTATAAAAAGTTAATTGAGTTTTTCAAGATCTTGAGCAGGCCAAAAACTTTTTTCACCATTGAAATATTTTTTTTGTATCCCCCAAAATTTACACTCCTCAGGGTATTTTTGCCACTTCTCCATTATTTCATTAAAACGATCTTCAGATTTTTTATATTCTTTTTGTTTTAATGATGACTCATTATCTTTAATATCCTTTAGTTCCCTTTCTCTCCACCACATTTCTCTATATTCAAAAAACATACTTAAATAAAGTTTTGTCTTTTCAAATCCTTCCTTTAATACTTTATAATTCTCTTGATTAGTAATTTTCGTTGAATCAATCATATTAAATGCATGTTCCATTTTTTCTAAATATCCATAACCTATTTGATTTCTTTCCAAAATGTAGCTCAATGGAATTTTCAGATACATCTTTTCCAATATACTCGTATCAATCCTTACTGTTGTTGCCCATTTAAAATATACAGGATGAAACGAATACTCTCTTTTATTCGTAGTTAGATATAATTCACGAAAAGCAGCCTGACTATTC
>Ga0209107_10000342_pt1 | contig 27891 bp, 26 predicted proteins | sample LakErihyJuly2011_2_FD_187460 | JGI IMG/M metagenome (GOLD analysis project Ga0209107, IMG submission 187460) | Freshwater microbial communities from dead zone in Lake Erie, Canada - CCB hypolimnion July 2011 (SPAdes) (version 2) | ecosystem: Environmental > Aquatic > Freshwater > Lentic >...
CGGGGGCGGCGACGCTGACCTTCAACACCGGCGCCCCCGAGATCATGGAAACCGTCGCGGGCAAGGCCACCATCAAGCTGGCCGGCGCCAGCGAGTGGCAGACCTACGGCCCCGGCGAAAGCTTCAACGTGCCGGGCAACTCGTCCTTCGAGATCAAGGTCGAGGGCGAGGCCTACCACTACATCTGCCACTTCGGCTGATGCGCCCTGGAGGTCCGAGGCGCGCCGGCTGCGGTCGGCGCCATCGGACGCCATGAAAAAAGCCGCTGTGTTCGCAGCGGCTTTTTTGTGTCTGTGTGCCTCGTGGTGAGGGTTCAGAACTTCGGCGGCGGCAGCTCGTCCGGGTCCACCACGTCGCAGTCCATGCGCACAGTGCCGATGAGGTCGTCGTTGAAGTCCAGCAGCTGGCCTTCCAGGCTGCCGTCCTGGCGGTCGATGGCCAGGCGGATGGTGGCCAGGCGCTTGAGGTTGGGTTGCCAGACGACCCAGTGGCCACGCAGCCAGTCCTCGTAGTAATGCGTGCCCGGCTGACGCAGCTTGTACAGCATCGTGTAGGCCACGGGCGTGGGCGTGTAGTGCAGGCGCTCGCCCACGGGCAGCACGTTGGAGCGCTGGATCAGCGCCATGTTGTTGCTGTCCCGCAGGGCCAGCTCCAGTTGCGAAGCCTTGGACTTGCCCGCCGCCGTCACCTGCCCGCTGCACTTCAGGTAGAGGTTGTATTCGGCGGCCGATGCCGCGCCCATGGCAGCCCCCCAGACCAGCAGGGCCGTGGCCAAGCCACGCAGGGTGAAAGGTGTGCGCATCTGCATCTGGGGGCTCCTGCGTCAGGTCACTTCTTGGTGGCGGTGCCGGTGCCTGTGGATTTGGCCGCCGGCTTGGACACGGGCTTGCTGGCCGGCTTCGGGTTGTTGGCGGCATCGACTTCCTTCGATGCGGCCGTTTCGCCACCCGACACGCCAAGTCGGCCGCCGGTGCCCAGGCCACCCTTGACGGTTTGCGCCTTGTAGTTGCGCAGGGCCTTGACCATCTGGTTGAAGGAGTCGGCGAACGCGGCCGTGATGACCTTGCCTTCCGGGGTCTTGGCGAAACCGCCACCGCCGCCGAAGCCGCCGCCACCGAAGGCCGCGCCAAAGATGCCGAAGTCGAAGTTGCCCGACGTGCCCTCGGCCGCCGCGATCTGCACGCCGGAGCGGTTGTCGATCAGCAGCAGGGTGGTGGACGCCTCGTTCTTGCTGACGCTGCCCGCCAGCAGGCCGACCATGCCCAGGCCGCCGCTGAAGCCACCCAGGCCGCCACCGCCGCCACCGGTCTTGCCGGAGAACTGGATGGACGGGCTCATGGTGTAGTCGGCCGCGACCATCTGGCCCTTCTGGAAGTTGCTGCCGGCGCGGCTTTCCTCGCCACGGGCGAATTCGCGCTCGCGCATCATGTTGTTGAGCGACTTGCCGCGCTCGACGATGACGAAGCAGTTGGACTGCTGGATCATCAGGCGCAGCACCGGCGTGGTCGAACCCAGGCGGTACTGCTGCAGGGTGATGTACCAGGGCGCGGCCGTGTCTTCTTCGATGGCCAGGGTGCCCAGGGACTCGGGGCAACGCTCCAGGCTGCTGTTGTTGTTCTCGGCCGTGCCGCCGCCTGCTGCACCGCTGACCGTGCCCTTGTTGCCGCCCAGCGAGGGGTCGGTGGCACAGCCAGACATCAGCGCCATGGCGGCGACCGTGGCCAGGGTCAGGGCGGACAGCCCCAGGGAAGAACGATGGCGGACACTGGACATGGGTTCTCCTGAAACGGTGACAAAGGCAACACAAAGCAGCTTTTCGCTGCAGTGTAGCGTTTGAAAATGTCACATCCAAGCGCTGTTTCTGCCTTGCCGAAGCACCCCCCTAGATCACCACCGGCTCGGGCTCCAGGCGGATGCCAAACCGGCCGTACACGCTTTCCTGGATGGCGCGCGCCAGCGTCACGACCTCGGCGCCACGGGCGTCGCCGCGGTTGACCAGCACCAGGGCCTGCTTGTCATAGACGCCAGCCTGGCCCACCGTCTTGCCCTTCCAGCCGCAGGCATCGATCATCCAGCCCGCGGCCAGCTTGAAGTTGCCGTCCGGCATGGGGTAATGGACGATTTCCGGGTCGCGCTGGATGATGTCGCGGCACTGCTCCGGCGTCACCACCGGGTTCTTGAAGAAGCTGCCGGCATTGCCGATGACGGCCGGGTCGGGCAGCTTGGCGCGGCGCACGGCCACCACCCAGTCGAAGATCTGGCGGGCGCTGGGCGCGGTGATGCCGGTTTCAGCGACCTTGCGCTCCAGCTCGGCGTAGCCCAGCATGGGTTGCCACGGACGCGGCAGGCGCAGGCGCACCCGCGTGATGACGGTTTTGCCGGCCAGGGCCTGCTTGAAGAGGCTGTCGCGGTAGTCGAAGCGGCAGGTCGTGCCGTCCAGCGTGATGGTGCGGCCGGTCATGAGGTCCACGGCGTCCAGGGACTCGAAGCGGTCTTTCAGCTCGATGCCGTAGGCGCCGATGTTCTGCACCGGCGCCGCGCCCACCGTGCCGGGGATGAGTGCCATGTTCTCCAGGCCGGGCAGGTCGTTGTCCAGGCACCAGCCCACCAGATCGTGCCAACGCTCGCCGGCGCCGGCTTCGACGATCCAGGCGTCCTCACGCGTTTCGAGCAGACGCAGGCCCGGCACCTCGACCTTCAGCACGACGGGTTTGATGTCCTGCGTGAGGATCAGGTTGCTGCCGCCGCCCAGGATGAACTTCGGCGCGCGGCCCAGTTCGGGGTCATCGACCACGCGCCGCACGTCCGCCTCGCTGCGGATGCGCACCAAGGTGTGCGCCATGCAGGGCAGGGCGAAGGTGTTGTAAGGCTTGAGATTGACGCCGTGTTCGACGGCCAGGGCGCTGTGCATGCGAGAATTTTCGCAGACAACAGACGCAGCAGACCCTCTCGGAGAACACACATGCCCAGTTTTGACACCAAGCTCGACCCCAACCTGGACGCCGTCGGCAATGCCGTGGACACCACGTCCAAGGAGATCGGCACCCGCTTTGACTTCAAGGGCACCAGCGCCACCGTCGAATTCAAGAAGAAGGAAAAGGAAATCATCGTCCTGGGCGACAGCGATTTCCAGATCGACCAGGTCCGCGATGTGCTCTACAACAAGCTGACCAAGCAGAAGGTGGACATCCGCTTCATGGACGTTGGCAAGGTCGAGAAAATCGGTGGCGACAAGGTCAAGCAGGTGGTGAAGGTCAAGGCCGGCATCGAGGCCGAGCTGGCCAAGCGCATCACCAAGCTCATCAAGGACAGCAAGATCAAGGTCAATGCCAGCATCCAGGGCGAGGAAGTTCGCGTGCAAGGCAAGAACTTCGACGACCTGCAGGCGGCCCAGGCCCTGATCCGCAAAGAGATCGACGACGTGCCGCTGGATTTCGGCAACTACCGCGACTGATCAGCGACTGAGCCGGGGCTGGCCGCTCAAGGCTGGCGGGAGCGCTGCACCCTGCAGCCCACGAACACAACAAGGGGATGGCTGTGAAGGTGAATGACGCGGATGCCGTGAAGGGCGCCAGGGCTGCTCGCATGGGTGCACAGACGCTGGCGACAGCCAGGCTGCTGGGCCTGCCTTTGGTGTGGATGCTGGCCTTGGTGAGCGCACCGGCCTGGGCCCAAAGCGTGGCCATGACCGGCAGCATGGGCAGCAAGGCCTTGCTGGTGGTCAACGGCGGGGCGCCCAAGGCCCTGGCCGCAGGCGACACCCACCAGGGCGTGAAGGTGCTGAGCGTCGGGGCCGAGCAGGCCACGGTGGAGGTCGGCGGCAAGCGCCAGACCGTGACGCTGGGCGGCGCGCCGGTCAGCGTGGGCGGCGGCGGTGGTGGGGGCGGCGGCAGCCAGATCGTGTTGACGGCCAGCTCGGGCGGCCACTTCCTGACGCTGGGCAGCATCAACGGGCGCAGCACGCAGTTCATGGTGGACACCGGCGCCACCAGCGTGGCCATGGGGGCCGACGAGGCCCGCCACATGGGCATCGACTTCGAAAAAGCCCCGCGTCTGGCCGGTAGCACGGCCAATGGCACGGTCTGGATGTACCGCGTCAAGCTGCGCTCGGTGCGCATCCAGGACGTGGAGGTGAATGAAGTGGACGCGGTCGTGGTGCCGCAGGGCATGCCGCACGTGCTGCTGGGCAACAGCTTCCTGACGCGTTTTCAGATGAAACGCGACAACGACGTGATGACGCTGACGCGGCGGTACTGAGGGCGGTGGTGAGCGCTGTGTGAGGGCGGTGCGGCGTCAGGCGGCGCGTTGGGCGCCGTTGCCTTGGCCGCTGTTGCCGTGTCCTTTCACGCGGCCGTGCTGGCCGTGACTTTTGCGCTGCAACTGGGCCAGCTCGACGGGGTCGTGGGCGCAAAACAGCGTGACCTCGTCGCCATGCGCTTGCTTGAGCGCGTGCAGGCGCTGCTGGTTGGCGCGGCGCTGGACGCCATCCATCTGCACCAGGTTCTGGAACACCTTCAGGCCGAAGGTGCAGTGCGGGTCGGCGTCCATTTCACCGCGGTAGAAGTAGGCGTCGCCGCAGTGCAGCAGCCAGCCCTCGTCGGTGCGCACGGCCACGCCGCAGTGGCCCTGGGTGTGGCCGGTCAGCGGCACCAGCAGCACCTCTTCGTCGGTGTCGGGCAGCGCGCGGATGGCGTCAAAGCCCAGCCAGTGTTCGCCGCTCACATCGTGTTCGGCCCACTTCGGCCCGTGCGCCCACTGTGCGGGCACGTATCGACCCTTTTCCGCCAGGCTGGCGCGCGCCGTGGCGGCTTGCAGCTCGCGGGTGAAGACGTGCACCTGCGCCTGGGGGAAGTCGCTCAGGCCGCCAGCGTGGTCGAGGTCGAGGTGGGTGGGCACGATGTGCTGCACGTCGCGCGGGTCCAGGCCCAGTTCGCGGATCTGGTGCAGCGCGGTTTCCTGCATCAGCAGGCGCGGTCGCGTCACCGCGTTGAACAGGGTGCCCAGGCGGCCCGGGTGGGCCACATCGCCCGTGCCCAGACCCGTGTCCACCAGGATCAGGCCGTTGCGCCCCTCGATGAGCAGGCAGTGGCAGCACATGTGGCCCGAGGCCAGCCAACCGCCGTCGCCATTGATCAAACGACGCCCAAGTGGGCACATGGAGCCGCAATTCAGGTGGTGAACGCGCATGCCGTGAATGCAGGAAGCCAAGGTGATGTGCATCATGGCAGCACAATCGGGGTTTGACCAGCGTCTGTCTTTGCCTGCCATGCCTCCCCGCACCCGCCTGCCTGCCGGCCACGAACTCCTGTCCCAGATCCTGTTTGCCCAGGGCTTTGGCGAACGCCGCGTTTGCGACGGCCTCGTCCTCAAAGGGTTGGTGAAGGTGAATGGCGAGGTGGTGGACGACCCCGATGCCGTTTTCCCCGAAGACCGCCTGGTGCTCGATGTCGATGGCCTGCCCTGGGTGACCCACGTGAAGGCCCTGGTGATGCTGCACAAGCCGGCGGGCTACGAGTGCTCGCTCAAACCGGGCGCCTGGCCGGGCGTGCACAACCTGCTGCCGGTGCCGCTGCGCCGTCGGGGCCTGCAGCCTGTGGGCCGGCTCGACCAGGACACCACCGGCTTGCTGCTGCTGACCGACGACGGCCCGCTGCTGCACAAGCTGACCTCGCCGAAGAAGAACGTGCCCAAGGTCTATGAAGTGAGTTGCAAGCACCCGGTCACGCAGGCCATGTGTGACAAGCTGCTCAAGGGCGTGGTGCTGGACGACGACCCGGAGCCCGTGGCCGCCCATGCGGCCGAGCGCATCTTGCCGCCCGCGGAGCAGGGTGCCGCACCTGAGGCCGATGCCGAGACCCTGCACCTGCGCCTGACCCTGCTGCAAGGCAAGTACCACCAGGTCAAGCGCATGGTGGCGGCCGTGGGCAACCGCGTCGAGGGCCTGCACCGCAGCAGCATCGGCCGCCTGGCCCTGCCCGAGGACCTGCCCGTGGGGCAATGGTGCTGGGTGGAAGATGTCGCCGTGGTGTTGCCTTGAGTGCAGCCCTGATAATCTGACCCCATGCAAGTCTTTCGCGGGTTCCACCATGCGGCACTGGCCCCGGCCTGTGCCCTGACGATCGGCAATTTCGATGGCGTCCACCGGGGGCACCAGGCCATGCTCGCCTTGCTGCGCAACGAAGCCCAGCACCGCGGCCTGCCCGCCACCGTGCTGACCTTCGAGCCGCACCCGCGCGACTACTTCGCCGCCCTGTCGGGCAAGCCCGAGCTGGCGCCCAGTCGCATCGCCACGTTGCGCGACAAGCTCTCCGAGCTGGAGCGCTGTGGCGTGGACCAGGTCGTGATCCTGCCCTTCGATCAGGCGCTGGCCTCGCTCAGCCCCGAGGCCTTCATCCAGCAGGTGCTGGTGGACGGCCTGCACGCGCGCTACGTGCTGGTGGGCGACGACTTCCGCTTTGGCGCCAAGCGCGTGGGCGACTACGCCATGCTGGACGCCGCCGGCGAGGCCTGCGGCTTCGATGTGGCCCGCATGTTGAGCTACGAGGTGCACGGTGTGCGCGTGTCGTCCTCGGTGGTGCGCGAGGCCCTGACCGCTGGCGACATGGCCCGCGTCGCCACGCTGCTTGGGCGCCCCTACACCGTCAGCGGCCACGTGGTGCATGGCGCCAAGCTGGGCCGCAGCCTGGATTGCCGCACGCTGAACGTGCGCTTCGGCCATGACAAGCCGGCCACCAGCGGCATCTTTGTGGTCCGCACCCACGGCCTGGCCGAACAGGCGCTGGATGGCGTGGCCAGCCTGGGCGTGCGGCCCACGGTGGAAGACGCCGGGCGCGTGCTGCTGGAGGTCCATTGCTTCGATTGGCCTGCCGAACTGGGGGTGGAGGGGGGCTACGGTAAAATCGTGCGCGTGGAACTCCTGCACAAACTCCGAGACGAAGCCCGCTACGACGGGCTGGACGCTTTGCAGGCGGCCATCCACAAGGACATCGCCGACGCCAAGGCCTTTTTCCAGGCCCAGCATCGCCAGACCTCGCGCGACCGAATTTGACGCGGGCTGACGACCCGCCGGCCCTGGCCGGTGGACAGCCCGCACCCGTCGCTCCCGCTGCGCCACGTCGGAAGGTGCCGCTCCCCATGCTTTCAGACCCGCGCCGGACGCGCCTGCCCTTTGCAGCGCCCGCGACGGGGCTGTTTTGACCGAGATCGCCATGAGCCAAGACCCTTCTGCCCAATCTGCCAAGCCTGCCAAACCCGCGAAGGGTGGGGCGGAAGCGCCGGAATCCAAGTACCGCGCCACGCTGAACATGCCCGACACCCCCTTCCCGATGCGCGGCGACCTGCCCAAGCGCGAAGCGGGCTGGGTGGCCGACTGGGAGGCCAACGGCATCTACGGCAAGCTGCGCGCCGCCCGCCAGGGTGCGCCGAAGTTCGTGCTGCACGACGGCCCGCCCTATGCCAACGGCGTCATCCACATCGGGCACGCGGCCAACAAGATCCTCAAAGACATGATCGTCAAGGCGCGCCAGCTGGCCGGCTTCGACGCCAGTTACGTGCCCGGCTGGGACTGCCACGGCCTGCCGATCGAGAACCAGATCGAAAAGACCTTCGGGCGCAACCTCAGCCGCGAAGACGTGCAGGCCAAGGCCCGCGTTTATGCCGCCGAGCAGATCGACGGCCAGCGCAACGACTTCAAGCGCCTGGGCGTGCTGGGCGATTGGGCGCGGCCCTACCGCACCATGGACTTCGGCAACGAGGCCAATGAGATCCGCGCGCTGAAGAAAATCATCGAGCGCGGCCATGTGTACCGCGGCCTCAAGCCCGTGTACTGGTGCTTCGATTGCGGCTCCTCGCTGGCCGAGTTCGAGATCGAGTACGCCGACAAGAAGTCCCAGACGCTGGACGTGGCCTTCCTGAGCGCCGAGCCCGCCAAGCTCGCCGCTGCCTTCGGCCTGCCTTCGCTGTCCAAGGACGCCTTCGCCGTCATCTGGACGACGACGGCCTGGACCATCCCCGCCAACCAGGCGCTCAACGTCCACCCCGAGCTGACGTACGCCCTGGTGGACACGCCCAAGGGCCTGCTGGTGCTGGCCGAGAGCCTGGTCGAGAAGGCCACGACGCGCTACGGCTTCGCGGCCGACGAGGTCAAGGTGCTGGCCACCACGACCGGCGCCAAGCTGGAGCACCTGACGTTCAAGCACCCGCTGGCGCATGTTCACGCAGGCTACGACCGCGTGGCCCCCGTCTATGTGGCCGATTACGTCAGCGCCGAAGACGGCACAGGCATCGTGCACTCGGCGCCGGCCTATGGCGTGGACGACTTCAACTCCTGCATCGCCAACGGCCTGAAGTTCGACGACATCCTCAACCCGGTGCAAGGCAACGGCGTCTACGAAGCCGAGCTGCCGCTGTTCGGCGGCCAGCACATCTGGAAGGCCGCCCCTGTGGTCTTGGAGACGCTGCGCGAGCACGGCCGCCTGCTGGCCTCGCAAGACATCGTCCACAGCTACCCGCATTGCTGGCGCCACAAGACGCCGGTCATCTTCCGTGCCGCGGCCCAGTGGTTCGTGCGCATGGACGAAGAGGAGGGTGGCAACAAAGGTGTCTTCACCGTCGAGAAGCCCGCCAAGACCCTGCGCCAGACCGCGCTCGACGCCATCGACCAAACCACCTTCTACCCCGAGAACGGCCGCGCCCGCCTGCGCGACATGATCGCCAACCGCCCGGACTGGTGCATCAGCCGCCAGCGCAACTGGGGCGTGCCGCTGCCTTTCTTCCTGCACAAGGTCACGGGCGAGCTGCACCCCGACACGCTGGCTTTCATGGACCGCGCCGCGGCCCTGGTGGAGCAGGGCGGTGTCGAGGCCTGGGCCAAGCTGGACGTGGCCGAGTGGCTGGGTGAGCAAGCTGCCGAGTACAGCAAGTCCACCGACATCCTCGACGTCTGGTTCGACTCCGGTACCACCTTCTTCCATGTGCTCAATGGCGAGCGCGGCAGCCACGCCCATGCCGGCCATTTGCAAGGCCCCGAGGCAGACCTCTACCTCGAAGGCCACGACCAGCACCGCGGCTGGTTCCACAGCTCGCTGCTGGCTGCTTGCGCCATCTACGGCCGTGCGCCGTACAAGGGCCTGCTGACCCACGGCTTCACGGTGGACGGCCAGGGCCGCAAGATGTCCAAGTCGCTGGGCAACACGGTCGCGCCGCAGGAAATCAGCAACAAGATGGGCGCGGAAATCATCCGCCTGTGGGCAGCTTCGACCGATTACTCGGGTGACCTGGGCATCGACGACAAGATCCTCGCCCGCGTGGTGGACGGCTACCGCCGCATCCGCAACACCCTGCGCTTCCTGCTGGCCAACACCTCGGACTTCAATCCCGCCACGGACGCCGTGCCGGTCAACGAGCTGCTGGAAATCGACCGCTACGCCCTGGCCCGCGCCGCGCAACTGCAGGCCGACATCCTGGCCCACTACGAGCGCTACGAGTTCCACCCCGTGGTGGCCAAGCTGCAGGTGTATTGCTCCGAAGACCTCGGCGCCTTCTACCTCGACATCCTCAAGGACCGCCTCTACACCAGCGCCGCCGGCAGCCACGCCCGCCGCTCGGCGCAAACCGCGCTGTGGCAGATCACGCACGCCATGCTGCGCTGGATGGCGCCTTTCCTGAGCTTCACGGCCGAGGAAGCCTGGAAGGTCTTCGATGGCGGTCGCAGCCAGACAGGCACCATCTTCACCGAAACCTACTGGGACTTTGGCGAGCGTGGTGAAGGCCATGACAGCGTGGCCGACGCCGAGCTGCTCGCCAAATGGGCGCGCATCCGTGCGCTGCGCGAAGAGGCCAACCGCCGCATCGAGGACGTGCGCACCCGTGGCGACGTCGGTGCCTCGCTGCAGGCCAATCTCTTCATCACCATCGGCACGCAAGACGAGCAGGGCGCGCGCCTGCTGGCCGACCTGCGCAGCCTGGGGGATGACCTGAAGTTCGTGCTCATCGTCTCCGGTGTCGAGCTGGCCGAAGGGCACAGCACGCAAATCGAGGTCAACCCCTCGAAGGCCGTCAAGTGCGAGCGCTGCTGGCACTACCGCGACGACGTGGGCGTCAACCCCGAGCACCCGACGATCTGTGGCCGCTGCGACAGCAACCTGCACGGCGACGGTGAACACCGCGCGCACGCCTGACCATGGCCAGCAAATCCGCCAAAGGAACGCTGTTGCCCTGGTTGGGCATCGCCTTCCTGCTCATCCTGGCCGACCAGTTCACCAAGGTGCTCATCGTGGGCGCCTATGAGCTGGGGCACAGCCACGCGGTCACGTCCTTCTTCAACATCGTGCGGGTGCACAACTCGGGCGCAGCCTTTTCTTTCCTGGCGCACGCGGGGGGCTGGCAGCGCTGGTTCTTCGTGGGCCTGGGCGCGGTGGCCACGGGTTTCATCGTGTGGATGTTGCGCCAGCACGGCGGCCAGCGCCTGTTCGCCTGGGCGCTGTCGCTGATCCTGGGGGGCGCCATCGGCAACGTCATCGACCGGCTGGTGCATGGCTACGTGGTGGACTTCCTCGACTTCCACTGGGCCTTCCTGTCGCCGATGTTCCCGGGCGGGCACTTCCCCGCGTTCAACATCGCGGATTGCGGCATCACCATCGGCGCGGCGCTGCTCATCCTCGACGAACTGCGTCGTGTCCGGCGCGGTTGAAGAGGGCTGGCGGGCGCGCCGCCTCATGCCCATTCCGCATACCTTTGCGCGATCTTCGCCCTAGGGCCGGGGCGGCTTGTCACCGCCCGGCATTTACGATCGGACACCTTTTTTGTCTGACCGTCCATGCCCGCCCTGACCCCTCACCGCTGGCGCACCGCTGGTGCGATCGCAGCCTTCGCTTCCCTTGGCCTGAGCGCGGCGTTGCTGTGGCCATGGTCAACGTCGATGGCGCAGAAAGCGGCAGGCGGCAAGGCGCCGCCGCCGGTGCCCGTCAAGGTGGCCGAGGTGCAGGTGCAGGACCAGGCCTTGTCGCTCAGCGCGGTCGGGCAGGTGCAGGCCGCGCGGCAGGCCGTGGTGAAGTCGCGCATCGACGGCTTGCTGACCGAGGTGAATTTCACCGAGGGCCAGCAGGTGCGCCAGGGCCAGGTGCTGGCCCGCCTCGATGACCGCAGCCTGCGCGCCCAGGTGGCACAGGCCGAGGCCGAGTTGCGCCGCTTGCAAGCCCAGCTGGCGCTGGCGCAACTGGACCTCCAGCGCTACCAGGACCTGGCCGCGCAGTCGGCCGTGTCCACGCAGCAGCGCGACCAGCAGCAGGCCCAGGTGGCGCAGCTGCAGGCGCAGGTGCAGTCCCAGCAGGCCAGCGTGCGCCAGATCCAGACGCAGCTGTCCTACACCGTGATCACCGCGCCCTTCAGCGGGCGCGTCGGCTTGCGCCTGGTCGATGTGGGCAACATCGTGCGGCTGCTGGACGCGCAGGGCATCGTCACCCTGGCGCAGACCGAGCCGCTGATGGTCGTCTTCAGCGTGCCGCAAACCCGCCTGAGCGATGTGCGCGAGGCCATCGCGCAGCCGCAAGGCGCCGTGGTGAGCGTGGCCGAGCGCGAGGGTGGCCCGACCCTGGCCAAGGGGCGCCTGCGTTCGGCCGACAACGCCGTGGACGCAGGCACCGGCTCCTTGAAGCTCAAGGCCGAGTTGGCCCCGCCGCGGGATGCGCGCGAGCGCCTCTGGCCCGGACAGTTCGTGACGGTCCAGCTCGACACCGGCGCCATCGCGGGCGCCCTGACCGTGCCGGCCGCCGCCGTCCAGCGTGGCCTCAAGGGGCCGTTCGTGTGGCGCGTGGCGAAAGCCGAGGGCGCAGCCCAGGCGCAGATGGTGCCCGTGCAGCCGCGCTGGCAGTCCGACACCTGGGTGGTGGTGGCGCCCCGCGCCGATGGCCTGAAGCCGGGCGACCAGGTGGTGGTCGATGGCCAGTCCCGCCTCAAGCCCAAGGCGGCGGTCAAGGTGCTGGCCGCGGCAAGCGGTGCCGCCCGCTCGGCCAGCCAGCCTTGAGCCACGGAGCCCTGACATGAGCCTGGTCTCCCACCCCGCCGACCCGACCCCGTCCGCCACGCCAACGGTCACCCGGGTCAATGGCCTGTCCGCCTGGTGCATCGCCCACCCGGTGGCCACCGTCTTGCTGACCCTGGCCCTGGTGCTGCTGGGCTTGTTCGCTTTCCCGCGCCTGCCCGTGGCGCCTCTGCCGCAGGCCGATTTCCCGACCCTCCAGATCAGCGCCCGCCTGCCGGGTGCCAGCCCCGAAACCATGGCCTCGGCCGTGGCCACGCCGCTGGAGGTGGCCCTCAGCGGTGTGCCGGGCATCACCGAGATGTCGTCCACCAGCTCGCTGGGCAGCGTCTCCATCACCCTGCAGTTCACGCTGAAGAAGAACATCAACGAGGCCGCGCAAGAGGTGCAGGCGGCCCTCAACGCCACGGCAGGGCGCTTGCCGCTGGGCATGCCCTCGCCGCCGACGTGGCGCAAGGTCAACCCCGCCGACGGCCCCATCCTCATCCTCAAGATGCAGTCCGAGGTGCTGGGCATCACCGAGCTCAGCGACCTGGCCGAAACCGTGTTGTCGCGGCGCCTGAGCCAGATCGATGGGGTCTCCGAGGTGTCGATCGCCGGGCAGCAAAAGCCGGCCATCCGCATCCAGGCCTCGCCCGCCCGGCTGGCCGCGCATGGCCTGAGCCTGGCCGACATCCGCGCCGCGGTGCAAAAGGCCAGCGTCAACCAGCCCAAGGGCGCCCTGTTCGGCGAGGGCCGCAGCAGCACCCTGGCCACGAACGACCAGCTCTTCAACCCGGCCGACTACGAAGCCCTCACCGTCATCGACCGCAACGGCGTGCCCGTGCGCGTGGGCGACGTGGCCCAGGTCACGGCCGGGGCCGAAACCGACTACGTGCGCGCCTGGCAAAACGGCAAGCAGGGCCTGGGCATCATCGTGCGCCGCCAGCCCGACGCCAACATCGTGGAGACGGCCGACCGCGTGCAAGCGGCCCTGCCCGAGCTGACCAGCCGCATGCCCGCCAGCGTCACGGTCGAGGTGCTCAACGACCGCACGCGCACCATCCGCGCTTCGCTGCACGAAGTCGAGCTCACCCTGGTCCTGACCTTCGTGCTGGTGGTCGTGGTGATGGGCGCCTTCCTGCGCCAGGTCTCGGCCACGGTCATCGTCACGGCGGTGCTGGGCGTGTCCATGATCGCCACCATCGCGGCCATGGAGCGCCTGGGCTTCAGCCTGAACAACCTCACGCTGGTGGCGCTCATCATCGCCATGGGCTTCGTGGTGGACGACGCCATCGTGGTGGTCGAGAACATCCACCGCCACCTGGAGCTGGGCGAACCCATGAAAGAAGCGGCGCTCAAAGGGGCGGGCGAGGTGGGCTTCACCGTGGTCTCCATCAGCGTGTCGCTGGTGGCGGCCTTCATCCCGCTGCTCTTCATGGGCGGTGTGGTGGGGCGCTTGTTCAGCGAATTTGCGGTGACGGTCACGGCCGCCATTGGCGTGTCGGTGCTGACCTCGCTCACGCTGGCGCCCATGCTGGCCTCGCGTTGGATGTCGCGCGCACCGGCCCACCACGACGGGGGCTGGGTGCAGCGTTTGATCGACGGCTATGGCCGCAGCCTGGTTTGGGCACTGAACCACTCATGGCTGATGCTGCTCGTCTTCTTCGCGACCATGGCCCTGGCGGTGGTGAGCTATGTGCTCATTCCCAAGGGCTTCTTCCCGTTGCAGGACACGGCCTTCGTGTTCGGCACCACCCAGGCCGCACAAGACGCCTCGTTCGAGGCCATGGTCGAGAAGCACACGGCGCTGGCCAAGATCCTCGACCAGGACCCGGCCGTGCTGGGCTACAACCAGGTGGTGGGTGCGTCCGGTGGCGGCGGTGGCAGCGGCAATTTGTCGAGCGGACGCTTCTTCATCGTGCTCAAGGACCGCGCTGACCGCGACGTCTCTGCCCAAGGCTTCATCGACCGCCTGCGCCCCAAGATGGCCCAGGTGCCGGGCATCACCATGTTCATGCGCGCCGCGCAAGACATCAACCTGGGCACCGGCTCACCGCGCACCCAGTACCAGTACGCCTTGCTGGGCGACGACAGCGCCACCCTGGGCCTGTGGGCCGACCGCCTGACCGAGCGGCTCTCCCGCATGCCGCAGTTCCGCGACGTCTCCAACGACCTGCAGCTGGGTGCTGGCATCACCCGCCTGACCATCGACCGCGCCGCCGCGGCCCGCCATGGCCTGAGCGTCGATGACATCAACCAGGTGCTCTACAGCGCCTACGGCCAGCGCCAGATCGGCGAAACCCAGACCGAGCAGAACCAGTACCAGGTCATCCTCGAAATCGACCCCGCCCTGCGCGGCCAGACCGACAGCCTGAACTGGCTGCACCTGCGCTCGGCCAAGACCGGCCAGATGGTGCCGCTCGCCGAAGTGGCCCGCCTGGAGCCACCGGAAACGGGGGCGGTCAACATCAACCACCTGGGCATGGCGCCGGCGGTGAACCTGTCCTTCAACCTCGCGCCCGGCGTGGCCCTGGGCGATGCCGTCAAGCTGCTGGAACAGGTGCGCCAGGAGCTGCAGGTGCCCGACAGCGTGGCCGGCAAGTTCCAGGGCGCGGCCCAGGCCTTCCAGGATTCGCTGGCCACCCAGCCCTTCCTGATCCTGGCGGCGCTGCTGGCGGTCTACATCATCCTGGGCGTGCTCTACGAGAGCTTCGTGCACCCCTTGACCATCCTGTCCACCTTGCCATCGGCGGGCATTGGCGCGGTGGCCCTGCTGTGGTTCAGCGGGCAGGACTTCTCCATCATGGCGCTCATCGGCGTGGTGCTGCTGATCGGCATCGTCAAGAAGAACGGGATCATGCTGGTGGACTTCGCCCTGCAGGCCCAGCGCGAACGCGGCATCAGCCCGCGCGAGGCCATCCAGGAAGCCTGCGTGGTGCGCTTCCGCCCGATCATGATGACGACGCTGGCCGCGCTGCTGGCCGCTGTTCCCTTGATGCTGGGCCACGGCACCGGCGCCGAGTTGCGCCAGCCCCTGGGCTATGCCGTGGTGGGCGGGTTGCTGCTCAGCCAGGTGCTGACGCTGTACACGACGCCGGTGGTCTACCTGGCGCTGGACCGCCTGTTCCACCGCCAGCCTGCACCTGCTGGACAAGGGATAGCCTGACGCACGGCCGTCAGGGGCGTGTGCTACGCTGATTTCAACAACTTGACTGCACACGCCACACCCATGCCCGGCCTCCTTCCCGACATCGATCCCGACGGTCTGCTCGAGTTCTCGGTGGTCTACACCGACCGCGCGCTCAACCACATGTCCAAGCGCTTCCAGGGCGTGATGACCGACATCTCGGCCATGCTCAAGCGCGTCTACCACGCCCCCTCGGCCGTGCTGGTGCCGGGCAGCGGCACCTTCGGCATGGAGTCCGTGGCGCGCCAGTTCGCGCACGGCAAACACGTGCTGGTCATCCGCAACGGTTGGTTCAGCTACCGCTGGACGCAGATCTTCGAGATGGGCAGCATCCCGGCCAGCCACACCGTGCTCAAGGCCCGCCGCATCGCCGACGGCCCGCAAGCCGCCTGGGCCCCCGCGCCCATCGACGAGGTCGTGGCCACCATCGCCCGTGAGAAGCCCGCGCTGGTGTTCGCGCCGCACGTGGAAACCGCGGCCGGCATGATCCTGCCCGACGACTACCTGAAGGCCGTGGCCGGTGCCGTGCACGCCGTGGGCGGCCTGTTCGTGCTGGATTGCATCGCCTCGGGCGCCATGTGGGTGGACATGGCCGCCACCGGTGTGGACGTGCTGATTTCCGCGCCGCAAAAGGGCTGGAGCAGCTCGCCGTGCTGCGCCATGGTCATGCTCAGCGAGCGCGCCCGCCAGGCCATCGACGCCACGCAGAGCACCACCTTCGCCATGGACCTCAAGAAGTGGCTGCAGATCATGGAGACCTACGAGGGCGGCGGCCACGCCTACCACTCCACCATGCCCACCGACGCCCTGCTGCGCCTGCGTGACGCCATGGCCGAAACCGAGGCCTATGGCTACGAGAAGGTGCGCCAGGAGCAGATCGCCCTGGGCCGCCAGGTGCGCGAACTGGTGGTGCGCCACGGCTACCCCAGCGTCGCCGCCGAGGGCTTCCAGGCGCCCGGCGTGGTCGTGAGCTACACCACCGACCCCGACGTCCAGAACAGCAAGAAATTCCTGGCGCTCGGCCTGCAGACCGCCGCGGGCGTGCCCCTGCAGTGCGACGAGCCGGCCGATTTCCGCAGCTTCCGCATCGGCCTGTTCGGCCTGGAAAAGTGGCACCACGTGGAGCGCACCGTGCAGCAACTGGCGCATGCGCTGGAAGCCGTGGCGGCACCCAAGCCTTGATGCCAGCCTGACGCAGGCGCCCGCCAGCGTCAACGCGTGACGCGGTGCCCGGCCGCCGACCGGGTGTTCCTCCGGATGCCCGGGCTGCTGCGGCGGCGTAAGGTCTGTCCATCGACCCCTGCGAAGGAGGATCCATGGGCATGGCCAGCCGTCTGTCTCAGCACCACCTGGTGTCCCGCCGCCGCGTGACGCGGCGCAAGCCTGTCGTGCGGCGCAAGCTCGCCTGGAGCGATGCCATCGGGGCGGCCGCAGACGTGGTGCTGCCCACGGCCCTGCCCGAGCCCAACGCCGATGGCTTGGCGCCTCTGGGCTTTGACGCTCCGCCGGTGCCCAGTGCCCTGGACCTGCCCCTGACCACGCTCCGCTTCAGCGACCCGCTGCGCTGGCTGGCCGCGGGCTGGCAAGACTTCCGCCGCGCGCCCCACATCGGCTTGTTCTTCGGCATGTGCTTCGTGCTGATGGGCTGGGCCTTGGTGGGCACCTTCCGCCGCGCACCTGAATACACCCTGGCGCTGTCCGCGGGCTTCCTGCTGATGGGCCCCTTCCTGTGCCTGGGCCTTTACCACGCCAGCCGCGAGCTGGAAGAGGGGCACCGCCCGGGCTTTGGGTCGGCCCTGACGGCATGGCGGCAAAGTGGTGCGCAACTGGCCATCTTCGCGGCCGTGCTGTTGGTGCTGGAGATGCTCTGGGGCCGCGCGGCCATGATCGTCTTCGCCATCAGCCTCGACGGTGTGCCCGATTTCAGCCAGCCGCTGGCCAGCTTCCTCACCGAGGAGTACATCACCTTCGCCGTGGTCTACACCCTGGTCGGCGCCGTGTTCGCCGGCCTCATCTACGCCATCAGCGTCGTCAGCATGCCCTTGCTGCTGGACCGCCAGGTCGATGCCGTCTCTGCCGGCCTCCTGAGCATGCGCCTGGTGCTCACGCAGACCGGGGTGATGCTGTGGTGGGCGGCCCTGATCGCAGGGCTGACCCTGCTGGCGCTCTTGCCCGGTTTCCTGGGCCTGCTGCTGGTCGGCCCGGTGCTGGGCCACGCGTCTTGGCACGCCTACCGGGCAGCGGTGCCGCGTTGAATGCGTCCCGAAACCACCTGAATGAGGGGGGTGTGATCTCTGAGTGAAACTCCGCGCCCTCGGCGGGCGTAGTGGTGGGCAAGCGGTGCGAACACAAGCGTGCCGGCATTGAAGGGGTGCGCTTCGCACCCATGACCGACCCACCAGGAGTTCCAGATGATCAAGCATTCCCTCATCGCCTCGGCCCTCGCCCTGGCTTCCCTGGGCGCACAGGCCGAAACCCTGTACGCACTGACCACCGACAACCAGCTCATCACCCTCGACAGCGCCGCGCCCACGATGGGCTCGGCCGTGTCGATCACGGGCCTGGGCGCCAGCGAGCGCCTGCTCGGCCTGGACCTGCGCCCCAGCAACGGTCTGCTCTACAGCATCAGCAGCGCCGGCAAGCTGTACACCCTGGGCACCGACGGCCAGGCGTCTTTCGTGGCGACCCTGAGCACCCCGATCACCGGCAGCGTCGGCTTTGACTTCAACCCGGTGGCCGATCTGAACGGTGCAGCTTCCCTGCGCGTGATCACCTCCGGCGGCAGCAACTACGCCGTCAACGCCAACACCGGCACCGTGGCCACGCAAACCGCGGTGACCGCTTCTGGCTCGACCGCCAAGCTCGCCCTGACCGGTGCCGCCTACGCCGACAACGACGCCGATCTGGCCACCACGGCCGTCAAGCTCTACGCCATCGACACGGCTTCCAACGGCCTGTATTTCACCGGCGGCCCCGGTGGTGGCGTTTACAGCCGCGTGCGTGACCTGGGCGCCAGCAGCCTGAGCGTGTTCGGCTTCGACATCTCGCGCTCCGGCGCGGCTTTCGCCGGCTTCACCTCGGCCGACGGCTACAGCGGCCTGTACGCACTGGGCCTGGCCGCCGACGGCCAAACCACCTACCTCGGTGACTTCGGCATCAACGGCAACACCGCCATCGCACCCGTCGTCGGCCTGACCGCCGCCGTGCCCGAGCCCACCTCGGTCGCGCTGATGCTGGCCGGCTTGGGCCTGATGGGTCTGCTGATGCGCCGCCGCCAAGCCTGACGCGTCCAAGCTTCATCCAGCCCCCTCGCCGGGGCTGATCACAACCTGCCAATGCGTTTTGAATGCTTGGCAGGTTTTTTCATGGATAACCATGAAGTTGTGCGAATAACGGTGCGCATTGCCGCCAATTTGACGCCAATTCAAAACCAATCACCTGGTGATTCTTCTTCGTTTATAGCCCGAATGGGTTAGTTGATGTGGGGTGTGTGACCTGAGCCTGCCACGGCCGCTGGCTAAGCTCGATGGCAACCCGGTGATGGTCTGGCTGCCGCCAACCAGGCCGATGTTCCTGCCCCAGCCTTCATGGAGTCCTCAGATGTTCAAGCCCTCTCTCATCGCCGCGGCCTTGTCCGTTGCCGCCTTTGGCGCCCAAGCCGAGGGCATGCTCGCCCTGACCAACAAGAACCAACTGGTCCAGTTCGACAGTGCGAACACCACCGCCGGCACCGTCATCGACATCACGGGCCTCAACCTGGCGGTCGGCGAGCGACTGCTGGGCCTGGAGCAGCGCCCCGTCACCGGTGACTTCTACACCCTCAGCAGCGCCGGCCGCCTGTTCACCTTGAACGCCACCACCGGCGCCGCCACCTTCGCCGGCAGCCTGCGCGCAGACGCCACCCTGGGCGCCTCCGGCACGGCCTTCTCCGGCCTGAGCGGCCAGGCCTTCGGTTTCGACTTCAACCCCGTGCCCGACCTGGGCCAGACCTTGCCCTCCCTGCGCGTGGTCAGCAACACCGGCCAGAACCTGCGCATCAACGTGAACGGCAGCAATGCCGGCCTGGTGCGCGTGGACACCCCCACCAACGTCGTGGCGGCCAACCCCAATGGCACGTCGCCGAGCGTGGTGGCCTCGGCCTACACGAGCAACGACCGTGACGCCAGCACCGGCACCAGCCTGTACGCCATCGACGCCCGCGGCGATGCGCTTTACCAGCAAGTCAACGCCAACGGCGGTCAACTCAGCTACGTGGCCGACCTGAAGATGCTCGACATGGCCACGGGCCTGGGCGCGCTCGTCGGCGTCAACACCACCAGCGTGTCGTCCTTCGACGTGTCGGCCTCCGGCATCGCCTACGCCTCGCTGACCGACGAGTTCACCGGCGACAACTGGCTGTTCTCGGTCAACCTGAGCGGCCAGCAACCCACACTGACCTACCTGGGCCTGTTCGGCCAGGCCGGCGCCAGCCTGGGCTCCGCCGTCATCGGCCTGACCGCCACCACCGCGGCACCCGTGCCCGAGCCCACCGGCATGGCCCTGTCACTGGCCGCCCTGGGCCTGATCGGCCTCGGCCTGCGCCGCCGCATGGCCTGAGCATCGCGCCGCTGATGCGGCGATGTGGTGATGCGGGCACCTGCGGGTGCCCCTGCCGAAAGGGAAGTTTGAGCGACCTGCTCTAATGCGTTCATCCGCATCAGACAGGTCGCTTTTTTGCCTTCTTCGCTGTGAATATCTCCCCGCGCACCCTGGTCTTGCTGGTCATCCCGCCCATGATGTGGGCCGGCAATGCCGTCGTGGGGCGCATGCTGGTCGGCACCATGCCGCCCGTGGCCATGAACGCCCTGCGCTGGGGCCTGGTGGCCGTGCTGCTGGCGCCGCTGGCCTGGCGCGTCTGCCGCGCACCTGGGCGCATCCTGGCGCGCTGGCCTTACCTGGCCCTCATCGGCATGCTGGGCGTGGGCACCTACAACGCCCTGCAATACCTGGCCCTGCAGACCTCCACGCCGATCAACGTCACGCTGATCGGTGCGAGCATCCCCGTGTGGATGATGCTGGTGGGGCGCGTGGGCTTCGGGCAGACCTTGCAAGCGCGGCAACTGGTGGGTGCGGCCTTGTCCGTCTTGGGCGTGCTGCTGGTGCTGGCGCAGGGCCAGTGGTCGGTGCTGCGCCAGGTGCAGCTTGTGCCGGGCGACCTGCTGATGCTGCTGGCCAGCCTGGCCTGGGCGCTCTACAGCTGGTGGCTGGCCCAACCGCCAGCCCACATGCGCGGCGATGCGCGCCCTGATTGGGATTGGGCCGAGTTCCTCTGGGTCCAGGTGCTCTTCGGTGGCCTGTGGGCCCTGGGTTGCAGCGCGGTGGAAGCCAGCTGGATCGGCGCGCACACCCTGCCGGGCGCACCCACGGTGTCCTGGTGGCCTCAGGGGTGGCGCACCTGGGCCGGGCTGCTCTTCATCGCCATCGGCCCGTCCATCCTGGCCTACCGCTGCTGGGGTTTGGGTGTGCAGGCGGTCGGGCCCAACCTGGCCGCCTTCTTCATCAACCTGACGCCGGTGTTCGCAGCGCTGTGGTCCGCGCTGTTCCTGGGCCAATGGCCCCGCTGGTACCACCCTTGCGCGCTGCTCTTGATCACGGCAGGCATTGCCGTGTCCTCAGGCTGGGTCCGGCTCAGAAGCGGCCGCGGCCAGAACCACGGCGCGATTTGAACGGCGGCTGGCCGCGCCAGAAACGCAGCATCAACCAGCCGCCCAGCATGCCGCCCAGGTGCGCAAAGTGCGCCACGCCCGACGCGGTGCCGGTCACGCCCATGAACAGCTCCAGGCCACCGTACACCGCCACGAAGACCTTGGCTTTCATCGGGATGGGCGGGAACAGCGGCATGATGGTGCGTTCCGGGAACATCATCCCGAAGGCCAGCAGCAGCCCGAACAGCCCGCCCGAGGCGCCCACCGTCGGGTTGCCCCAGCCGAAGGCGGCCGAGATCAGCAACTGCGTGGCAGCGGCCGTCAGCACGCTGGCACCCAGGAATTCCATGTAACGGCGCTGGCCCCAGATGCGTTCCAGCTCGCTGCCGAACATCCACAGGCCCAGCATGTTGAAGAACAGGTGGCCCAGCGAGCCATGCAGGAAGGCGTAGGTCAGCACCTGCCAGGGCATGAAGCCACCGCTTTGCAGCGGCCACAGCGCCATGTTGAATGTCAGTGCGCGCCCCAGCAGTTCGTCCAGGAAAAACAGGGCCACGTTGACGAGGATGAGTGCCTGGGTGACGGGGGGCAGCGGCGGCATGGGCTCAACGGGGGAGGTGGAATGACTCCGCATGATAGGCCCGACTGGCGCCCACCCGTTGCGCCGGGCTGACGCAGGGTGCATGGCGTGTCAGCCGATGCGGGCATCCGTCACGGTCCGTGGCTGGCTCGCCCTGTGCTATCCTCGCGCCTCTCACCAGTGCCCTGGTGGCGAAATCGGTAGACGCGCCGGATTCAAAATCCGGTTCCGCAAGGAGTGACGGTTCGAGTCCGTCCTGGGGCACCACTGTGTAAATACGCAAGCACCCGCCAACCTACGTAAACCCCCACATTTAAAGGTCGGCTGCATCCCGCAAAGTCACGCACAATCCCGCAGGGCACCGTGCGGGCTCCCGCAAAAATCCCGCAGGCGATCCCGCACAGGGGGCAGGCGTGGCGTACATCAGAAAATCCGGTGACAAGTGGCGGGCGCAGATTGAGCGCCAGGGTGTGCGCAAGTCGGCCACATTCCGCACAAAGACCGAGGCGGTGCTTTGGGCGCAGGCTGAAGAGTCGTCCATTTTGGATGACACCAAGGCGACATACCCGCGCAAGACGCTGGCCGATGCCATCGACCGCTACAAGCGTGATGTGTCGAGCAAAAAGCAAGGCGAGCGCCACGAGGTGCTGAGGCTTGATGCCTTTGCGCGCGACTTCCCGGACCTGGTTGGCAAGCAGCTCATTGATGTGCGCACGGCCGATCTGGTGGGCTGGAGAGACGCCAGGCTCAAGCAGGTGTCGCCCGGATCGGTGCAGCGCACCGTCAACACCCTGAACAATCTTTTCCGGCTTGCCTGGAAAGAGTGGCAATGGTGCGGCGGAAACCCTTTTGAGGGAATGAAGGCGCCCGGCGACAACCCGCCCAGGACACGCAGGATCACTCCGCGAGAGATCTACAAGCTGTGCCGGTGGCTTGGGTATCGGACGGGCAAGAAGCCCGCCACGAAGATGCAGGAGACAGCCCTTGCGTTCCTCGTGTCGCTTCGCACTGGCATGCGCGCGGGTGAGGTATTGCAACTCGGTGCCGACTGCGTAGATCTGGACAAGGCTGTGGCCCGGGTGGCGCACAAGACCCAGCACCTGACCGGCAGGCCCCGTGAGGTGCCGCTGTCGCGCCAGGCTGTGCGGCTGCTGCGCCCGGTCATGGCCAATCGAATCTTCACCCTCACGTCGGCCAGCCTTGACGCCCTGTTCCGCAAGGCCAAGGCCAACACGCTTGTTCAAGACCTGCACTTTCACGACGCCCGGGCCGAAGCTCTGACCCGGTTTGCGCGCAAGGTCGATGTGCTGACGCTGGCCAGGATCAGCGGGCACCGTGATCTGAAAATCTTGATGGACCATTACTACAGAGAGTCCACCGAGGACATCGCTAGGCGGCTTGGCTGACCTTCTTGATCCACGCTTGGACCTCGGCCTCAGACCATCGCACGTTCTGCGTGCTCAGGCGGATGACCGGCTTGGGAAAGTCGGGTTGCTTGGTGATGCGCTCGGCAACGTGGCGGTATGACCAGCCCGTCATTTGTGCGATGTCTGCTCGTGTCACGGTTCGCATTCACTGCTCCTGTTCGTCCTCATCCCCATCGCCGCATCCGTCGCTGGCGTCTCCGGTGTGCTGTTCGTCGTCTGGCTCGGGGGCAAAGCCAAGCCAGCGGGCTTCGGCGCCAGGCATGGCATGGGTGCGGTCGAACTCACGCAGCACCTCGCGGTAATAGGCGCGGGCGTGCTCAACCTTGATGTGCATGAGGTCGATGACGGCCTGGTCACGCTTGACCACCCAGGAGGTCAGGCGCATGTGCTCGGGGATGTGGCTGACCAAGTGCAACTGCAGCGATTCATAGCCAATCAAGCGCTCGGGGGTGTCCACCAAGGCGTAATCCACAGACCATTCATCGGCGCCCCAAAGGTCCATGTAGCCCTGCATTTGGTAGAAGTACAACTTGTCTTCGCAGTCGGCCGTGGTGATCGGAAAGGTTGCGATCGACCACGAAGTCTTGAGGTCATGGCCGCGGCGGCGCTCGGCGTCGTAGATGTCGCATTCGCCTGTCAGCCAAGCGTTGGTCTTGCGCTCGGCGTTCTTGGCCAAGCGGAGGCCGCGCACCCGGTTCAGCAGCCCGATGGAATCGCCTTCGCACTCCAGGCCCTTCTCGATGGCCTTGCTGGACACCTCAAACTCCACGCTGAAGATGTCTTGCGCCACCAACTCGCGGATGTAGGTCTTGGCGCCGACAGACAGCGGCCCCTCTTTTTGGGTCTTGGGCTCGGTCATCAGCTTGCCGATGGACGAACAGCGGAAAAGGAGCTCAGACATTGGCCACCCCCCCGTCGCGCAGTGCGGTGCGGTGCGCAACCACCTGATCGCGGAAGCCCGTGTAGGCCTTCTTGTCGCCGGTAGCCAGCAGGGCCTTGCCAGCAGTCGCCCAAAGCGCAGCAGCGGCCGAATCAACCGTGCAGGCTTTGAGTTGGGCCTGGAAGTCTTCGGTCATCTTGGCCGCGATGCTTTCGCCTGCAACGGCCGTGACGGCAGCCACGCCGCCAGCTGCATTCCCGTCGTCGTCGAAATTCGCATCGGTGGACGCAAGGCCGCAGGCCGATTCAAAGGTCACGGACTTGGCATAGGTGATCGCGCTCTTGATTTGCTGGATCGCGTTCTTAGCCCCAGATGCGTCGGGTGGCACATCAAGTCGAACCCGCTTTGAGTGACCAAGTGCATGAGTAAGAACACAGGTCACGGACAACTTTGGCTCTTGCTCAATCTCCCAATCAGCCGACAAGCCATGCTTGCTCAGGAATGGGGTAACGGTCTGGACCAGATTGCCAAGCGACGTGTAGCGAGAGTTGTATTGCTTGTTCTCTTTGTCCTTGACGATCGTGATGGGCTCCAGCTTGAAGGCAGCCATGGCGGCAGTGAAGGCCTTGCGGGCTTCACCAGCCTCCCAGCGTTCTTGCAGGGCAAGCAGCTTTTCCAGTTGCTCCATGCTGGCGCCGTTCTGCACAGCCATCTGCACCAAGGCGGCAGGGGTAGCGACAGCGGGGGGCTGGAAGGTGGTTTGCGCGGCCAGCGGCATGGCTTGAGCCGGGGCGGCGTCGATCACATCGCCCGCAACCTGTTTAAGTGCATTCATGTTCAGGATCTCCGTGGTGCTCGGCTCAGAAGCCGAAGAGGGGTGCTGGCAGGCTGCAGCGGCAGGCGATGAAGCCAATGGCCGCAGCGCAGGCGATCACAGCGATGAACAGCGGGCGCAAGGTCTGCCAGGGCAAGTCGTCCTCGGGCGCGATGCGGGTAGGCGAGGGGACATCGCTGGGTTTGGGGCGTTCGCGTCGAACGTGTGCGGGTCGGCCCAGCATGCGCAGCCCGTGGGCTTGGTCGGCACCGTTGGGGCGCGGCGCAGCGGTGGCGGCGATGAGGTCAGCGTTGGCGGCGTTCAGCATTTCGACTCCGTCAGGCCGTGTGGCCGATGACAAGGCACCCCACGAAGCCGCATCCGTAGAGGGCAACGTCCTGGGTCTTGCGAGAAGCGGGAAGGGATGCAGACAGGCGCGTCAACGCCATGGCGGTGTGGACGTTGAGCGCCCACCATGCGCGCAGGGCTTCGCGCACCTTGCGGCGGGCCATGACATCGGCGCGGCGGAGGTTGTAGGTGACGCGGTTCTGCCGGCACCTCAGACTCAACCTTGTTCACCTCGATGCGGGTGATGGGGCTGTGCATGCCCAAGAACACGCTGATGAGCACGTCGTCAGGGACTTGGCTCGTCACCCAAGTGACTTCACGGCGGCCGTCCAGGTGCGTGATAGCGACCTTGACGCGCTGGCTGGCCTTGTAGCCCTCGGGTGCATGCTGGTTCCACAGTGCGGCCGTGGGGTCAACTTCGACCTGCAGGCGGCGCAAGCAGACCAGTTCGTCACGGCCTTTGCGCCATTGCTCGGCGGCAGCATGCTCAAACCCCCAATCCATGGCCAAAAGGCCGCTGACGTACTCGGCACGGCGCAACTGTGCGGGGATGGCCTCGGCGTCACGCAAGATGCCCGCAAAGATGGGGTGAAGGGCTTGGTTCATGTCAGCCCTCCAGCGTGCTCATGTCCAGGGACACGGCAGCGATGCGTTTGGCTTCGGACTGGCCGCGAGCGCGCCACAGTTCATTGCGGCGAATGTCGTCAAGCGCCAGCAGGCAGCGAGCGTGTGGGTTGTAGGGCTCAGTGGCCCCGCCAGACAGGTGCAGGCCGATGTAAGCCAGCGCCTCGCTCAGGGTTTCGTGGGCTTCGGCCAGCTTTTCCAGCTGCGCGGCCCGGTCAGTGGTGTGCGGCATTTGCCTCTCCGGTTGTGGTGCTGTAAGCGTACCGCACGCGGTACGAGCATGTCAACCGAAAGCGGTATGGTCCGCCGAAAAAAGTTCAACCACCCCTAAGTTGAAGGGTTAATCAGGCCAAGATCGCACCAATCAGGTGGAGGGCGCCATGAAGAAGATGTGTGTGGCTGGAGCGATGCTCTTCTTTGTTTCGCAGGCTTCGCGTGCGGACAAGTACGGGCTTGATGAGCTCGAACCCAGCGATGGATCAGGCGCTGGGGCGCTGGTGTTCGGCGCAGGCTTGGTAGCTGCCGTAAACGCTTGGCATCGCTACAACAATCAAGGGGTGCGAGGCGGTGAAGCCCTGATCCAGGCTGTCATTGGGTGCGCGTTGATGTTCGTAGGCGCATCCATGAAGTAAAAAAGCCCGCTCAAGGCGGGCTGGGTAGGACAGGAAAAGCAAGGCCCCGCCGAGGCGGGGCCGGATGTCGCTGCGCGGGATTGCAATCTCCTTTGCGCAGAGGCCTGGTTGCCCAGGACTTAAGCCCGATGCCGAGGCAGAGCGGGAACATGCTCAGTGTACGTCAGTTAGATGTGCGCAGTCAAAGCGGATAGCCCTAGTCCATGCAGAACGCACGCTCGGACAGCGCGGAGGTCATCTTCATCAAGCACTCGGATGTCATAGACGCGGCGCCCTGATGCATCCTTTCCGTCAAAAGGGAGTCGAAGCCTTGCAAAACTCATTGTGTAGACCAAGTCGCCTTTGACCCAAGCGTGATCTTCAGAAAATGGCTCTGGCAACGGTGGGGCCATGGTCAATCTGTGGTGATAGCCCATGACTTGCTTTGGCGGCGTTGTGCTAAGCGGGACCACAGTGCATAGCCCGGTTCTACTCCGAAGGCGAGGTGAAATGACAACTGCTGGCCTGCGCTTTGTCATCTCGGGAGACTCCATCCCTCGAAAGTCGCAGATCACAATGGTTCCCGGCTCAGGGTGAATTTGCAGTGTCATTATCTGCTCAACTGTCCATCGGCGCCGTCAATGGCAGTGCCTGATCCCCGTACTGCGATCGACGTGACATCCCATGCTATCAGTTCCGCCAGAGTGGGCCCAGGCAAGGGCCGAGACCAAGGCCAGTGCGATGGCCGCGAAAGTCTTCTTCATCTTCATCCCCCAAATATGCCTGAAGCGGCAGGCACAAACCGATCACTTTCCCTTGCTGATGTTTTCTGACCTTACTGCGGGCCGCACGAAAAACAACTCGATCACTGCGGCGAGTCCAAACGTGATGACCAAAACAACTGGTCCTGTTAGATCTAAAAAACCAACCAATACAACATTAAACAGGAGCACGATTGCACCAAAGATTCTGATCTTGGTCGACTTTTTCATTCTTCTACACCGATATTAGAACTCTTCCCCGCACCACACCTTTAAGACTCTACCCAATACTTGGAAGTCCATGTCGGGCTTGATTGTCCAAGGATCGTAGTTGTCCCTATTGGCCGAGAGTACGCGTATCCCCTCTCCAGGGACACGCTGAAGGCGCTTAATAAATCCTTCATCGCCGACACGGAAAAAATACATTCCGTCGAAATCGACTTTGCTTACGCCGCGATCTACCAGCAGCGGATCGCCTGGATTGAAAACCGGCCTCATGGAATCGCCAAAACCAGTGACTATGCACAGGTTTGACGCTGACGTGTAATGCCTGACATTGAGCCTTAACCAGTCCTCGCTGACGCTCCAACTGTGGATAAGGCCAGGCTGGTCGTGAAGAACCAGGCCACTCCCCATTGCTCCCCCTGTGTCGTACTGCCTAATGACATGCCCAGGGAGTTGCTTGATTTTGGTTTTTCCTCCGCTGGCGGGTTCATTCTGCCCCGGAACGTCAATCACAGCGGAGTCCCTGTATGAGGGTATTTCCTCGGCTTCAAGCAACTCTGCTTCGCTGACGTCAAAGCGTTTGGCCAAATGGACGATGGTGTCTCGCCGCTGATTGGTGTGGCCCTCTTTTATCCGCTGCGCAGTGCCTCTGCTGCATTGCAGTGCCGCTGCCAGCTTGTCCACAGATAGATCGTCAATGGCGACGCCCTCCGTCTTCAGGAGGGAGCGCA
>Ga0209107_10000346_pt1 | contig 27686 bp, 22 predicted proteins | sample LakErihyJuly2011_2_FD_187460 | JGI IMG/M metagenome (GOLD analysis project Ga0209107, IMG submission 187460) | Freshwater microbial communities from dead zone in Lake Erie, Canada - CCB hypolimnion July 2011 (SPAdes) (version 2) | ecosystem: Environmental > Aquatic > Freshwater > Lentic >...
CGAATAGCCAGTACCGTAGATGCAAAATCAGCGTTCGCAGTCGCCTTGATCGTCGCCTGAACATCTACCGTAACCACACTGGTTGTTACGATGAACGTGCCCGATGACTTTCCTGCTGGTATCAGCACAGACGGCGGAACAGCGGCAGATGTCCGGTCGCTGGACAATGCAACAAGCAGTCCACCAACAGGAGCCGGATCACGTAGCGTAATCGTTCCCGTAACCTTGCCGCCGGCAGTCACCGGATTTGGTGTCAAAGAAACATCAGCAGGAACCACCGCCCGAACGGTAAGCATGTCATATGCCGATGTCGCATTCACGTGCGCTGCAATCCGATCAACCCGGGTTCGATTCGTCGCAAGAGTCGTTACGGGCACCGACACACTCTTTGCACCAGATGGAACCATCACAGTGGATGGAATCAATGTGCCAGAACCATCGGTGGTGATATCAATTTTCAATCCACCGACAGGTGCAGGACCGGTAATGGTCAGATCTAACTTCGATGCTGTACCGCCAAGGACTGAATTTGGAGTCAAAACAGCCGTAGCCATCGATGCTCGCTTGACAATCAACTTCGCCCTTAATGACTCGGTTTCGTTGCTCGCAGAAACGTAGACTTCAGAGTCAGTCCCGACTGCAATCGTCGTAACCTTCACCAAAACTTCAGACTTGCCTTCGGGAACAATGACAAATGCCGGGACTTGTCCCGCTGCATTATCCGATGCCAGACTTACGGTTGTTCCACCGACAGGAGCAATGCCTGTAAGGCGAACGATAACAGCTGCATCCAGTCCACCGGTCACAGACTTAGGTGACAACAGTAATGAGGTCAGCTCTGGGCGATTGACCAAGATCAATGCCGACGCCTCTCCTGAGTTACCCGTTCCAGTCAATGTAACCGTTGTGTCTACAGGAACAGCACTGATAATCAAATCCAATGTAATGGACCGTTCACCAGCCGGGACTATTACACTTGATGGCAATGACACAGCACTATTGCTGGATGACAAGTTGACAAGCATGCCTCCATCTGGTGCCGGTCCGTTTAGCGAGACAACCAGCTGAACCGTATCTCCACCAATGCACTCAGCTGTATTTAAGACAAGCTCCTTTAGAACTGTCTTTTCCAGACGGAATGATCCAGTGAGCGTTTGTCCACGATGTGTCGCCGAGATATCAACATCCTTGTTTGTGGTGACCGGACGCACCGTCACATCAAATGTGACTTCAGACATCCCTGGCTCTACCGTAACAGACGCAGGGACTGTGACTGCGGCATCGGATGATGTCAACGCAACGACAATCCCCCCTACCGGTGCGATACCTGTTAGGCGAATAGTGCCCTGGACCTGCTCGCCACCAGCAAACGATGATGGTGATAACTGAACGACGGCTAGTCTCGGCCGCTCAACCGTAATCTGCTTGGTTTTTACAAGTCCATCAGCGGATGCCCTAATTGTGATGACACGATCATCAAGAACAGGGAATGTCGAAACTGAAAACGCAGCAAAGAGCTGTCCAGAAACAATGGTCACTGAGGCCGGTAGCGACGCAGATGGATCATTTACAGAGAGATCCACCTTTAGACCACCAACTCCCGCATTGCCGGTTAGCGAAACCGATCCAGATAACGACTCACCTCCGGGTACGGAATTCTTCTGAGTATTGACGGCATCGATCGCAGTTCGCTTTAGCAACAATGTTGCACTCGATGAACGCAGGTTTGCGCTGGCGGTGATCGTTACGGTCACATCTGCTGGCACGGATACCGTTGTCACACTGAACGTTGCCGATGTTGCACCTTGTGGGACATTCACCGTGGCAGGAACAGTGGCAGAAACATTGTTCGTTGATAGCGATACGAGCTGTCCTCCCGCAGGCGCTGGCCCTGAAAGCGTAATGGTCCCAGTCGCAGAAAGTCCAGCAACCAGTGTGTTTGGAGATACCGTTACACCAGCGACAACAGGACTCAGGCTAAAGCTAACGATTTGCGTCTCCCAATCGTTATTCGCCCCCAACGTTTCGGCAATAGACCAAAAGGTCCGGCCATCCACAGGATCAACTTCAGTGCCGAAGTAGTCTCCCCAGCGCCCTCCTGTATACCCGACACCAGCCGACACCCCAAGATTCACTGGGGTACCCACATTTCCAAGTGGATCTGTCGTTAGGCGTCCAGCAGCAAAAATGTTAGCGGTTTCACTGCCATTGGATCCGCCAAAAACTAACCCGATTGCGCCACTCGCATCCTTTGCGATTGCTGGATAGAAGTAATCATAGTTGTTGGAGCTGATGTTGCCACTCTGGATAAGAGAAGGGCTTCCCCCTCCTGGCCACCCTGCTGTGGAAAACTCATACCACCGGATACCAACATTGTTACCAATCTGAATGGCGTGTGCAGCCAACATCCGGCCATTTGTCCACCATGCGTTAATGAGACGGCCATCACCAGCATCCAGGGTTTGCCCCCCGGTGCTTGTTGCACGTTTTGTTGGCCCACTGTAATTGCCGATACCAACATCACTTGTAAGCAGCGTAGGGTTAGCAGTTCCGACATTACTGAGCGCATAGAGTCGGTGATCATTTGAACCGGCAGCACCTATTGCATAAACTGCATTCGAGTTGTCTACAGATTCAGCAACTTGTGCGGATGCCCCATTGCCATCCCGTAGGGAGTAAACATTTGCAGGAGAACCTGTCAGGAGAGGCGCACTCGGAATCGTCAGGAATTGCACACCGGCCCAGCCACCACTGAAGCCAAACATGTTCCCTGTGATGACGTATCCATCCTGGTTATAGCCAAACCCAGGATAGTCTAACCAATAGGATGTGCCGGAAACAGTCAGCTTGGCTTCGAAGCGATAGCGGTGCCACGTGCCGTTTGGATCTGCATCATCGGAAACTCCGACCAGAACTTTGCTTGTTTCAGAACCGCCATCCATCTCAAGAACGACAATGACATAGCGATTGTTGGCCCGGTCGTAATAGGCTTTCGGATCAAACAAGAACGACCCGCCTGCAACACCCGCAAAAAATGTCTCGAATGTTTGCTGCAGCTGCTTGGTTCCGCCTTTTGTGTAGAAGGCGATTGACGAGTTGACAACCTCAACGATGTGATTCTGTCCCACGGCGATATCACAGTCAGGCGGACGCCAACCTGTACTGGACATCCCCGGAAATTTCAAGCCAGGTGCCACACGTGCTGATCCAGCATCCACTTTACCAACCGGCACATCATGGCGTTTGCCAGTTACACTCGGCGGCATCACAGGATTTTCAGGTGGCTCAACATTCCCTTGATGGCGTTCTACAATCTGCGGTTGCCAAGTTCGCGTATCTACAGAGCTTGCAGGTACGGAGACTTCCTTTCGGACAACTTGTGCCTGCACAAGGCTTGGGAGGAATGCAGCGACGCACAAAAGGAGCGTTTTTAAACGAGACTGTATAAGCATGCACTTGACCTGATATTTCCACTGGGAAACAGTTGATGTGCGATTATATCTGGATGGCTCATTTGGTCAATAAAATTGTGAGCGTAATTAACGACACGCGGCCGGCTCGAATAATCAAGCCGGCCGCTTAGCCTAATGAAACTAGAAAACCTAGTAGCGATAGGTATCGGTCTTGTAAGGACCGTTTTGTTCAACACCAATGTAAGCTGCTTGCTCTGGGGAGAGCTCAGTCAACATCGCGCCAAGCTTCGACAGTTGAAGGCGTGCGACCTTCTCATCGAGGTGCTTAGGCAACACATAGACCTGACCAACCTCATATGTGTCAGGCTGCAACCACAGCTCAATCTGTGCAAGGACCTGGTTCGCAAACGATGAGCTCATCACGTACGAAGGATGTCCGGTTCCACAGCCAAGGTTTACGAGACGGCCCTTTGCAAGAAGAATGATCCTCTTACCATCTGGCCAAATGATGTGATCAACCTGCGGCTTGATCTCATCCCATTCGAGTTCTTCAAGCCCAGCAACATCGATTTCATTGTCAAAGTGGCCAATGTTACAGACGATTGCTTGATCCTTCATCTTGTCCATCACTGCACGGGTGATGATGTCTTTGTTCCCCGTCGCGGTTACGAAAATGTCAGCCTTATCAGCCGCATAGTCCATCGTAACGACTCGGTAGCCTTCCATGGCTGCCTGCAGCGCACAGATTGGGTCGATTTCTGTAATCCAGACCTGAGCCGACAGTGCACGCAGGGCCTGAGCGGAACCCTTTCCGACATCACCGTAGCCAGCAACAAGCGCAACCTTGCCAGCGATCATCACGTCGGTTGCACGCTTGATGCCATCGACCAGCGACTCGCGGCAGCCGTACAGGTTATCGAACTTGCTCTTTGTAACGGAGTCGTTGACATTGATCGCACGAATCGCGAGGTCACCACGACGGCTCATTTCATACAAGCGGTGAACGCCAGTAGTGGTTTCTTCCGTCACACCCTTAACTTCGGCGAGGCGCACGGAATACCAATGCGGGTCAACCAGAAGCTTTGCCTTGATGGAAGCGTAGAGGATAACTTCTTCCTCGGATGTTGGATTGTCCAGCACACTGAGGTCAGTCTCTGCCTTGGTACCCAAGTGCAGAAGCAAGGTTGCATCTCCACCGTCATCGAGGATCATGTTTGTGTAGCCGCCATCGGTCCACTCAAAGATGCGATGTGTGTAGTCCCAGTACTCAACCAGTGTTTCGCCTTTTTTTGCGAACACAGGAGTTCCACCTGCAGCAATAGCGGCAGCGGCATGGTCTTGCGTAGAGTAAATGTTACAGCTTGCCCAGCGGACTTCTGCTCCGAGTGCTTCCAATGTCTCAATCAGAACAGCCGTCTGAATGGTCATGTGGAGGGAGCCGGTCACACGCGCGCCCTTGAGGGGTTGTGCCGCTGCATACTCAGCACGGATTGCCATCAAACCTGGCATTTCGGTCTCTGCAATCGCAATTTCCTTGCGACCCCATGCAGCCAGACTAAGGTCTGTAACCACAAAGTCGGTTGCAATTGTGGATGTCGTTACATCGTTCATATCAGTTGCCTCTCAACATAGAAAAACCCACCTTGGTGGGTCCAAGGTGAGCGCGGTTCAGTTAGCTGAGCCTGACCCGAATGACGGATTGCAACGCTCCTCAGCACGGTAAGTATACCCCGCAGTGAGCCGTTGCTATACATGCCCCATCCGGAAAAAGTTCTGGATGGGGCATGTATAAGACTATGCCTTGATACGTTTGAGGAGGGTAACGCGGCCAATTGGCAGCCACTCTCCTACTAGGATGTCTCCATTTGCGAGGAACTTCGCACCGTGTGGATGCACAAACTTTCCTGGAAGGAATTCCGTTCGCGCACGGCCACGTCCAGGCAGGTTTGCAATGCCAGCACTATCACCAAGATGGACAGCAACCTTGTTGTTTTCGTCCAAGACGGTGACAACACCCGCAAGATCAGGAATCAGCATGTGGCCATCTTGAATATCTGCATGGCAAGGCTGACGCATGCCATCCTTGTCAATGCGGACAAACTTACCATCCAAGGTGAAGTAATGCAGGCGATTGTTGCCACGGTCACAGACCATCACGAGTGGCTCGGAGCCACGCGCATCCACCCAGATGCCGTGTGGCTGGCTAAGCTTTCCATTCGCGCTACCACTGCCGCCCCACGTTCGCACAAGGTCACCCTTGATGTTGAACTGATGAACCCAGTTTGAGCCATAGCCATCCGCGACATAAAAGTCACCGTTAGGGGCAAACGTAACGTTCGTAGGAATGAATGCAGCGCCGCCCTGATAAACACCGGACTCTGTTGGCAGACCCTTTTCCCAGATGACGGTGCCATCCAAGTCGGTCTTTACAACTTGACGGTGTGCCGTGTCGCAGTGGTAAAGAAACTCTTTAGAGCCTTCCTTACGGACTTCAATTCCATGGCCACCGCCGGCAAAGCGGGAGCCGAAGGTCTTGATGAACTTGCCCTTGCGATCGAAGACAGCAATTGCATCCTTGCTTTGGCTATCGCCACCAACAGTGTGCGAAATATAAATGCGGCCTTTCGTGTCCTGGCACACACCCTGAGTATCTCCCCACTTTACGTTGTCGGGAAGCACCAACCAGTCGTGGACACATTCATATTTATGGCTTCCTGAGCCCAATATGATCTTTGGCGTTTTATCAAGTGCATCAGCCGATGTAGCTGACACAATCTCGGCTGCCAAAACGCCGCCAACGGCTAATGATGCATCACGGAGTAGCTTGCGTCGCGTCACTGCTGCGCGGAGCTCAGCTTCCTGGGTAATCTGTGTTTCTTCCATGAGTACAATTGTTACACAGGGGCGAGCCGTATTCCTGCCAGAACAGAATGAATGAGGAGACACTCTACGCTGCACCCCTACATGAAGAGCGTAGTTGGAACGCCCGGTGTTTTTTATGCTCTAGATCGCCCCAATCACTACGCTGTCAAGCGAACTTCCTGTACTACGCGGTGCGCGGACTCAATGGCTCCTTGTATCCAAGTGTGAGTAAGGGATGCATGTTCACCGGCGAAGAAAATCCGACCTTCCGCTGAAATGACATCACGGTAAAGAGCATCATGCTGACCCGGGGCAAACCAACAGAATGCGCCAGCACTCAATGGATTCGTGTCCCATGACCAGCTCACGACTTTCTCCACCATGTCCTTTTCGCGCAGCTGCGGGTGGACCTTGCTGAGATTTCGCAGTGTCACTTCATGACGTTCATCCTGCGAAAATGCTGCTAAGCGCCTGGCGGGCTGTCCCCATGTGTACGATGCGAGCATCACGGCAGGCTTTCTGGAGACACGTGGGTCCCGTGCCGCTGCGTTGTCTGATGGGTAATACGTAATTCCGGTTGGCAGGTCGGTCATCGTTCCACCACCGTAAATGCCATCATCCGTTTCCCAGAAACGGCGGGATGTCCTGGCTAAAACCTTGGTGCTGGAATCGTAAATGACCTGTCGGGATGCCCGCATCTTGCCGGCACTGAGACCTGGCAGGAACTCAATTCGGCTCATCACAGACAGAGGCACTGTGCAGATCATGCAGTCCCCTTCAACCTTTTCCCAACCATCTGCTGATGCATAAAAAGCAGTTACTTTGCCAGTTGCTGTATTTTGTTCAACCCGGGTTACTTTGCATCCCATGCGCGGCTTAGAGCGGAGCTTTTTCACAAAAGCCTTTGGCAGCTCGCTCATACCACCAACAATCTCATCAAATGGGTTTATCCAAACTTCTTCAAGTTCCTCACGAAGGAGTGTCGTGATTCCGGATTGCAGGGATGTTTCGTAGGCCCACAAACTTCCGAAAAACTCAATGGCATCGGTCGACATCCCACTCTGGCGAAACACCTCTTCCAATGACAACCGGTCAAGACTCCGTAGTCGGTTCGTCGTAAATGCAACCCGGCGTAAATCTGCGCGTTCATCTTCGGTAAGAGACTCAAGGATGCTCAAAACGGATTGATTCCAGAAATCAAAGGATGACTTCGTCGCGTCGTCTCCGGTCAGTTGAAATAGTGCGTTGACATTTGCTTCATCGCGAATGCGTACTTTCTTGCCACGAACGTAATAGTAGGCATCCGGATTTGATTGGACAAACGGACGCAGTTTTAGGCCAAACTTGTTGACGTAGTGCCTTGTGAGGTGATGGTTTGCTGGAATGCGCATGGCGCCGAGTTCACCGTAGAGGCCATCCCCCAGCTGTTGCGTTCGCACTCGCCCACCCGCATAACTGTCGCTAGCCTCCAGAATGACAACTTCATATGCAAGCTGCTCTAGTTCGTAAGCGGAACATAGTCCGGCAATACCAGCCCCAATGATAATGACCCGTTTGGTAGAGCCGTTTGGATTTTGCAGGTTACCGGATGCGGCTGCAGGACTTTGTGAATAAGTCGTCCCAGCGAGAAGACATCCGTACAAAGCCCCCAGTAAAACTGTCCGACGATCGATCATTGCTGGGCCACTATAAGTTCCGGGTTTACCTAGTTTGTACATGACGAATATATCAGATTGACATCCAAGCAATCCTTCACCTATATTCGAGATTACGAGTCAAAATCAGGAAACCCAGTAAAAATGCCAGTAATCACACAACAGATGATCCGCAGCAGCTTCGGAAATACATTCATCAAACGATTGGAAAGCGTACAGCCAAGCATGACCGATGACCGCTGGAAAGCCATCCCTTGGATGACCAATATCATGGCGGCGCGGCAACGTTCTGTGAAGGAAAAGCTGCCAATTCTGATGTGGATTATGGTTGGGAATCCGCAGGGCTGTACCTGAAACAATGGTCAAAGGGGCCGTCGGTCCTTTTCAGATCCCCGTCTTCAAGCACGGATAAAGGGTAAGTACATCCCAGTGATTGCAAACACACAGGATTTGCAATATTACCCATCAAAATCGCATACGTGGTTTATGAATTTGGTGAAGTCCACGATGCTTTTCGGGACCAGCACCCGTAGCGGCAGCGTTCTTAGTGGTGATTCCCCAGGCAAGTCACGCCTCGACCTAAACCGTCAGATGGTGCAGACATCCGATCCTCAGGGAATCTATGTTACGGACTCATCTGGAAGCCCGTTCGGGTTTACAAATGACCACGGCTACGATGACATCAGAGACTTCCTAAACATCGCGGATACAAATGTACGCTCGACGGGTCTTAAGAATGTATACGTTCCGGATACCGCTCTGTCAGATATGTTTCACGTTCCAATCCCGGCAGATGTGACAGTTCTCGAAGTTCTGGAGCGCATCCCAGATGTTCCAGCTGGGTGTTCCCTTTTGAACAAGAGCCTCGGACGGGATTTTGCTTGGATTTGGATGCACGAGCAGAAGTCAATGTGTGCTGCGCTGCTTGCAAACACCAAAACGGCCGTCCCGACAGGTTTTGCAAAGCGCATCGGGCGGTTTCACTTAGTAGATGGCGTGCGCGGCACGCCAACGCTGTGGAGCAAGTCTGAGGTCAAACACTGCGAAGGCAGTGTCGCTGTTGTTGAACGGTCGCCCGCAGGCCTATTGGCAAAAATTCATTGTGATTTTCAAATGAGCACACGGGATGGAAGACGGCGATACCGTGGAAAGCTTGATGGCTTGCTACTGTTTGATCCGAGTACGCAGCTTTTGCTTGATGCAACATGCCTTGCGCAAGGATTGCACTTTGGCAATGGTGTGTATACGCCGAATGCGCCTAAAGGTGAATACAGTTTGCTGACTCGCCTACAGCTGTCTAGAGGCGACACAGGTAGGATTGTCCCGCCGGAAAAAGTCGCAACGGACGGCAACATCCGGGAATACAAACATCCAACATAAACCTGCAGCATAACTGCTACCGTTCGAGGGTTTTCCACTCGAATTCCACAAAATGTTTTTCTTGCTACCCTGTCACGTTTGCTGGGTCGAACGCGATGTCTCCAATAAGGAGTTTCATCATGACAGATTTAGCATTTACACGACATTCGGTATGTAGGTCCGCTCAGCGTTGTATTAGCGAACGTGATGTCCGGATGGCGGTTCAATATGGGTATCGACACTATGAAGGTGATAATGTCGTTTGCTTTCTTGGCAACCGTTGGATCCCGGATTGGGTTGATGTCAGAGAGCGAGCGAGGTTGAATGGAACGGTTGTTGTCTTGCGGAACCGTACCGCCATCACATGTTTCAAAAATGTGGACTACCATGCTAGGTTGAAGAAGCGTCCCGTTCGCGGGCGCTCACAACATCGTCAGCGGGTTGCAGACAATCAAGAGAGGCAAACATATGCGGCTGGTTGAACTTCGTGATGGGCAGGCATTCAGCGGAATATACGCCTTAAAGACTGCTACGCACTATCCGGATGGTGACAGTCCACGGCTTGCTCTGACCCTCGGCGACAGCACAGGCTCCCGCAAAGGCGTGATTTGGAAGCCGCAGCCTAAAGTCGTACAAGCGATGCATGTAGCAGAGGCAGTCAAGGTGTCCGGTCGTGTCAATCCGCCTGGCCGATATGCAGGCGAGCTAGCAGTTGAGCAAATCGAGGTTGTCGACGTTACACCAGAAATTCTCGATGCGCTGCTGCCCTCGTTCCCAGACTCACATGATGCTGATGTCGATAAGCTTGATGCATTGATAGAAACTGTCGCACATCCTCTTTGCAAGAAATTGTTACTGACGTTATTGCATGGATCCAAGCGGTCGCTTTTCCTCAATGCAGTCGCAGCGCGCGATGTCCATCACGCTTACCGGGGTGGATTGCTTCAGCACACGTTGGAAGTCGCCGACATTTGTGATGCGTGTTGTACACGCTTCCCACGCCTAAACCGTGACTTACTGGTAACCGGAGCGTTACTGCACGACTTTGCAAAGCTGGATGAAATGACACACGGTCTTCGGGCAGGTGAATACACCGATAACGGGATGCTAATCGGCCATGTAGCGTACGGGGCAGCACGAATCATCCATTTGACACTTGACTGGCCAGAGTCGATGCGAAACCACTTAGCGCACTTGATTCTTAGCCATCATGAACGGCCTGAACACGGGGCTGCCAAAGTGCCAGCTACTCCGGAAGCAGTGGTCCTTGCACATGCAGATGCAATCAGTGCGCATATTGCCATTGGTTTCCGTGCTGTTGACTCAGCACCTCCGGGCAGCAGCAGCTATCCTTTGGTAGGTCGGTTCTGGTCAACAACGCGCCCCGAATAGTCACGCGATACCAAGCCTCGGAAGTTGACAGTATTGATTCCGATGATCTCGTCTTTGGCTATGTGATTTGTAGCTCCGAAGTTACTTCCTGCACCCATCCATTGTTTTGGCAAAAGGAAGTCATTAGATTATATTCAGGGATAACCAAAGATTGACGATGTGGAAGTCAGTCGCAAATCCAGTCATGCTAAGCGTAGATCAATCTGTGCATTTACCCTTGTAGATGCCCTTGTGGCAGCGACGATGGTAGTTGGTGTTGCTGCCTTATCCATTCCAACATTTGTTTCTACGGTGGTCGTTCACCGAAGTATAGAGCGTGCAACACTCGCCCGGGAAATTGCCCGGAATGTCATTGAGAATATTCGTGATTTTGGAGTTGTAAATCTTGTTGATGGCAATTACACTCTGACGAAATTTGGCTCGGTCGATTCGCTCACATTGCTCCCAAATGCAGCTGGGACAATCGTTGTAACCACACCTTCAGTAGCAGTTCGAAAGGTGATAATCAGGGTGCAGTGGACAGCTGGAATACGCCAGGGACAAGCACGCACCTTTACAACCGTTACGGTTTTGACACCCGGGGGCGTCTCACCGTGAGGAAACGTATTACCGGAACCTCGCTTGTCGAAGTCATCGTCGTTGCGGGAATCAGCCTATTGATTATGGGAGTAGCAATCGCGTCGTCCATTGCAATTTCCAAGTTTTCCCAACACGCTTTGCTCGCGAGGGCCATTGATAGCCAGACAAGTCAAGGTATGGATGCTTTGACAAAGGAACTGCGGGATGGAATCGAGGTCCTCCCAAATGCTACTATCGCAGGAAAATCATACAAAACATCGTCGACGTGTGTCGTCTTTTCAGCTGTCGGATATGACTTTACAAAAGCAAACCCTATTCTTGAGACTTCAGATACCGTTGTCTTTGCCTTGTCTCAGTCACCATCCAGGATCATAAGAACCTGTGACATCGGTGTCGGCTCAAAGCGCCCTCGATCAATCGATTCAAATGTTACTCCATGTGCGTCAGCACAGTTTGTCTACCGGGTTGCCGAGTCTGTCGACCGCTTAAATACATCAACGTCAAACGTTTCAGATGTTTACAGGCTGGCGACGATTCCCGCGGAGAAACCTAGCTGTACACGTAGTGGTATTGCGATTCCCTGTACTTGGCAGTCCGGCTCACAATCCGTGACATTTCAAACGCCACCAGGTGCATCGATGTTCGGTATTCAGTACCCGGTTACGCCCAGTTCTACGGCTTGCCCATTTGTGACATCCGTTGAAATTCAAGTCAGGCGGACATCACCAACGATTTCAGGTCCAGATACGACTATCCGGCACATCACCGAAGCGAGACTTAGGAACAAACGATGAAACATTCCAGACATAAATCGAGAGCATCGGCAAGTGTTGTAACGCTTGCTGTATTGACGACGACAATCATTGGTGTCGTCGGTGTATCCCAACTTATGAGTCAGCAAGTAAAGCTTACAACATGGAATAGTGAGCGGGACATAGCCCGCGGAATGGCTGAGTCGGGCATCGATATTGCCGTGCAAAAGGTTTACGCGAACAGTGGCTACACAGGTGAATCAACGACCATAACATCAGCTAGCGGAACATCACAGGGAACCTATACGACAACCGTGAATGCACTCTCAGATGGAACCTACGTGGTTCGTTCGATAGGACGATCCACCTTGGGGACTCAGATTACGTTGGTTGCAAATGCGGAAGTTCTCAGGAATCCACCGGGCGCGACCGGAATTATCTCAAATGGACCAATTCGAATCACATCTGGTGCAACGATGCGTACACAGCCAGCAGGCGGCCACTGTGCGGGATTGACATCGAATGACAGAATCATCATCGATGGCAGCTGCAATATCGACGGTACGGTTCGTAGTCGGTTGGATGTTCAGGCATCTGGCAGTATTTACAAGAAATGCGAAAACCAACCACGTATCCCCTTTCCGTCTGAGTCTGCTGTTGAAAAGTGTCGGAGCACGGAGTTTCAGAAAGCGTGCTCAGGGGGAACACGTTACGGCGATGTATCGAGTTCAACCACAATCACGGGGCCAAAGCGAATCACCGGCAGCATTAAGTGTAAAAGTGGAGAAAAGATTGTCTTCAAAGGTCCAGGAACGATTTATGTTGATGGAGATGTCGAGATGGACGAATCCTCGACGCTAGAAAATGGGACTTGTTTAGTCATAAATGGCACTTTTACGCAGAGCGGACGTTCTTGCTATCGCATTGATAAAACAGTTACGGCAAAGACTCCAACACTAATGGTTTGTGGGAACCGAACATCTTGTAGCAGCTCCGACCAATACACTAGCTGCACCATACGTGGTTCATCTGTGTCAACGGATCATGTTGGCATCGTTCAGGTTTGTAAGGGCGATCTGGAAGTCAAGGGAAATGCGAGTCAGACAGGGTGTTTTAGTGTCTTGTCAGGAAAGACGACGGTTTCGATTGGTAGCCCATTGGTCCAAATAATCCCATCTGGATTGAACTCTCCGATTCCACTTATCGACACATACAGGGTCATAGCGGTTATCGAGCAGTAGGCGTCCATCAGGCAAAATCAATGAATCACCTATCGATGCTGGCATCGGCAGATATTGCAACCTCGTGCATCGGTCACTGGCAGGAATTTTGTTGCGTATCACGTAACATGACAACGGCACAACTGGGTCAAGAAGACCCATTGGAGCACAACGTGTAACGAGGCATTCATGAGCAAAGTTGTTCAGATTTTATCGGCAATGGTTGCCGCGGGGGGAATCCTTACGATGACGGCAGGATCGGCAATGGCACAGGTACCTGGTGTCAAAAAGTCTGTGTTTGGTAAGTTGAAATCTGGAGCAGTCGTCCACAAATTTGTCCTAACCAATGGCAAAATTACCGCTGACATTATGACCCTCGGAGCCACGCTTACTGGAGTTCATGCTCCAGACCGCAACGGCAACATCGCAGATGTCTGCCTGGGCTTTGACAAGGTTTCAGGCTACGAAGCTGGACATCCGTACTTTGGTAGTATCGTTGGCCGAGTTGCAAACCGTATTGGCAAAGGAAAGTTCAAGTTGGATGGCGCAAGTTACCAGCTTGCAACAAACAATGGCCCCAACCACTTACATGGCGGCGTCAAAGGTTGGGACAAGGTCATTTGGCAGGCAGAGGTTGTCAAGAACAATGCTGGCCCAAGTGTTCGGTTCCGTTACACCAGCAAAGATGGCGAGGAAGGCTATCCTGGTCTTTTGAAGGCTGAGATTACGTATACGTTGACAAGCTCCAATGCCGTTCGTATGGAATACCGTGCGACCACGACAAAGGCTACTCCCATCAACATGACCAACCATGCCTACTTCAATCTGGCTGGTCAGGGCACAATCCTTAACCATAGCGTTCAACTCAATGCATCCAAGTACACTCCAGCGGATGCCACACTGCTACCTACTGGGAAAATCGTACCGGTGAGCGGGACGCCTTACGACTTTACATCGATGCATGCAATCGGAGACAACATCGCCCAGACGGATGGCGAACCGAATGGTTATGATCTGAATTACGTTGTAGACGGTAAACCGACCGCATTCCGCAAAGCAGCAACCGTTGCGGAACCAATCAGCGGACGCGTCCTCGAAGTATGGTCGGATGAGCCAGGTATCCAGTTTTACTCCGGTAACTTCCTCGATGGAACCTTGAAGGGTAAGTCGGGTCAGGTCTATGAGCGAAACTATGGATTCTGCTTGGAATCACAGCATTATCCAAACTCGATTAACACACCTTCGTTCCCAACCACGGTATTGCGACCTGGTCAGACATATCGTCAAAAGACTGAGTATCGATTTCTCGTTGGAAAGTAGTTCTCACTAACAGAACAGCGCCGATGTCTCTTTGACATGCGGCGCTGTTTTTTTGTACCTTGGCTGATTCCCGGGGGTACGAGTTGCGATTTTGCAGACAAGCTGTCAACAGGTGTTTGTATCAGTCACTTTCACCTAGAGCGGTTTTTATGAAATCCAACCGGTCACATAGTTTTACTGGAACCGTGTCACCAAGCGACGTGAAATACGCAGCGATGGCATCCACTTCAAATGTCCATGCATCTGAGTCGATGCTTGTCAGGAGCTCCATCGCAGATTCTGAAACTTCAACATCATCAAGGGTAAGGTCACTCCGTACGGGCAGATTGCCGACAGGAGTCGCAACGACGCCGACGGAGCCGCTGATGCGTTCAGAAATCCATTTGATTGCATGGATGTTTGCTCCGAAACCTGGCCAAATGTACTTTCCAGATTCATCCTGCCGGAACCAGTTAACTGAGAACACCTTAGGCAGAGTAGGCACAACTTCAGCCATCGCCAGCCAATGTCCAAAGTAGTCACAAATGTTGTAGCCACAGAAGGGCAGCATCGCCATTGGGTCCCGACGAAGCACGCCTACAGCACCTGTTGCAGCAGCAGTCGTTTGGGAGGCCATACTCGCCCCGTAGAGAACACCTTGTGTCCAGTCTTGAGCTTCCATAACCAATGGGATTGTCGTCGGTCTCCTACCGCCGAAGAGAATCGCATCGATCCGTACGCCATCTGGATTGTTCCAATTGTCAGAAAGTGTAGTGCAGTTTGTCAGTGGGCTGGTGAAGCGGCTGTTGGGATGTGCAAGTGGACCAGCACCATCACCAATGGTTCTCGCCTTACCCTGCCAGTCCAAAAGCAAAGTCCCAGCTTCAAGTGAATCCATGCCTTCCCACCAAGGGTTGCCATCGGATGTCACGGCCACGTTCGTGAAAACTGTGTCCTGTTTGGTCATTGACAGCGCAACAGGATTTGTCTTTTCACTCGTCCCTGGAGCAACGCCAAAAAAACCATATTCAGGATTGACGGCATAAAGGCCATCCTTGCCGGGGCGCATCCAAGCGATATCGTCGCCCAACACGCGAATTTCCCATCCATCAAGGGACGACTGAAGCATTGCCAGATTTGTTTTGCCACACGCTGATGGAAAAGCAGCAGCAATATGTTGTCGCTCACCCGCAGGTGTTGTGAGCTCGATGATAAGCATATGTTCTGCCAACCATCCATTGTCACGAGCCATTACCGATGCTAAGCGCAATGAATGACACTTCTTACCTAGGAGTGCATTCCCGCCGTAATTGGATCCATAAGACCAGATTTCCTGGGTTTCTGGAAAGTGACAAACCCATCGGTTCTCAGGATCGAGTTCGCCAGTACAGTGCATCCCGCGGACAACTTCGCTCGAATTAGCTGCCATCAACGCATCGATGACATCCGGGCCCACACGCGTCATCATGGACATCGATAACGCAACGTAGGGTGAATCGGTAATTTCTATGCCGAACTGCGTGAATATACCGCCGAGTGGTGCCATTGCGTACGGAATCACATACATCGTCCGCCCGACATAACATCCAGCAAACAAACCACGAAGGGTTTCTCTTGCGGCTTGCGGATCCAACCAATGATTCGTCGGTCCAGCATCGTGTTCGTGCAGTGAGCAGATAAACGTGCGATGTTCCATGCGTGCGACATCAGTTGAGTCACTGCGATGAAGCCAGCGTTCATTTCCACTGAGGGGTTCGAGAAGACCAGCCTCAATCATCCGTGTCTTGAGAGCAAGCAGCTGTTCCGGCGAAGCGATAAAAACTTCCGTATTGTCAGGCTGACAATGTGTAATGACTTCCTGCAACCATTGATCCAACGGCTCTACCCCAAGCATTGCACAGACCCTCCGTAAAGGTGGCACGAGTTAGGACAGTCTACATTCCTAGTGCAGTCCCACAATCCATTGATACCCCATTTTGGCAGTGCTGGTTCCAACGAACTTAACTGATATCAGTTAATGTTTTGTGTTTGGTTTGTATTGGTGGAGCGATTTGAGATGCGTAATTCCAACGTAATCAGACTTTTATCTGATTTGGACCCGCTGCATGAGCATCCATCACAGCTGGATGTCTTTGTAAACAGTTTGTAAACACGAACTGCGATCGCATAGCAAGCCCAAGCAACACATGTGTATGCAAGGATGTCGGTGATCATGCGTTCACCGCCATGACGATTGTTCGCGCAATAAATGCAGCAACCCAAGCAAGCAGCAAATACGAAACCGATTGTAGCAATGGCCATTTCCAGCCATTTGTCTCACGTCGCATGACAGCAAACGTACTCATACATTGCTGTGCGAACACGAAGAATGCGAGGAGTGCCGCCCCTGTCCCGATATCGTAGGCAGGATTGCCTGTGATGGGATCTTTTTCGGCACGCATCCGGGCTCCGACTGCAACGCCTAAGTGGTCGTCATCTTCGCTGGAATCAACGTTGTAAATGGCGCCCATGGCAGCCACAAAGACTTCACGGGCTGCGACACTCGCCAAGAGTCCAATCCCAATTTTCCAGTCCATACCAAGTGGTTTTAGGAGTGGCTCCACAAGTGTACCAACGCGACCTGCATAGGTAGAGCGTTCATATTCCTTAGGAGACTTACCTTGGATTTTCGGGTGGCTGCTGAGGAACCATAGGGCGATTGAGATCGCAAGGATCATCGTTCCTGCACGTTGGATGAAGAGACCAGCCTGATCCAGAGATTCCCGCATAATTCGTCCTATACGAGGAATTTTGTAAGCAGGAAGTTCAAGCATAAAGGTGCTTGGCGCGGCTTTCATCGCAGTTCTTGACAGGAGAGCAGCAACGGCAAAGGACATTGCGATACCGGACACGAACAGTCCGACCATACACAGTGCTCGTCCATCGAGAGACACGATACCGATGTTAAGCTTGAACGTTGCTGGAATGAATGCAGCGATAAGCATTGTGTAGACAGGGATACGCGCCGTACATGGAATCAAAGGAATCACGAACATCGTGACCAAGCGTTCACGACCGGATTCAATCGTTCTAGTTGCCATGATTCCGGGTACGGCACAGGCGAAGCTTGAGAGCATCGGGATGAATGATTTGCCGTGCAATCCAACCCGGTACATGAAGCGGTCGAGAAGAAATGCGCCTCTCGCGAGGTAACCGGAATCCTCAAGCAATCCTAGGAGAAACAGGAGCGTAAGAATTTGAGGGAGGAAGACAACTGTGTTTCCGACTCCTCCGATAACACCCGCAATGAGAAGGTCTCGGAGTTCGCCTGCGGGCATCGATGAGCGGATGAACACTCCAAGGAAATCAATCCCAGACTTTATCCACTCTGCAGGAATCTGGGCCCACGTAAAAATGGCCTGAAAGACGAGTGTGATGATCGCCAGGAATACGATGTACCCTCCCACTTTATGGAGGGCGAGTTGGTCGATGCGTTCTGAGACAGACGTCACAGGCGCGGTCGTTCGGATGACTGACCGCGCAGAAATGCGTCCGATACCAATGTAGCGGTCATCTGCGATGGCCGTGCTGGGGTCAATATCAAGAGAACAGAGCTTAACACGACCGCTCTGGATCAACTCAGCATCGATACCGGTCAGCCATTTGCTTGGAGTTTCTCGAACCAGCTGCGTCGAGATTAAGACAGGACTGATGTCGGGCGAGAATGCACAGATTTCGGAGATTGTTGATGTGATTTCTGGTGAGTATCCAGCATAAACAGGCGAAACATTGATGCCAAAGCCTTGGTCTTGCAGTCGGCTAACAAGCGTCGTTAGGCCGGCTCCTTTGGGCGCATCGGTAGACACGACAGGGACGCCAAGCTCGGTCGACAAACGTTGCTCGTCTATGCGTAATCCACGCCTCGCTGCAGCATCGGTCATCGTGAGAACGACTAACATCGGGATTCCGAGCTCGACCAGCTGCGTAGTCAGAAAAAGGTTTCGCTCAAGGTTGCTAGCATCGACTACATTGACAATGAAATTCGGAGGAACTTCGTTTATACCAAAGAGGAACTTGATTGCGACGTCTTCATCTGGTGAATGTGGTGTTAAGGAATAAACACCGGGCAGATCGATGATCTCAATGCCACTATTGTCACCACCACGTAATACGCCGGATTTGATATCAACGGTCACACCAGGGTAGTTACCGACCTTGTGACGAAGCCCAGTAAGCGCATTGAATAGCGTCGTTTTACCAGCATTCGGATTTCCAACCAGCGCTATACGCGTCATCGAATTCAACTAATCTTCAACAGCCCTGACAGTGATTCCGCTGGCTTCCTCGACACGAAGCGAGACCCGATACGAACGGAGACGCACTTCAATCGGACCACCAAAGGCAGACTTTCGTGCAACTTCTACTTCACAGCCACGACTAAAACCAAGCTCGGCCAGACGACATCGGTTTGGACCTGTTACAGAACAAACTTCGCCTTTCGTCCCATTGGCAAGACAGTCCAGTGTGCACTCACAGTGTGGAGCTGGTTGATCAACCTTATTGAAATCACTCACTACGTTGTGCACTCTCTTCCTCCACTATCCTACCAAGGTCGATACCCCACGGTCAATATCTCCGACCAAATGAGTCGGTGATATTATCTTCAGCTCTTACTAAACAATTTTCATGCCAATTCAGTATGATATGCGCACAGGAGGCTGGATTTATGCATACCGCCATTGTTGTCTCTACTATATTGTCTCTGGTTGGTTCACCCGTTCATCAACAGTCCGCTTCAAATTCGGTACCACCGATGCGGCTAACGGCCATATCACTTCGCGAAATTTCGGCGAGGCTTACGAAGTCAACTGGAACCACCGTCATTGCTGACCGTAAGGTCGCGCAGAAGACCATGGATTTCGTAACCCAAGGTGGCGCGTTGGATCAGGTCGTTCGGTCGGAGAATAACAAGCTGCCAAAGGATGTATCCCTTCGCACATTGTTGCTTCCAGCACCACGTAAAGGTGCAGCCTATGACCCGGATGCACTTGTTTCACACATCACATCCCTGGATGGCCTAACCACTTCCATTAATGATGTCCCTGCCAAACCTGATGAGATTCTCTACCTGGGGAAAATCATCACCCGGGAGCGGGCAACCCAGCTAAGTGCTCAGACAGACCTTCGCTTCGTATATGTCTTTGTAAGTGCGAAGAGTGACTCGTTAAGTCAGCTTAGCGAGATGCAAATGGATATGCTGAAGCGCTTCATGGCACTGTCTCCAGAGCAGCAATCTGCGATGGTTGATCAGCAATGGGACATGATGATGAACATGGATCCAGCGATGCGTAAAGGTTTCCTGCAACAGGCAATACAGTCAAGTATGGGCGTGATGCAGAAAATGCAACAAATGCCACCGGCACAGCGCCAGCAATTCATGGATGAAATACGTAGTGCACTGCCACCTGGCTTAGGTGGACCTGGATTGCCTCCAGCGCCTTAGGCATAAATTTCGATGATGCACCTTATCAATTTGGTTACTCACTCAGCGGTCTTGACATCCATTGTCATTGTCGTGGCGATTGTTTTGTTTGTCATCGAAGCCTTTTCACCACACACATTCGGGTTGGTTGGATTACTTGGTGCCTGTGTGGTTGCCGCTCTGTTGTACGCGTACCAGACTGCTGGAATTGGACAATGGTTTGGCCCTGTACTCATGATTCTTGGCGTCGCGTTTGTCCTTATCGAGACCATGGGAATTCACTGCCATGGTGTTCTGATGATGATTGGCGCTACGTCCATTGGTGCAGGGATTTTCTATTCACTGGGCGCGGGAGCAAACGCTGGGATCGCATCGATGGCAGGAATCATCGCAAGCTTTTGCGCCCTCTTCTACACCGTCAAAGCCCTACCATTGTCGAGTTTTTGGCTGAAATCTGGAGCGGGTAATGTACTACAGCTTCAATCATCAGCATTACTCCACAACATAGATGTGGGTAACATCTGCATCGCGTCCAGTGACCTTCGACCATGCGGTATTGTGACACTAGGTGAACATCGAATTCCCGCACGGTCCATCAACGGATTTGTACGCCATGGGACGGCTGTAACCATCAGTGAAGTCCGGAAACACGATGTTCTTGTGACAGTCGATCGGATTTGAGGAAAATAGATATGTGGATGATAGGTCCGGGCATCGGATTTCTGGTGCTGATCGTGTTTCTTCAGTTTTTCCCGATTGGGCTATGGATCACTGCATTGGCCTCAGGTGTTCCCGGCGTAACTCCCTTCATCCTCATTGGAATGAAGCTGCGCAAGGTGCCGCAAGATAAAATCGTTTTGCCGTTGATTGCGGGTGTTAAAGCGGGATTGGACCTGTCAGTCAATCAACTCGAGACGCACTACATGGCACGCGGAAATGTTGAAACGGTCGTCATGGCGATGATTTCTGCTCAACGGGCCAAAATCGATCTTACATTTGAGCAAGCTTCTGCGATTGACCTTGCTGGAAGAAATCCCCTTGAGGCCGTACAAATGTCGGTTATTCCAAGGGTACTCGAGACACCGGTCGTTGCTGGTGTTTCGCAGGATGGTGTGGAGCTGAAAGCATTTGCCCGTGTAACGGTGCGAGCAAACATCAAGGGATTTGTGGGTGGTGCTGGTGAGGCAACAGTCCTCGCCCGCGTCGGCGAAGGCATCGTCACAACGATTGGCTCATCGAAGACGCATAAAGTCGTCCTTGAAAATCCCGATGAGATCAGCCGCCTCGTACTCGGTAAGGGCCTTGATGCCGGCACTGCGTTTGAGATTTTGTCCGTTGACATCGCCGATGTAGACGTTGGAGACAACATTGGCGCAAGGTTGCGAACAGCTCAAGCCGAAGCAGATAAACAAATCGCTCAGGCGAAGGCTGAGGAGCGTCGTGTGATGGCTGTCGCGCGTGAACAGGAAATGAAAGCGTACGTCCAGGAAATGCGTGCGAAGGTGGTTGAAGCCGAAGCGGCCGTTCCACTCGCAATCGCCGATGCGCTTCGTACAGGAAAGCTCGGAGCGATGGACTACTTCAGCTTGCGGAACCTACAAGCGGATACGGAAATGCGTCAGGGCTTTGGCAAAATGGCAGATCCTAACGATACAGAGGGCGAATTTTCGCACACGAGTTCTTAATGTCAATGCTCGATAATCAAGAACAAACAGCCAAGGTGCTTCCGGCAAAGCCACGCAATGAACGTGTCAGTGCCAAGGATCGGCAGTCACGGTCGCCAGGTGTATTCCTGCGAAACCGACAGGATTTCATACGCGCCTTTATGATGCATGAGATTCTCGCCGAACCAAAATGTAAGCAAAGTTCATTCAGAAAACATTCTTGAAGGAAATATGACCTTCGAACGCGAAACAACCTTTGTGAACACGCGCATTGATACGCTTTCCGCTGGCATTTTGAGGATGCGATTGGTAGATGGCGAGTTGCGAACCATCCGCATGGGTGGTGTGGACCTCATCCGCCGATTGTATTTCTGTGTCCGAACCCGTTCGTGGGACACAGTCAATCCTAAATTCACAGCCTACGAAGTACATACGACTCGTGAGTCGTTCAGAGTTAAGTTTGAAGCTGTCTGCGAGCGCCCCGTTGGGGGCGGCTTTGAGACGGATGCACACTTTAAGTGGAATGGAATGATTGAGGGAGGTCCCGATGGCAAGATTACCTTTACCGTCGAGGGCGAAGCTACGGCTGACTTTCAATCCAATCGAATAGGCCTTTGTCTCCTGATAGGAGCAAATGAGCTCTCCGGTGGATCGTATAAGACATTCCTCCTCGATACGCAGGTTCAGGAAAGCCCTTTTCCTGCGGTGATCGCAACGCCCCTCGTCATCGCTCCAAAGTTCGACACGATTGCATACAGCACGCAGAAGAGTACGCATACCATCACTGTAAAGGCAGTTGGTGCTACCTTTGAAATGGAGGATCAACGACATTTTGGCGATTCATCCTTCAAAGCGTATGCACCACTTCCCTTCGATTATCCGAATATCCCGACAGGCAAGCGCTTCAAGCAAGTCATAACGCTATCTGTGGCTGGTAAACCACCCGCACGTGCGGCCTTCGTAAATGAGAGTCGCATAACCGTATCCAGTGTCCGCACCGGCCATATGGTTCCTACGCTTCGGGATTGGCAAGATTCCACCCCCGCATCACGCAGCTTTATCGACCAAGTAGCAAAGCCTGCTGAGCTCGCTGAGCTCGAGACAATACATTGGGATTACCGGCCAAGTCTGCACTTACACGACAATGAAACGTATTGGGAAAACGCACAGGCCGTCGTCGACCAGGCAGCCACGATGCGTCACCACAACAAAACGGCGCAGCTCGTAATCAGTCCATTAGAGCTTGATGTGCCACATCCACGACCAGGTCGTGATCCGCGTACCGTTGATCCGTTTGGTGCAGCATGGCTAGCTGCATTCACAGGCGAATGCGGTAAGGCTGGAATTGCAGCTGTGGATGTCCGCCTTGGTGATGGGATGGCTCAAAAAGTGATGTCGATTCTGGCACCGCTCGCTGGGCAACCATTGCTTGAGACCAATAATCGCTCTACTGGGTTCTTCCCTGACCTGATGAGCTGGGCGTGCCGCGGACCCCGCGGGCGCACGGTTGTCGTCATCAATAGAACAAGCCAACCACAGAATGTAACGGTCGCAGGCCTTGCAGGTAATCAAGTAGCCGTGACCCGCTTCAGCGAACAGCTTGGTGCCGATAAGGTTAAACCAAGGGCAATACTTCCAATCGCACAAGGAGCAATCCTGTTTGCGATGGACCCTTATGAGGTCTTGCTGGTTACCGAAACCAAGTGATATCGAATGGTTTTATGGGGGTTACCATTGCCGATGGTGACCTTCTTTCCGGTGTTGCGACTCAATGTGGCGCTACGTTCTCAGGCATTCAAAATAGACGATTGCAGCTACCTGCCGGTACAAACTCCATTCTCTGTCTTTCTGGTGTCGTAAGGCTCACAGATGGCCATGGACTGGTTAGTATCACCCAAGGGATGTATGCCGTTATTCCATCCGATTGCACCTTGGAAACCGAAAATGGACTTGCGGTAGCAATTCACTTTCCTGAGGCACATGGTTTCCGACAATTTGGCGGACCAATAGAGTCGACAGGTCGACTGACCTATATCGATGGCTGCACAGATACGCTTTTGGTATGCCCACCTCGCCTGGGTGCTCCCTGCCTCAATCATCTGCATATTCCCGCTGGAACCGACCAATCCTTCCATACCCATCCAAGCGACAGATTGGGAGCGATCCTGAGTGGCAATGGCTGGTGTGACACACCCAATGGTACATTTGAGCTTGCTGCCGGCGTCGCCTGGTATATTCCCACCGGCTGCGAGCACCGCTTTCGAACAGGGTCAGCATCGTTAGATGTCATTGCATGGCATCCAGACAGCGACTTTGGCCCGACGGACGACAACCATCCGATGATTAACCGGACGATACTGGACTAACATGCCTGACATCAAACTAAAGACATTCGATAAGGCAATCCCTTATATAATTTCGTTGCCAAATGGTATTTCACCAACAACAAGTCTTCAATTAATTCGAGAAGAAGATGCCCGCAAAATGGACCTTCGCCGTGATGCAGCGGTAGTCATCCTCCGTGATGATAGTCCCAAAGCGATGCTCGTGGACATCGTTCAGGATATCTGCCGACGCTTTCCCATCGCATCTGAGCTCAATACAGGGATACGACTTTCACAAGCTCCTACCGCGACCGGTATCATCGAGCTTGATGGCGTTCCCCTTAGAGGCGGTAATATCCGCGTCAGCATTTATTCAAGCGCGGATGGCTGGTTGAAAGATCCATCAAAGGCTGTCGTGAAAATGATTCATTCAGCTGCCGATGGCCCCCGGATTAAGATCCCCGCCCTTCCAACCGGCAAGTGTTATGCGGTTGGCCTCCATTACGATGCGAACGGTAACGGAGAGCTTGATAAGCGTCTAGGGTTGCCAGATGAACCATTTGCGGTTTCTAATAACGCCACCCCTAAGATGGGGCCACCACCATTTCAGTCAGCAGCTTTTCTGATTACAGCCACCAGCCCAGTCTGGCATAGGCAAATGACGTTGAAAAAGATTAGCCTCCCACGCTTTCGCCTGTAAGTTGTAACGCACGACTCACCGATAAAAAAGACTGTCCTTGCATCGCTGCTTGGACAGTCCCTCGTTTCTGACATTCATCAGGTCGCTTACGACCCGCTGCTAGGCAATTCGACTCTTGATGTAGTGAACAAGGTCATCGATTGCAACACGTTCCTGTAGCATTGAGTCGCGATGACGAACGGTGACTGTGTTTTCCATGGATGTATCACCATCCCGGCCACGTCCAATCGTGTCGAAGTCAACCGTGATGCAGAATGGTGTGCCCGCTTCATCCTGTCGGCGGTAAAGCTTACCGATTGCTGCTGTGTCATCGTAGACAGTTCGCATGTCTCCACCGCTTTGTAGCATCTTCTTGATCTTCTTGGCCGTTTCAACAATCGTTGGCTCGTTCTTCTTGAGAGGCAGAACCGCGACCTTAATCGGAGCAAGGACTGCTGGCAGCCTCAGAACGATGCGCGTCTCACCATTTTCCAACAGCTCTTCGTCGTATGCCTCACAGAGTGCCGCAAGAACGCCTCGATCAACACCTGCAGCCGGTTCGATGACAAAAGGAACGATGTGCTGGTTGTTTGGCTGATCAAAATAGGTCAGTTTCTCAACTGAGTGCTCATTCAGCATCACGCGGGCTTTCGTGTTCTCTGACAGCGGAAGCGTATCCTGTGATCGCGAATGGCTACCAAGGTCCCAGTCTGTCCGGTTGGCAATTCCCTCAAGCTCATCGAAGCCAAGCGTTGGGAAGTTATACAGAATGTCAACCGTGCGCTTGGAATAGTGCGCAAGCTTTACATGCTCGAAGAGCTGAATCTTCTCGCGCTTTAGGCCGACCACATTGACCCACCACTCAATGTGGTCTTCAATCCATGCATCGTGAACAGCTTCGTCGTCACCGGGGCGTACAAAGTACTCGATTTCCATTTGCTCGAGCTCACGTACGCGGAAGAGGAAGTTCCTTGGTGTGATTTCGTTACGGAAGCTCTTACCTGTCTGAGCGATACCAAATGGTAGCTTTCGATTGGTGCTATCCAGGACATTTTTGAAGTTGACAAACATCCCCTGAGCTGTCTCAGGTCGCAGGTAAGCAAATGATTCATCGTCTGCAACTGGACCAACCTGTGTCTTGAACATCAGGTTGAACTGCCGGGGCTCCGTCCAATCGCCAGGTTTACCATCCTGCGCATCGATGACCTTAGCCGCCAGCAACGCTGCCTGCGCCTTGGATGTGTCCTGAAGCAAAGCATCTACAAAGACATCCATGTCATCCGGACGTTCGATTCCAAGATGAGCCGCGACTGCATCAAGGACTGCTGGATCCTGATCCTTCAGGAGGTGGTCAAGCCGGTAGCGCTTCTTGGTTGTCTTGTTATCGACCAGTGGATCGGAAAAGCCTTTTTCGTGTCCGGAATATCGGAGCACGTAGCGGTTGGTGAGGAGACTGGTTTCAATACCTTCAATATCATCCCGCTCGTAAACATTGTGCCGCCACCAAGCACGCTTGAGGTTGTTTTTGAGCTCAACTCCAAGGGGACCATAATCATATGTTCCTTGAAGTCCGCCGTAGATTTCAGAGCCGGGGAAGATGAACCCGCGACGCTTGCAGAAGGAGACGATTTGATCTAATGATTGGGCTGCCATAACAGGCATTATTTTACCGTTAGGCAGCCCGGATTGGGTTTTGATTGTTGATGTTTAGGCAGGCCAGCGGGTTTGGCCGGGTTCGAGGACCGTCATGCCGCCAAGGTAAGGCTGGAGGGCAGCTGGAACGCGGATGGAACCATCTTCCTGTTGATGTGTCTCAAGTAGTGCTGCAACAACACGTGGCAGCGCTAGCCCGGATGCATTCAGGAGATGTACAAACTCTGGCTTTGCACCTGGCTCTGGGCGGAACCGGATTTTCGCACGGCGGCTTTGAAAGTCAGTACAGCAGCTCGCGGATGAAACCTCAAGCCACTTCCCGACGCCGGGTGACCATGCCTCAATATCAATCGTCTTCGCGGCCGAAAACGCAATATCCCCGGCGGCAAGCCCAAGGAGACGCCACGGAATTTCAAGGGCATCCAGAATATTGCACGCATCCTGAGTCATCTCAGCAAGCGCAGTTTCCGAATCTTCCGGACGCACGTAGCGGAAGAGCTCAACCTTATCAAACTGGTGGACACGCTGCAGGCCACGGGTATCCTTCCCAGCGGCTCCCGCTTCACGTCTCCAACACGGCGTGTGCGCAACCAGCTTGATTGGGAGGTCATCGCCGCTCAGAATCTCATCACGGAAGATATTGACCATTGCCGGCTCAGATGTCGGTACAAAGAACAGATCTGAGACTTCATCGTGGTACATCTCATCAACGAACTTGACAATATGCCCGCTAGCGGTGATCGATTCGCGGCTCAGAACGTATGGAACGCCTACTTCGGTATAACCATGATTGGATGTGTGTTTATCCAACATCATCGCAATCAATGCACGCTGCAGGCGATTCCCCATCCCCGTGTAGAGGACAAACCCGCTACCAGCGAGCTTTACCGCTCTCTCAGCATCGGTTAGGCCAAGCGATGCAAGCAGGTCCCAGTGCGCCTTTGGTTCAAACGCGAAGTCGCGAATGGCCCGGCTTGGCTCTGTTAGGACAATAGCCTTGTCTTCTCCACCAGCGATAACATCCGGGAGCGGTGTATTTGGTAGCTTTCCAAGGAGCGCTTCCTGTTGTCCATCGAGCTCACGAACCCGCTCTTCAAGACCAACGAGGAGGGATTTCAATTCTGTGGATGCCGCCATTAAGTCGGATGTGTCCTCGCCGGCTTTGCGGCGCTGCGCAATCTGCGGCCCAATACGGTTCTGCTCAGCCTTTCGGGATTCAGACTCCGTCATCACCTTTCGGCGCTCAACGTCAAGTGCCAAAAGCGCATCGATTTTGGACACATCCTCACCACGTCGTGCGAGCAGCTCTTTGATAACATCGGGTTCGAGCCGGATTCGGCGTATATCTAGCATGTTGCACTTCTATCGTGCGGT
>Ga0209107_10000347_pt1 | contig 27579 bp, 21 predicted proteins | sample LakErihyJuly2011_2_FD_187460 | JGI IMG/M metagenome (GOLD analysis project Ga0209107, IMG submission 187460) | Freshwater microbial communities from dead zone in Lake Erie, Canada - CCB hypolimnion July 2011 (SPAdes) (version 2) | ecosystem: Environmental > Aquatic > Freshwater > Lentic >...
ATGCAATCGCATTCGCTGATGCTGCTGCAGATGCATAATCTGTAAACAGTACCTTTAATGGGGGGCGGGAGTTCACTCTCCTGCCCCCTTATTATTTATAATGATATAATACTATTTAGGAGGCAATACAATGGAAAATAATTTTAACAATCAAGAAACTCCAAAGGTTGAAGAGCCTGCAATCAAAGCACCAGAGGTTGTAGTAGAAGCAGCAGCAGTTGTAGTAGAAGAAGCACCAGCACCAGTTGTAGAAGAAAAGGCTGAGGATGTCATTAAGGCACCTGCTTACTCTGCACCTGTTGAACAAGTTCCAGCCCTAGCACCAGTTGCAAACGGTGTTATTGGAACAGGAACTGCAGACAAGCCAGTAAAGAAGGTTTCAACACCTAAGGCATCAAAAGAAAAAACAGTGGCAATTAAGTCAAGCAAGAATGTAACTTGGATTGGCGTTGGAAAGGTTTCTAAGGGAATCAACATTGTTTCTGAGGCAGAGGCAGCAGAATGGCTTACACGTGATCACGTAACTAGCGTAGAACCAGAAGAAGTTGCGAAGGAATTTGGTAAGTAAAAAATGGAGGTCTTGAGAGTTCCACCTTATCCCCTTGTACCAGTATGGACTGTTTCATCAGCAAATGCTCCATACACAGTGTACATTGAGGATTTGGTGGATCACTCAGTAGAAGTTTTAGAGTTAACATCTACAGCACTTTCCAAAGTTTCATATACAATTCCAATTGAAAAAGCACAGTTTGATAGAAAGTTTTTTGTAAAAATTGTTGATGATGATGGTCATAGCGAAATTGAAGAAAATCTAGATATTTTAAGACCTTACGTAGATCCTAAAAAATTAGGTACATCAGCAACTGAGATTGAAGAATACAAAACATTAGAACTAATTGCAAGATCTGTAATTGATAACATAATTCCAAATGGGTTTTACAATACAAAAAGTATCCTACAGGGCGTAGGTAATACTACAGACTATTTCCCAGTTTGGAAAGAAACAAACAAAGTTTTAAAAGTTTATGAAAACAATGTATTAGTCTATGACGCTTCACTAACAACAAACGAATACACATACTCTTTAACTTTAGATAATTCAGCAATACAAAGATCGTTTAATGGAGCATACAATCGTGCAGAGTCTGCCATTATGCAAGTTCCATATTCACGAGGAGACCTTGGTTATTACGGCTTTGGCGGTGTTGCATTCCCAGGAGGAGTAGACTACACCTTTATTCTTGACACTGGATACAAAGCAGTCCCAGCAGATATTGAGCAAGCAACAAAGATTTTAATTGAAGACATCAAGTGTGGCAATTTGGACTACTACAAGAGATTTACCAAGAACTATCAGACTGATCAGTTTAAGGTTGAGTTCTCAGAAAAATTATTTAGCGGTACTGGAAACCTTATTGTTGACAAAATTTTAGATAAGTATGCAAATACAATATTACGACCAGGGTTGATATAATGTCATGCGATTCACCATCAGCAATATATCCAATGTTGGTTGATATATATTATGCTGGTGTAAGTCAAGGAACGTATGGCAATGTAAAGAAGCAGTGGATGTTTTCAAAATCAGTTCCATGCTATTTTGCTCATGCAGGGCTAAAGAATAAAGAAGAGTTTAGAACAAACACTGTTGCAATTACTCAGGACACCACACTGCTTGGAAGAACAGCCTCAGACATAAGATTCTCTGAACTAGGAGATAGCACATCTAGCAACAACGTATTGCTTACAAATATTCGTGATTCTTCTGGAAGCCCAATATATGTTGAGCCTGCTGGAGAAAGAGTTGGAAAGTCAACGCTATTTGAAATAGCCTCAGTTGCTCCAACAATTGGTATGTTTGGAAAAGTAGAATACTATAAGATCGTACTACGCAGATCTGATAACCAGGCGGTAGACCTATAATGATAAAATTTAATTCAAAGCAGTTTAAGATTGATCTAACAAACATCGTAGAGTATTCCGTTGGATTCTTAGATGGAATTCACGCAGGTAAAAAAGTATTTCTAAATAATCTTGGTAAAGAATCTGTAGAAGTTATTAAACAGTTTATTGATTCAAATGCAAAGGCTGATCCAGCAATGCTCGCACACGTATACGAATGGTATCAAGTTGGTAGCCCAGACGCAAGACTATATGACATTAACTATACTGTAAGTAATCTTGGTCTTTCTTTCTTGTCAACATTTAAACAATCATCAACTATTAAAGATGGATCACGAGAGCCTTTTTATAATAAAGCAAGAATTATGGAAGAAGGAATTCCTGTTGTCATTAGACCAAAGGTTGCAACAACATTAGTATTTGAACAAGACGGAGAAACAATTTTTACAAAAAATGCAGTAAAGGTCGATAATCCTGGAGGAGTAGAAGCACAAGGGGGATTTCAAAAAATGATGGACATCATCTTCAGTAAGTATTTCTCTCAAGCACTCCTAAGAACAACAGGGCTTGACCTATATCTAAACAATCCTAGAGTATATAAAACCAATATGGCAGCAGGCAAACGATCTGGAAGATCTGCAGGTTACTCAACAGGATTTAAGTGGATTGCAAATGCGGGGGTAGTAAATGGCTAATATATACCATCCTCCGTCATTGATCAATGCCTATTTAGCAGCAAAGGTTAATCCCGCTTTTGATGATGCAGCACAAACTGCTATCAACCTAAGATTCTTTCCAACCAGTCCAACATCTATTGATACTTTGACTGAAACCTTCCCAGATGGTGGAGGGACGTTTGCAGTTTATGACAGAATGCTTCGTATGCGTAGGCAGCCATTTCCTCATATCAAATGTGAGCAAGTCTTGTATTATTTTTATGCTTTTGGAGAAAACCACATTGAGAGCATGGTCAAGATTACGGCAGATGTAGAAGATTTTCTTAATAACGGAGATGAGTCAGCAGAAGACCTAAATAAGTGGGCAAGAGAAAATACTGCCGATTGGTCTGAGGCTACCTTGCCTATTCAGTTCCATAACTTCAAGGTATACCAACTACAGGAGACCAGAGACATCATTGACTTTGGTACAGCACGAACATACGCAGGAAATAAGATTATAGTCGATTTTGACTGGCACAAGGGCTAGTAAAAAGGCTGTTATAATTGTAGATGAGGAAACACGCCTACAATTTCATATAGTAAACTAAAGAAAAAGAGGTGGAATAAATGGCTTATACACGTGGCTCGTCCAATAACATCATCGTGGGAGCAGCAGCGCTGTTCACATTCGATGGTTCATTATCAGGACAAATCGGAGATGTCTCAGGAGATCTTCCAGGCTTTGAAGCAGGTCTATCTTATAAAGATACACTAGCAGATGAGGCTAATTATACAAACGTAGGATATACCAGCAATGGTATCGAACTTACATTCCAGCCTGACTTCGGTGAAGTTCAGGTTGACCAGGTACTTGACGTTGCTCGTCTTTTCAAGCAAGGTATGCAGGTATCACTTAAGACTTCATTCGCTGAGGCAACACTAGAAAACCTTTTGGTTTCAGTTGCAGCACAGGATGAGGATCTTTCAACACTAGCAACAGCAACTGGAATTGGTGCAGGAAGTCAGTCTTTCGACATCAACTCAGGAGAACTAGGAGAAGTTCCATTGGAGCGAGGAATCGTTGCAGTAGGACCAGGAACTGGTGACCCAGCAATTAACAAGGAGCGTATTTACATCGGATACCGTGCACTCTCAATCGAGAGCGTAACTGCATCTGCTAAGCGTGATGCTGCTTCTATGTTCGACGTAACTTTCCGTATGCTTCCATTGGATAATGGTATGTATGGTAAGATCGTTGACCGCAGAATTGCATAATTAATTTATTAATTATACGAGAACTGCCCTTTCTTAGGATTGGGCAGTTTTCTTTTGCTATAATGGTTTAATGGCCACTAAAGTATATCAAGAGCATCCAGTCACCCTTTTTGATGGAACTGTAATATTACTATCACCATTAAAAATTAAATACCTGCATCAGGTTATGGAAACATTTCTTTCTGTTAAAAAAGCAAAAAATGATTTAGAGGCTATAGCGGTTTTGACAGAATGTACAAGATTGGCAATGCAACAATATTGCCCAAGACTATCTTTAAGTATTGAAGATGTAGAAGATGCTGTCGACCTGCCAACAGTTTACAAAGTAATGGATGTTGGTGCTGGAATAAAGATTGATGATAAAGACGATCAGCCAGTAAAAGAGCAAGCAGCCGAAGGTGGTGACACTTGGGATAGTCTAGACTTGTTAAAGTTAGAGTCTGAAGCATTTTTGCTGGGGGCTTGGAAAAATTATGAAGACCTAGAACTATCTATATCAATGCCAGAACTATTACAGATCATATCTATGAGGAGAGAACTTGACCATATGGAGAAAAAGTTCTTAGCAGCCATACAGGGTGTTGATATAGATAAAGACAAGGGCGACGATAAATGGGAAGAAATGAAAAATAGAGTTCTGTATAAGGGCAAAGGAAGTAATGATATAACAAATCTATCTGGAAAGCGTGCAATGGAGGCTGGGTTTGGAATAGGGAACGGTCTAGACTACGAAGAAATAACTGCATAAAAAACACGCTTGTTTATGCTATAATTGATACAACCTTACAAGGAGGAAAAATGGCAACAACAGTCCATGAAGAAAAGACAGTAACACTAATTGATGGAACAAAGATCAAGGTAAGACCACTAAAGATCTCTCTACTTCGTCCGTTTATGAAGAAGTTTGAGGGAGTTGCAGGAGTAGCAGAAGATAACGAAAAGTCAATGAACATTCTTATGGAATGTATTCAAATTGCAATGAAGCAGTACAAGCCAGAACTTGCAGAAGATTTGGCAGCATTGGAAGACAATATGGATCTCCCAACTGTGTACAAGATTATTGAAGAAGCATCTGGAGTTAACCTTTCAGATACACCAGTTCTCAATACTCTTCCATAAATAAAACTATAAAGAGGTAATAATGAATGGCTGATATTCAGTCCAATATTGTAGTCAATATTGATACATCTGCAGCACTTGCAGAACTCAAAGCGCTACAACGCCAGATATCGGCTTTTCATTCCTCAATGGCAAAGGGTGGTGCTGCTAGCACTGCTGTTTCTGCCAACATGCAGCAAAACCTTGCAAACACTATTAATTCTAGTGGCAAGTTTCATGCTGAGATGGTTCGTGTAAGATCTACAACAGAATCATTTAATACAGCGCTTGCTAAAAACCAACTCTCAATGAAAGAGTATTTTAGATATGCTGGTGGAGCATCTAAAACATTTGGTAGATTATTTAAGCAAGAGCATGAAACAATCAACAAGGTTGTAAGAGAAAATGTAAAGACTCTTCAGACTCAGTATATAAAGATGGGTCGAGATGCATCTGGATCTTTAAAGGCTATGTCGGTACGTCCACTAGCCTTGGACATGAAAAACTTACAAACACAAACAGCCCTTGCTGCACAAAAGCAAGCATTACTTAATCAACTTTTAAGACAAGGCTCTACAAACCTTCTAAACTTTGGTAAGAATACTCAGTGGGCTGGACGCCAGTTGATGGTTGGTTTTACAGTTCCACTTATGTATTTTGGTGCAGCAGCAAGCAAGACATTCATGCAAATAGAAGAGCAAGCAATTAAGTTTAAACGTGTTTACGGAGATCTTTTTACAACATCCTCTGAGTCTGCAAAAGCATTAAAGGATGTTCAACTTCTTGCAAATGAGTTTACAAAATATGGTATAGCCGTAGCAGATACAATGAAGATGGCAGCAGATGTTGCTGCAACTGGTAAGGTTGGCGCAGACCTAATGTCTCAGGTTGCATCTGCAACAAAACTTGCAGTTCTTGGAAACATTGATCAAGAAAAATCTCTTGAAACTATAATCTCTCTTACATCTACATTTGGTATTGCTTCAAATGATTTAGCACAAAACATTAACTTCCTTAACGCTGTAGAAAACCAGACAATCTTAAACATCGATGACTTAACAACTGCTATTCCAAAGGCAGCACCAGTAATTAAACAACTTGGTGGAAACGTACAAGACCTTGCATTCTTTATGACAGCAATGCGTGAAGGTGGTATCAATGCCTCAGAAGGTGCTAACGCACTAAAATCTGGTCTTGCTTCTATGATTAACCCATCAGCAAAAGCAAGTGCTTTCTTAAAAGATCTAGGAATAAATCTTAAAGGAATTGTTGAAAGCAATCAAGGAGATATTAAAACTACTGTTATTCAGTTTGCACAAGCACTAGACACTTTAGATCCTCTTAATCGTTCTCGTGCAATTGAGCAACTATTTGGCAAGTTCCAGTTTGCTCGTATTTCTACACTGTTCCAGAATGTACTTAAAGAAGGAACGCAAGCACAAACAGTCTTAGGATTAACAAAAGCCACAACAGAAGAACTTGCAATTCTGTCTGAGCGAGAATTATCAAAAGTCTCAGACTCCCCAATGTTTAAATTTAAAAAGCAAATAGAAGATCTTAAAGTTGCTATAGCCCCAATTGGTGGAGAGTTCTTAAAAGCACTAACACCAGTAGTTAAATTCTTTGGTGGAATATTTGAAAAGTTTAATGGTCTTTCAGATGGTGCTAAAAAGTTTATCGTTATTCTTACCACGGTAGTTGCTGGTATAGGACCACTACTACTTATGTCTTTTGGTTTGCTAGCAAACGGTGTTGCAAATATAATTAAGATGTTCGTTGGAATTAAGTCTATATTTAATGGAGTTGGAAAATCATCTCTCGGTCTTGGCGAACAGACCAACTATCTTACACAACAGCAGATGGAAAATGCAGCATCAGCAGCGTCCCTTGATCAAGCACATCAGAGATTACAACAAAGATTTACATCTGAAAAGGCTGCGGTAGTTCAATTAACAGCAGCATACGTACAAGCGGTTCAAGCACAGAGAGCCTTTGGAATGGCTCCAATTCGCCCAGGAATGCCTGGTAAGCCACCACTGCGTCTTGCTGAAGGAATTGTTACAGTACCAGGTCCAAAGGGCGCAGGAGACGTTGTTCCAGCAATGCTATCTCCAGGAGAGTCTGTAATTCCAGCAAAGCAGTCTGATAAATATGCACCACTTATTTCAGGAATTATTGCTGACAATATTCCAGGGTACATAAAGGGTCTTAAAGGCGCAGGAGGAAAGACAGAATTCGCACACATTGGATCAATGACTCCAGTGCCTGCTGCAACACTTGCAGCACAGTTAAATCAAATGGAAGGTGCAGTAACAGCAAGAGCGCTTAGAGTAATTAATGCAGTTGCTGCTCAATTTGGAAATGCTTTGATGGTAAACGTTTACGGTAAGTTGGGTATGACAACTGGACAAACATCAACTGGAAAGAGTATTAATGGACTTCTTGGTAAGCCAGGAGGAGTAGCAAAATCAGAATTTGTTGCAGACTTTGACAAGCAAGGTATGCAAAGATGGAAGGCATCATTAAAGGCTGCAGGATTAAAGATGGACGATGTGTCTGCAGAGTTGACACAATTAGATCGTGGTATCAGAGAGTACATGACATCTGTTCACAAGGGAGCCACAGTTACTGATCAAACAGTAAAGCAAGCATATGAGTATTCTACAAAGAAGATGGCTGCTGATAGCCGTGTCGTTGCAGCATTTAATCAGTTAGCAAATACTGCTGGAGAAGCAAGAGTTAATATTTCACAAGCAGTTGCTGCTAAGTTTGGACTATCCAAGGTTCCGACTGCTGGATCAAAGCCAGTTGTTAGAGTTGGAGAAGAAAGAATTAGAACTGGTGGAGATAGACTTCCATTCTACAGAAGTGCAGGATTTGATATTGTTAAGGCTGCTACAAGGGCTATTGCAGAAGGCGCAAAGAGCGCTCTTAAAATTGCATCTCCTTCAAAAGAAATGCGTACAGTTGGAGAGCAATCTGGAGCAGGGTTAGTACTTGGAGCAAAGGGCCAAATAGATGATGCAACTGTTGCAGGACAACAAATTGGCGCAGCAATTAAAACTGGTGCAGTTTCAGGACCAATGCCAACTGGATCTCAGTCAAGGAATCGTGCAGCACTTTACGGCACTGGACCATCAGATGCTGATGCTAAATCAATTCGTAGACAACTAGAACTTGTTGAAAAAAGAAAACTAGCAGAAGCAAAGAAGCAATTAAAGTTAGACGAAAGAATTTCTCAGTCTAAGCAAAAGTTGTATGGAACAACTGGCGAAATTACACAAGAGATGAGAACACAAAGAAAACTCCAGCAGTCTGCTGAAAGAGCATTAAGAAATGCAACTGCAGCCCGTGCCAAGGCAGAAGCAAATGAAGCATCCCATGTAATTAAACAATCTTCAATTACTGCAGCACTAGAAAGATTAAAAAACAGAGCAATAATGGCTCGCACAAGTTCAGAAATGATGGCAGCCCGTAAAGCAAGAATGTCTCAGGTTGGTGGAAAAATTGGCGGAGCAGCAATGGGTCTGACTATGGTTGCTGGAATGGGTTCAATGGCAGGTGGAGCAGTTGGTGAAATGTTCCAGAAAGCAATGATGCCTTTAATGTTGTTGTCTACGGCTGCCTCATTAGCAGGTAGTTCTTTAGGGCTTCTTGCTCTTGGAATAGGAGTTGTTATTGGTTCCTACGTAATGACTAGAATGGCAGTTGATAAAGCAGGAGATGCTGCTATAGCATTTGCAGACAAGGTTAACGGATCAAATCAAGCATTGCAGGTTTTTGCAGAGTCTGCTGGAAAAGCAACGGCTAGTGAGATTATGGATAGAAGAAGAAAAGATGAAGTAAAACAATATCAAACTGTAACTGGAAAAACTACTTATGGAGAAAGTTTTGTAGCGGGAGAAAAAGGTAAAGAACTAGTAAAAAATGTTGGAACTAATATTGGGCAAAACGGAACCGCCTTAGCCTCTACACAACTATTTAGACAGTTAGCAATGGGAGTAACATCTGGAGCAATGACAACTGAGCAAGCACGCTCTATTGCATTAAATGTTGGAGATGCTCTTGGAAATCAAGCCTTTGGTATTCAGGTTAATGCAAAACTAACTGAGTTACTAGGACCTAATGGAGAAAACTTTTTAAATGATCCATTAACAATAAGAACAAAGATGGTTGATGCAACAAATAGAGATTTAAAATCTAGTAACACGAGAGCAAAAAAGAGTTTTGGTTATACTGGAAATGATGTTAAAAACATTGGTGGATACACAGCAGCAGGCGCTGGGGCGGGAGCAGCAGCAGGTGCGATTGCAGGACAAATGCTTATTCCAATTCCAGGTGTCGGTGCTGCTGTTGGTGCTGTTCTTGGAACTATTGTTGGAGGAATAGGAGGATACTTTACTGGTAGAAAAGAAAGAGGAAAGAGAATTGCAGCAAATACTGGAGCAGATGCTGCCATGCAAAAGATTGCTCTAGAAGAGCAGCAACAAATGCTTGATGGGTTAGAACTTGACTATCAAAAGAGAATTGATATTGCTAAAGCAGCAGGTGACACAGCAGAGGCAATGAGACTTGAAAACTCATACCTAGATGATAAGCAAAAACTTTTAGATAAACAAAAAGAAACAACTGACATGATCATGACAAATTTCAAGGGTGTTGATAGCAACATTCAAGACGCATACATGACTAGTGCAAATAAATTAATGACTAAAAAATATAAAGGAACTGCTATGGAAGATGTTGTTCCCATGGCACAAACAGCAATTGACGACTCTCTTGGAACTAAAGAACAAAAGTATTTACTAAAGATGGAAGTTGCTTCTGGCAATATTGATCCAGTAATGCTTATTGGCTTGATGGATCTTGCTGCAAATGATCAGGCAGCATTTGATTCAACAATGAACGTTATAACTAAATTTGGTGGTAAAGCAGCATCTCAGGCACAGCAAGTTGCAAGTCTTTTCATTGGCGCTGATGGACAGCCAAACAAAAAACTACAAACAGATTTTATGCTTAAAGTTAGTAACGCAAAAACAGCAAAAGAAGCACAAAAAATTATTGACTTTAACGAGCAGATTACAAGGGCTGGTGGAGAACTAGATGTTGCATACCTAATTAAATATTATAATGAAAACCCAGAAGCAGCAAAAATAGCACAAGATTTGTTTGATAAGGTAAAAAATGGAAACCTAGACTATGAAATAATGGTAAAGACAAAGTTTATGCCAGAAGAGTATCTTGGAGCAATTGATAAAGATTACTATAATAAATTAAGCAAAAATCAAAAAGAAGTTTACATGAATGAAATTGTTACTGTTATGTCAATTACAGATGAGACAACATTTAAGGGTGATCCAGATGTTCAAAAGTGGCTAAGTGAGCCTGCTAAAAATGGTGGTGGAGAGATGTACCAAAACGCATCCTTCCCTGTTCAAAAGGCTATGTACGCAGCACACCTTGCTGGAATTAAAACAGCAGCAATGGATGCTACAGAACCATATAAAAAGGATGATGGTAGCACTGGCGGGGGAACTGGACCTAGTGCATCACCACTTGATGAATTAATTAAAAAGATTAGAGATTTAAGAAAAGCACAACAAGGCCTAACGCTTGGCTGGGGATCTTCAATGAAGGCTATGAATGCTTTATTTACAGATGCAAAGGGTAAGGTAAGAAACCTTGTTCCAGGAAAAGACAGTAAAGGAAAGGCTCTAGACCCATTCAACGGACTAGAGAATAACCTAAGAAAGAAGGGTATGGGCCAAGGAGCCATTGACTTCTTGACTGGACTAAGCATTGAAGACTATAAAAAGGTTGGCCCTAAGTTTATTGAGATTGACAAAAAGACTGGTGCCATTAAAGTCAAGAACGCAAAGCAACTAAATGCTTTATTAAATAATATTGCTGTTGGTAATTTTCAAAACGAAAATGAAAAGTTTATCGCTAATATTAAGAATCAAAACTCTGCAGTAAGCAAGTTAATGGCAGCAGGAATGTCTCTAGAAGATGCTTATGCTGCTGTTGAAGATTCTCAGTTTGCAGCAGCGATTGCAACTGGTAATTTTACTACAGCCCAGATAAGACAAATGGCTGCAACAAAGAATAACTCAACGGCACTTCTAGAACAACAAACACAGTTAAAAGCAGTACGTACTTACTTTGAGTCATTAACCAAGGCTGTTACAGATCAAAAGATATTCTCTGGATTAGCAAAAGACCTATCTAGCATGGGCATGGACTCTTCTATGATTGCTACTATTCTTTCTGATCCATCGCTAGCAAAGGGATTAGCAGATCAACTTAAGTCTGGGAAAATGGATGCAGAAGGAATTGCTGCAGCAATTAAAAAGATTAAAGAAGCACAAACAGAAAAAGCAATTACAAGTATTAATTCTGGAGATATGTCTGCAGCCTTCCAGCCTGGTTATGATGCAGCACAAAAACTGTTTGACATTCAAGAAAGAATGCTTGATAAACAATATCGTGCAATCTTTGCAGCAGATGAGGCTAGAATTGTTAGCGCAGAAGCACTTGTAACACTAAAACAAAAAGAAATTGATGACCAAGAAAAAAATGTAGATCTTGCTGAAAAGGGTGTTGAGGCTGTAAACAAATTAATTGAAGTACAGAACACAAGAAATGACAAACTGTCCCATGACTTAAAGTTGATGGACAAGGCAGCACAGTCAATTAATGATAAGTATGATAAGCAAAAGGCTGCACTCGATAAGATTTCTTCTATTAACTCTGTTATTGCTAACCAGCAAAAGAAGCAGATGTCGCTTGCCGATGCCCTTACACAGGGTGATATTTCAGCAGCAGCACAGGCTGCACAAGAACTTAGAGATCAGCAAGCCACTGATGCACTTGCAGAACAATCAAAGGGTATAGACTCATTAAGAGAATTAGAACTTTCACGACTTGTAAATGATGAAGGAAAGACTCGTCTGCAGATTGAAGAAGAGCAGTATGTTATTTCTGAAAAGATATATTCTATTCAGCAGAATGAACTTAAAACTGCACAGGCTGCGGTAGACGCTGCAAATGCAATTTTAAAGGCTAAGCAAGATGAACTAGCCCCATTGCAACAAGCCGTTGTAGATGCACAAGCAAAATTAAAGGCTGATCAAGATGCACTCCAGGCAGCAAAAGAAAATCTAACCGTTCTTGGAAAAACTAAGTTAGAGTGGGAAGACATGAAATTACGTGTTGACGCTGCTCAACTTGCTAATGATAAATTAATGGCTGGACAACTGGCAGCAGCACTTGCTACTGCAGACATTGTTGATAAAACATGGAAAGAAATTAATGACAAGTTAGCAGACTACTTTAAAAAAGATGGAACATCTATTACTATTAAAGAAATTCATGAAATCTATCAGGTAATCATGGGATCAACAGGTTCCTCAGGTTCCTCAGGTTCCAGTGGTTCTAGTGGTTCATCAACTGCAAATCCTGGAAACATTGACACGACCAGCAAGACAGTTAATGATGAATCTGCAAAACTTATGGCTGCTATTAAAGATGGTACAAAAACAGATATTACTGCAGGAACAATTGCAAACAACATGGCAACCTCTCTTCTTAGTGACAAAGCAGCAACTGCTGCTCTTGGAGGGGTTTCAGGAGTTCTATCAACTGCAAGATATACAGGGCAAGCAATTGCTTACGCAGCACAAGAAGCAGCCAAGGCCAAGGCTTTAGCAGATGCTGATGCTGCAGCAGCAAGGGCAGCAGCAACTAAGGCTCTTATGTCTGGTGGCAGGGACGCCGAGTATGACAGAAAGACTGGCTACTCTCGATATGCCATGGGTGGAGTGGTAGGAAATTATCTATCAAGTGGTGGATTTGGAATGAGACCAGTTGGAACAGATGTAATTCCTGCAATGCTAACTCCAGGAGAATTTATTGTAACCAAGTATGGCGTTCAAAATTATGGAGTAGAAAACCTTCGTGCAATTAATTCTGGAAGTAAGACTTTGGACAGCAACTCAGTGTATAATTATAGTCTAACAGTAAATGCAAAATCAGATGCTAGCCCAGATGAGATAGCCAGAACAGTTATTTCACAAATTAAGCAGATTGACGCACAAAGAATTCGGGGGAATAAACTATAATGGCTACAGTACAGTACCTACAAGGACGTAAAAAGTATGGAAGACCACAGGCTATTATGCTATCTAATAACCCTGGCAGACTTACTATGGATGAAAATGGAGTCCCTTATTTTTATCCAATTGGATATGAGGTTGGTCAAGACATTTCTGAGACTAGCGAAGTAAGACAGAATGACTTTTTGATCCTATCAGACCATAATAGACAGCCCATTGATGTATCTATTGAAAGATTAGAAAAGCGTGAAAGAACAATTAATGGCAGAATGAGATCTTATCATATAGCAGACAAAAGAAAATTTTCATTATCTTGGGACAACATTCCTTCAAGAGCATTCTCAGAAAACCCTATGTTTGATGCAAACGGTAAGGCTGCAGAGGGAGTAGTCTTCCACACAGTCGATGGTGGAGCAGGAGGTGCCGAAATGCTTGAATGGTACAAGAACTCTGTTGGCTCTATGTGGGCTTACATTGCTTACGATAATAGACCTCTATTTGGCACCACCGATGCAGCATATAATAGTTTACAAAGATACCAAGAAGTTGTTGAGGTTTTTATAGCAGACTTTTCTTTTAATATTTCAAAGAGATCCCAAACCAACTATGATCTATGGAATGTCTCTATGTCATTGGAAGAAGCATAATGTTTCAAAGCAGTGAACTAAAAACCCTTATTGAAAAGTTCTCAACATTAAAATCAAGAGGTATTGTTTTGATGGAGTGGAACCTAAACGTATCTAGTAATATCTCTGCGGTAGGAAACTATAGGTATCGACCAACAGAGTCAACTTCAGTATACAAGGGGCTAACTCAGTCCTATGACATTAATGACACTGGTAAGTTTTATACTGATGCAACAGATGCCGATATTATTATTGATGGTGGATATAAAGATAATAACTCTCCACAAGTTTTTCAGTCTAAAAAAGAAAAGATCGCACAGTTATATTCTTTAGAGGATTGCTTTAATAATTTTAGACCTAGATCTGGAATTAATAAATTATCTTATTTTGCTAATCGGTTTACACATAATACAAATCAGTTTCTTGCACAAAGACCAAGATACTATATGTCTGATAACAAAGACAAGTTTAAGTATTGGTCATCTTTTAGAACAGAGAACAATATTGAGCGTGGAATTGCAAAAAATATATTAAATGGTCAGTTTTATATTGACGACGCATGCCCCTTTGTTGTATATAAAGAAGAGGTTCCAGCAAATAGGCTTGTTGTAAAAATGCAAACAAATGTTGGAACAAAAGACCTTGGACCATTTTCAACAGGATCTGGATTACTTAGTGACCCATTGTTTGGTGATTCAAATAAAACAACTCCAGTAAAATGGAAGATACAGGTACTTAGAAATAATAACTGGTCGGATGTTCAATCCTTTAACCAATCATCAAGAAGATCTGACGGATCCGCAATTGTTCAAGAAGATGGGTACTTAGAGTTATCTTATGGATTAATTATTCCAGATAAGTATTCTAATATATTCATTAATGTTGGAGACTTAATATCTACTGAGCAACTTCCAGATAGCCCTATTCCTGGTTTTGCTTATTTAGTAAAGTCTACAGAAGAAGATCTTGGAATCTTTCATATCTGGATAAATAATCAATATGAAACTTTTGCTCCAGAGTATGGATGGCATATTGCTAGTTCTGTAATTGGACAAAACACAAACCTAGTTACTGATTTTACTAGTCCAAAAACATATGTAAATCCTCAAACTCAAACTGTTTCCTATAAAGAGTTTGACTATATATCTGGAGTAAGAGTTGCTGTAGAAACAATGAATAAGTTTGACTCATGCTTTGATCTTATTGAAATTTCTCCAAGACTAGTTGCAGACATTTCTGACAAGACTGTTGATTTTGAAGTCAACAAAATTGCGTCAGATTTAGGAGGCTCAGGCTTGCCAGTAGGCCAACTTCTAGCCTCTACTGGAACAATAACGATTACAGATTATGACTTAGCGTTTAACGAAAATAATACAGACAGCATAATTAAAGAGTATCTAAATAAAAATGTTAAGTTTTCTTTTTATGATGCAATTGATAATTATTCTGGGTATGAGTTTTATGTACCGATCAAGACACTATATTCCGAATCAATACCAAAAACAAACCTAGAGTCAAGAACAATATCTTTAGAACTAAGAGATATGTATTTTCATTTTGAGTCTCTGTCTGCGCCAGACTTGCTACTAACAGATGCCTCTCTTTCTTTTGTCATATCCACATTACTAGACTCAATTGGCTTTAGTAACTATTCTTTTAAATTTTTAACTGGACAAAAGGATATTGTAATTCCGTATTTCTTTTGCAGTTCAACACAGACAATTGCAGAAGTTTTAAATGCTTTGGCTGTGTCCTTTCAAAGTTCAATGTTCTTTGATGAGTATAACAACTTTATTGTAATGAGCAAAGAGTACACTCTTCCACTAGGAACATCAAGAGGTATCGATTCAACTTTGTATGGATCTCAGGCGGAAGACCCAGATGTATTTGAAAACATTATTAACGTTTCTTCTATTGATAACAATGTGTATAATGATGGAAAGATTGACTATACTACTAGATATATACAAAGGTCTTATGGCTCTATAAAGCAATCCACGATGCTTGATCAAGATAAGAATTGGGTATACAAGCCCTATCTACTTTGGGAAGTTACTGGAACAGAAAATACAAAATCTGTAAACGATAATGTTGCCAACATGTCTAAGCATATGCTTTCTGCAATGCCACTCAATTCTGACCTGTCAAATCTTATTCCAAAAGTTGTCAACAATGTTCTAACAAATAACATTATTGATCTTGGTGAGAATGCTTATTGGCTTACTCGTTACAACGGATACCTTTATGCCAATGGAGAAATCATTAAATATGACGCTGCACAGTTTAATGTTTCAAAAATAGGAAACGTCTGGATCTCTAGTGTTGAAGAATATCAAAACTACTTTTCTGCTTTGCCATTTAATGGAAAGATTTATCCAACGGGCCTGATACGCATATACTCTGAGCCAGACTATGAGATAGTCAATGGCGTAACAAGACTAAAATCTGGAGAAGTTAAAAAGCACGGAAGAGAGCAGTTCGGAACAAAAGTAGCCACGCACACTGCTGGTTTAAATTCTTATTGGACAAACAACGACAATGTTCGTGGATGCAATATGTACTCAGAGTACTTATTTTCTAATAATGAAAATACAAAAACTACGGTTAACGAAGCAGCAGGAGTCAACAATGAACTTGCAAAACAAATGACAAGGACTGGCGTTATAAGAAACTTTTTAACAAATTCTTATATTTCTGAGTATGACGATTCTAAAAAGATATCAACAACATCTGGGTCAGTACAATCTTCAGCGCTTGTTATGACTGGTCCAAACTTTACAACTACACAAAAACCAATTGAGAATATTAGTTACGTATACAAGCAACTTAGCAATAAGTTTAAACACTTTGGAACAAGACTTAGAATTATTGGAAAGATTGAAAACAACGAGGTGCGTGGACAGACTCCTTCAGGAAGCATGACGTATTATGTTATACCTGGGACAGATCCCTCACAAAACATTAGTATTGGTGGAGGCTCTGGCGGTCTTGGAGTAATGGTAAATCCATCTACAAATGCTGGCTACTACTTTGAAATTGCTGCGCTAACAGATACAAACATATCAGCATATACAGACGGATCTGAAACCCACAACCTATTCTTTTATAAAATACAAAAAGACTCTGCCTCAGACAAGGCGGTACCAATAAAACTTTGGGGAGGACTAAGTAGCGTTATCGTAGATGATGGAACTCTTGTAGGTCAGTATAGAGTCAATGGTGAAGAAAACCCAACCGTATATGATATTGCTGTAGAGTATATGGATATTGGATCAATTAGAAACTTTTATCTATATATTAATAATAAGATTGTTGCAACAGTAACAGATACTGCCCCACTGCCAATTTACAACAATATGTGTTTATTTACACGTGGATCATCCAAATTAATGTTTGAAAATATCTTTGCTATTACTGACAACTATTCCCAGAACACAACCTTTGCAGTTGATATTCCTTTTAATCAAGTATTTGATAATCAAGAAATAAATGCAAACGAGGCTTTTAGAAAATATGCCATGAGCGGAGTAGTTCAATCAACCTACCTAGCAGGCATAAGTCCTAACCAACCACCTTCATATTCTATGTACTTTGATGAGTTTGGAACAATCATGAGAGAGTGTGAATATTTTAATATTAAATATGATAAGGCATACCCTGCACTATATGCAAAAATCTCTCCAACATTTAATAAAATTAAAGGATATGCAATATCTGGATTCCAGGCAAACCCATATGGTGCAGAGTTCTTAATCTTTAATGCAACAGATTCAGCATTAAGTCTTGACGAAACAACTGGGAACTATCTTAGAATTCAGGGAGTAACATTTACACAGGACTCCCAACACTCTTTAACAGTTGACGATTACTTTACAGAAAAATCAAGTTTTTCAAATCCAAAGTTTATAAATAATAATCTTGTTAGTTCTCCATACACAGAGTTAGAGAAGTATAATAAGATAAACTTAAGTAGATCAACCTATGGAAAGAAAGAGTTTTCATTAGAGTTGCCATATGTACAAACACAAGATGCTGCTAAAAATATGATGGGGTGGATCATAAATAAAATAATGAAACCCACAAAGTCTGTTGGTGTTGACATTTTTTCTAATCCAATGATTCAACTAGGAGATATAGTAAATATCAATTATAAGGATGAGTCTGGTATGGACATCATCTCAAGCACAGACACAAAGTATGTGGTCTATAACGTAAACTACTCTAGAAGCAGCCAGGGCCCTTCTATGACGGTATATCTAAGCGAGGTTCCAAATGACTAGCCCAACGCCAAATACACCAGGCACACAGGCAACCACAACTGCTAGTGCAAAGTCTTCAACACCACAATACAGAATTAACTTAAAGGATGAAGAACTAAGCGAGTACATGATGACTCGCCTTGTCTTTGAGGATATTGGTGGCGAAGAGGTCTTGAGTATTTCCAGAAATGATACAGTCTTTGGTGAAAATTTAATTTACCAGCCAATCAAGAACATGATCTCTCTTGCACAAAGATACAACTCTCAAAACCTTCTATCTTTATATGGTACTGCTCAGTCATATTTTGATAACTTCCTTATAAAGTTTTCAGATAAGATCCCAAATGTTGGTAATGGTATAAATGGATCAAACGTATATATTGAAAATAGCACAGGGGATCTAATCATTGAGGTTATAAACATGCAAGATGACGAAGAGGTAGAAGTTAGCATTATGGTTTCTGGAGATATTCTACGTGATACAATATAACATAGGAGAAATAAGATGATTACTAATAAAGGAAAAGACATTATTGGCAAGTACTTGCTGGGTCAAGCCCCAGCCTATGCCTCATACATTGCTGTTGGATGCGGAGCAAAGCCACTAGAGCCATATGTAAGCGGAGCCATTCCAGACTATTCAGCCAAGAAGACCTTAGACTTTGAAATGTTTAGAATTCCAATCTCGTCTCGTGGTTTTATTGATGATGACGGAGTGTCAAAAATTGTTTTAACTGGAGAACTTCCAACAGAAGAAAGATATGAAATTACAGAGGTTGGAATTTTTTCTGCAAAGTCTAACTCTTTAGCGGGATCAACAGATAGCAAAAACCTATACGCATTTACTACTAATGAAAATTGGAAAATAAATGGAGTTTCATCAGTTGTCGCCATACCAGAAAGACTCGATAGCGAAACATTCCCAAACATTATTAGAGATTCTTTCTCAGGTACAGCAAGAGATATATTTCAAACCAACGCAGACAACCAAGTCTTTACCTATGATCTTAGAGAGTCAAGACACGAAAGATCTAGATTTTTAAATAATATGATTATGCTAAGAGGAAACTCTTCTGTTATTTCAAGTGGATCTAGCACTTGGACAGCAACTGGTAATTTTATTCAATTATCATCAACATCTGCAGACCTTTCTAAAAACTCTTTAGATGATCAATTAAGATTTGCGTTTAGCATTGTTTCAAAAGATGGAACAGTATCAACAGTTCCAAACTTTATGAACGTTAAGGTTATTATTGAGTTTTCATCTTCTACTGTTCCTGGACAAACTTCAAAAATGCAAATCAATTTAGATCACAGCGACACTGTTGGTAGTTTAAATAATTTTAATACTAATCGATATTTTGTAATAAATAAAACAATTGAAGAGTTAAAAACCACAAGCGGATTTCCATGGAAGGCTGTAGATACAGTAAAGGTTTATGCAGAGATTAAGAGTGGAGCATCTTCAGCAAATGCTGTTGATGATGACTATTATGTTGCGCTAGATGCATTAAGGCTGGAAAATACAACATCAGAGAATGCTCTCTATGGCTTAACTGGATACTCTGTTATTAGAAATCTTGCAGGGCTGCCAATTGTAAAAAGTGGGAACACTAGTAACTACATTGAGTTTAGGTTTGCAATGGATGTGTCGTAATGTCAGACAAAGATATAAAAGTTATAAGAATTAAAAAAGAAGATTTACCAGCAATTAATCCAAAAACTGAAGGTTACAACTTTAGATACAGGATCATCTCAGAGGATAAGAACAGAACATCCCATTGGTCTTCTCAGATATCTTTGTCAACTGACTACACGTATGTTGTTGGAAACAAAAACATATCTGTTAGTGGTGGTGTTGCTTCAATCACTTGGGAGCCAGTTAAAATTAATAAGGTAGTTAGTGGAACAACCTATAGTCTTGGAACGGAATCTGAGTACGATGTATGGGTTAGGTGGGATAAAAATGATTCTGGAGACTGGGCATACAAACAAAGAGTGCAAGGAACATCTATTTCTTTAATTAAGCCAAGTACTTATTTTATTAACAATGTCGAGACCTCAACTCCTCCAACCTTTGTGACTGTTGAGATTTTCCTTAAAGGTTTAAAAATAGACAGAAGTATTAGTTATTTAAAGTCATATACTCTTGGTCCTCAGGCCATTTAATGGTATAATAGAATAACCATGCCAAACATTCCACTGCCTAATAGAGGCCAACCAATTGACGTAAGTTACCTGTATCAGATTGCTGATGCGGTAAACTCCTTGACTACAAGCATGTCTTCTGCATCAAATAAATATGTTACAGTAGATACAATTAGTTTTGGTAAAAAAGACATGGGCGCATCAGAAATGCGTATGGTCGGAGGGTATGCAGAAGTTGCAAACAACAGCCCTGTAAGCGCAGGAGGAGAGTTACCATTTTCTCTTACATACAGTGGTTTTAAGTTTGCTCCTATAGTAACTGCAACACCGATTAACTTAGGGGCAACCGCAGCAGGATCAGATATTTCAGTAGTTCTAAAGACTATAACTGCCTCTAGAGTAGATGGCATAGTTAAGTTTAAAACTGGAGGAAATGTAACGCTTGGCGTAAATCTTATTGCTATCGGATTGCCAAATTAATGCTAAAGTGCGGCAGATGCAGAGGACGAATGTTTGTTGATCGACAATATAGTTCGGCTAGTTTTATAGAAATTTATTGTATTATGTGTGGTTTTAGAAAAATGTTTAATCCACCAGAGCAGTCTCAGGAGGGCAAGTGGCTACTACAAAAGGAAATCTTGAGAGCGAAGCGTACAATGTCGCACCTGTAATTACAGGCAACAAAAAAGTATGGTTCTTAAATGGTGAACTAGTTCGAATTCATCATTACAATAAGTCAAACGGAATAATGTCTGTTTATAATATTACAAAAGATCAAATTGAAAGTTGTTTAATTAGTGATTTTAAAAGTAAAAGAGAAAGAGCATATACAGTTGGACAGACTGCAGAACTTGTTAATAGGCATAAAAAATATATGCCATCACTAATGAAACGAGGAGTCATTCCATTTCCAACGGGATCTCAAAAAGGCGGGGCAAGGGGATTTCAAGTAAGATCATATTATTCTGAGTCGCAAGTAAAAGAGATTCGTGATATCCTTGCTAGTATGCATATTGGTAGACCAAGAAAAGATAATTTAATTACAAATGATATTACACCCAATAGACAAGAGTTGACACGTCGAATGGGGGATGGTATACTTACATATACGAGAACAGAAGATGGTAGGTTTATTCCTATCTGGAGTGAATCTATTAACTAATCCCTTGGGAGGGGTAAACAAAATGTCAGACAGCAATTATGTAGTAACGAATGAACCAACAAAAGTATCCGTAACACTTGGGTACACATTAAACCTTGGCAATTTTCAGTCACTTAGACTTGATCTTGGCATCATTGATAATAAGCGAGATGGCGAGAATACAAACGAAGCATTTGAGCGTGTGTATAAGTTTGTAGAAGATAAGTTAACTGAAAAAATTAACGAAGCAAAGTCTGAAATTAACGAGTAATGGCTGAACGCAAAGACCGAATGGCTTTGCTATCACGCTACAGCAAGTTTCATACTACACGGTATGAGCAAAAGCCATCACTTAACTTAAACGTAGAGCAGTGGGCATCAGACGCCCTTATAGAGTCCTATGGCATTGGAGTGTGTTATGATTTACTTGAGTATTACTTTGCTGTTTCTCAGTCTCCTTCTTGGAACTACTTTGCGTACAATGCAGAAAAAATACTTCAAGCAAGACTAGACAGACAAAAAGATGACAAAGAAAGAATAGAGCGTAGACGAATGGCTAAGGAGTGGCTAAGTGAATAATACAGAGGCAAAATTAATTACAGCCGTACTAACCGACAAACAGATCCATGTTCTTCTTCAAGCAAATGTAGACAACCTCCTTAGAACACACAATGATATTTGGACATTTATTCGCAACTACTTTGAGCACAATAGTTCTGCACCTCCACTAGATCTTGTGGTAGACAAATTTAGAGACTTCCAGCCAATTCAGGGTATTGGAGCAACAAAGCATCATCTAGAGGAACTTCAAACTGAATACCTGAATGACAGCCTAAAAGATATAATTAGAACTGCTGCATCAGATGTGCAGTCTGGTAATGGCAATGAGGCCTTAGATAATCTAATTACAAAAACTTCAGAGTTAAAGAAAAATACTTCTGCAATACGTGACATTGATGTTACGGATCTAGAGTCTGCTATTGCGTATTTTGAAAACGTTAAAGAGCAAAAGGCTCTTGGTATATCTGGTATTAAGACTGGGCTTCCAGGATTTGATAATTATCTGCCTGCTGGAATTATGCCAGGGCAACTGGGTGTATTCCTAGCATACCCAGGAATTGGTAAGTCATGGCTTGCACTTTATTTTGCAGTGCAGGCATGGAAGCAGGGCAAGTCACCAATGATTATTTCTTTAGAAATGTCTGAGACAGAAGTTCGCAATCGTGTATTTACAATTATGGGTGAAGGCCTTTGGTCTCATAGAAAAATTTCTAATGGTGAGATTGAAATGGATATGCTAAAATCTTGGCATGCAAAGAATCTTGCTGGTAAGCCAGAGTTTCACATTATTTCAAATGATCAGGGTGGAGAAATTACTCCTTCGGTTCTACGTGGAAAGATTGACCAGTACAAGCCAGACTTTGTAATTGTTGACTATTTGCAGTTAATGAGCCCAAATCAAAAAGCAGATAATGAAACGGTACGAATGAAGAACCTTTCAAGAGAACTTAAACTTATGGCTATTGGTGAAGAAGTTCCAATTATTGCTATCTCATCTGCAACTCCAGATGATGTAAATGACCTATCTAGTGTGCCAACTCTTGGACAAACTGCTTGGTCAAGACAGATTGCCTACGATGCTGACTGGGTTCTAGCACTTGGTCGAGCAACAAACAGCGACATCATTGAGTGTGCTTTCCGTAAAAACCGTAATGGATACATGGGAGACTTCCTAGTCCAATGCGATTTTGACAAGGGATACTACAGATACAAAGACTTTGAGGATAAGTAAACATATGGGTATAATTAATGTATGGCAAATTATCATCACAAGCCAATTAAAAAGTTTAGTCTGGATGGCGTAATCCACGATGACTCTGCTATTGGTAGGCTTAAAGGGGAGTACATTAGACTTGTCGTATCTGAGATGCGACTATGTGGCTATGTCCCTAGATTTGACATTGAGCCAGTTTTTACTATAGACTATGTTGAGAACAAGAAGTGTTTTAATTTTGAACTATCAATACACGGAGTATACGCAGGGAAAAGGAAAAGCGAATGGATAGCAGGAATAGACGTAAACAAGGCAATAGTTATACCAAAGACCAAATCCAAAGAGTTATCACAGGAGCAGGTCTAGACGTTGAATCAGAAGTAGATTCTGATTATATTATTTTCTGTCCGTTCCATGCGAACAACAGAACCCCAGCAGGAGAAGTAGACAAGAACAATGGAACATTTTTTTGTTTCTCATGTCACAAGATTGCAGATCTAGTAGAATTGGTTATGCATGTTTCTGGAAGAACCTATTTTGAGTCTGTTAGATTTATTAAGAATAAAGAGCAAGAAGGAAACTTAGAGCAAGAAGTAAACAAGCAACTATACAAAAAGCCAGACTTTATTGCGTTTGATGAATTAATTCTTAAGAGGCTATATAATAATTTGCTTATGTCTGAAAGAGCAAAAGATTATTTTAGATACAGAAAACTTGAAGCAACTTCATGGTCAAAGTTTTCATTAGGTTACTCAGATAAGCAGGATATGGTTACAGTTCCAGTTCATAGTCCAGATGGCATGCCTGTTGGATTTGTTGGTCGATCAGTTGAAGGAAAAGAATTTAAGAATACTCCTGGTCTACCAAAATCAAAAACATTGTTTAACCTTAATAGAGTAAAGACTGCAGACCGAGTATATGTTGTTGAGTCATCCTTTGATGCCATCAGACTTGATCAGATAGGCTTTCCAGCCGTGGCTACACTTGGATCAAACGTATCCAACATACAAATAGAATTGCTTCAGAAGTATTTCAATAACATTATTGTTATTGCAGATAACGATGAGGCAGGAGGAAACATGAAAAGCAAGATACTTGAAAAACTTGGTTCTCGTGTTTCTGTTATTAAATTAGATAAACAATATAAAGACATAGGCGATATGACTGATGAGGAAATAAAGAAGTTGGACTTCCAGTTTGACAAATCTATCATGTCTATGCTAAACTAGTATATACACAACACAAAGGAGAACACTATGAGCGTAATTAAGGGATTAAAAGATATCAACGCCCTGCTCGAAAAACCAAAATATGAAGGAACAGGACAGAAAGTTCGCTGGGTTAAACTAGCGGATGCACAATCTGCAAAGATTCGATTTGTAGAAGAACTAGACCAAGACTCAGCAAACTATTCAGAGGCCCGTGGTCTTTCTGTTGTAGTTGCAGAGCATACAAACCCAAAGGACTACAAGCGCAAGGCTGCTTGCACAGTAGAGTCAGAAGGCCGTTGCTTCGGTTGCGAAATGGCAAAGAAGGAACCAAAGTCAGGATGGCGTGCACGTCTTCGCTTTTACTGCAACGTGTTGATTAATGATGGCACAGAAGATCCATACATTGCTGTATGGTCTCAAGGCATTTCAAAGCAATCAGCATTTAATAACATTCGTGAATACGCTCTTGATACAGGAAGCGTTTCAAATCTTGAGTGGAAGTTAAAGCGTAATGGTCAGGGAACTGAAACCAATTACACACTTCTACCATCAAAGCCAGATGCAGAACCATTTGCATGGGATGGCTTTGAATTTTTCAACCTAGAAAAGGTTGTTCGTGAGGTTCCATATCCAGAGCAAGAAGCATTCTTCTTTGGGTTTGATTCACCTTCTGTTACCAGCACAAACATCGACTGGTAATAGATGTCTTACGTAGGCTTACACGTACATACCCACTACTCGTTATTTGACGGGATTGCTACTCCAGAAGAATACATTGACCGTGCAGTTGAGTTAGGGATGCCAGCAATTGCCATCACTGACCACGGTACTTTATCTGGGCATAGGGAACTGCACCGTATTGCAAAAGCAAAGGGTATTAAGCCTATACTTGGTGTAGAAGGCTATATGTGTCAAGATAGATTTGATACTAGAGATAAGTCTGAAAGAGACGGAGATCTAGATTTAATCTACAACCATATAGTCCTTCTCGCTAAGAACCAAATTGGTTTAGAAAACCTTAATAAAATTAGTGAAATTTCTTGGACAGAAGGCTTCTTTAAAAAGCCAAGGTTTGACTTTGAGGTATTGGAAAAATACTCAGAGGGAATCATAGTAACTTCTGCTTGTCCAAGTAGTGTTTTGGTTAAAGCACTAGAGAACGATGAGTTTGCTATTGCAAAAAAATATATTGAATGGTTTAAGCGTGTATTTAATGATGACTATTATATTGAGGTAATGCCACATAATCCACCTGAAATCAATAAGCAACTTATCCAGTTGGCTGATGAATTTTCTGTAGAGGTAGTTGTAACTCCAGACTGTCACCATAGTTGTGCTGACCAAAAAGAAATACAAGAATTCAAGTTACTCCTTAACACACATGTTAAGATTGATAAAGAGCATACATACGAAAAGTCAAAGAAAAAAGAAAACATGATGGACAGACTTGACTATCTGTATGGAGAAGATCGTCAAATTACATTTAACAAGTTTGACATTCATCTTCTTTCTTATGAAGAGATGAAGTCTGCTATGGAAGCCCAAGGGATTGATAGACCAGATATTTATGCAAATACACTTAAGATTGCAGACAAGGTTGGGGAATATGGAATTCAAGAAGGATTAGACTTACTTCCAGTTCAATATAAGAACCCAGATAAAGAACTTAAAGAGTTAGCACTTGCAGGATTAAAAGAACGTGGATATGAGGGGGATCAAGAATATCTAGATAGACTTGATGAAGAACTCAAGGTCATTAAAGATAAAAAGTTTGGCCCATACTTTTTAGTTGTTCGTAACATGATTGTTTGGGCAAAGAAGGAAGGAATCATGGTTGGTCCAGGTCGTGGATCTGCTGCTGGTTCATTGCTATGCTACGTACTTAGAATCACAGACATTGATCCAATAAAACATAAACTACTTTTCTTTCGTTTTATTAATCCAGAACGAAATGACTTTCCAGATATCGATACAGACATTCAAGATTCACGCCGTGAAGAAGTAAAAGATTATCTTGTTAGACAATACAGACACGTTGCATCTATTGCTACATTCTTATCATTTAAAGATAAAGGTGTTGTAAGAGATGTTGCTCGTGTATTGAATATTCCGCTAACAGATGTAAACAAGGTTTTAAAACTTGTAGATACTTGGGATGAATATTGTACATCAAAAACAACACGGGAATTCCGTGAGAAATATCCAGAGGTGGAAATATATGGAGAACAACTTCGTGGTCGCATTAGGGGTACTGGCATTCACGCTGCTGGTGTTGTCACTAGTAAAGATCCTATTTTTAGGTACGCACCAATGGAGACACGTTCTTCTACTGGTAGCGATGAGCGTATTCCTGTTGTCGCAGTTGATATGGAAGAGGCTGAAAAGATTGGTCTCATCAAGATCGACGCACTTGGACTTAAAACTTTAAGTGTACTTAAAGATGCACTAGAGATTATTAAAGAGCGAGATGGTAAATTAATTGATCCACTGGATATTCCTATGGATGATCTTCGTGTATATGAAATGCTATCTGATGGTTACACCAAGGGTGTATTCCAATGTGAAGCAGCACCATACACAAACCTTCTTGTTAAGATGGGCGTTAAGAACCTAAACGAACTTGCAGCATCAAATGCTCTGGTAAGACCAGGTGCAATGAATACGATTGGTAAAGACTATATTGATCGTAAGCATGGTCGTCAAAATATATCTTACACACACCAAGTATTAAAGGAATTTACGGAGGACACATATGGCTGTATTCTTTACCAGGAACAAGTTATGCAAGCATGCGTATCGCTTGGCGGTATGTCCATGTCGGAAGCAGATAAAGTTAGAAAGATCATTGGAAAGAAAAAAGATGCTAAAGAGTTTGATGTTTTTCAGGATAAGTTTGTATCTGGTGCGTCTGCTTACATTTCACCTAACCAAGCAAAAGATCTTTGGCATGACTTTGAAGCACACGCAGGATACTCGTTCAACAAGTCTCATGCGGTTGCTTACTCTACGCTCTCGTATTGGACGGCGTGGTTAAAGTATCACTATCCGTTAGAGTTTATGTATTCACTACTAAAAAATGAAAAGGACAAAGATGCAAGAACTGAATATCTTATTGAAGCAAAGAGAATGGGCATTAGCGTTAAACTTCCTCACATCAATGACTCAGATATTGATTTTAAGATTGAGGGTAAAGGTATTCGCTTTGGTCTATCTGGCATTAAATATATTTCCGATAAAATTGCTGAGAAGTACATTGCAGCACGACCTTTCGATTCGTATGCTCAACTTGAGGAGTTTACGTTTACTAAGGGAAATGGAGTTAACTCTCGTGCTCTTCAAGCACTACGAATTATTGGTGCAGCAACATTCAGG
>Ga0209107_10000352_pt1 | contig 27410 bp, 29 predicted proteins | sample LakErihyJuly2011_2_FD_187460 | JGI IMG/M metagenome (GOLD analysis project Ga0209107, IMG submission 187460) | Freshwater microbial communities from dead zone in Lake Erie, Canada - CCB hypolimnion July 2011 (SPAdes) (version 2) | ecosystem: Environmental > Aquatic > Freshwater > Lentic >...
CCAAAAAAATTGAAATAACTGAAAATCAAAGATTTTCGATTACAATTTTTTGGCTTCCTCCCAAAAAAATTGAAATAACTGAAAATCAAAGATTTTCGATTACAGTTTTTTGGCTTCCTCCCAAAAAAATTGAAATAACTGAAAATCAAAGATTTTCGATTACAATTTTTTGGCTTCCTCCCAAAAAATATCCATCTCAGCCAAAGTCATATCCATTAAAGGTTTGCCTAACTCGCCCGCTTTGCTTTCAAGGTATTGAAATCTTTTGATGAATTTTTTATTGGTTCGTTCCAAAGCATCTTCCGGATTTATGTTTAAAAACCGTGCATAATTAATCATCGAAAATAAGACATCTCCAAACTCAGATTCCATTTTATCCTGATCTCCAGCTTTGACCTCAACTTGCAACTCACGTAATTCTTCCTGAACTTTATCCCAAACCTGATGCGGTTCTTCCCAATCGAAACCAACTCCTTTTACTTTATCTTGAATTCTACTGGCTTTTACTAGCGCAGGCAAACTTTTTGGAACACCTTCAAGAACTGATTTTTTGCCTTCTTTGAGTTTGAGTTTTTCCCAATTTTGTTTGACTTCTTCCTCATCTTTCACTACGACATCGCTATAAATATGTGGATGACGATGTATGAGTTTTTCGCAAATCTCATTACACACATCTGCCATATCGAAATTATTGGTTTCGCTTCCTATTTTAGCATAAAAAACAATGTGCAATAACAAATCTCCTAGCTCTTTTTTGACTTCGTTTAAATCATTTTCCAAAATAGCATCACCCAATTCATAGGTTTCTTCAATAGTGAGATGCCTTAAACTTTGCATGGTTTGCTTCTTGTCCCAAGGGCATTTTTCGCGCAAGTCATCCATAATAGTTAACAATCGTTCGAACGCTTGCAATTGAGTTTGTTTGGAGTTCATCGTATTTTAGTTTAGTGTAAAAATAAGAAATCCTGTCAGGAAAACATCGCGACAGGATTAAAATATAGTATCGAAAGGCAATTACTTTTTCTTTGCTTTAGGTTTTATAGCAGGAGAATCTGCTTTTTCAACAACTACTTCTTCAACCACTTTTTCCTTAATTTCTTCAGCATTGTCCATTGGTGGTTCTTCTTTTGAAACCAATCCTTTAGATTGTAATAAATTATACCAACTCAAGACTTTTTTAATATCTGAAGGATATACCCGTTCTGAATCGTATTCTGGGAGAATTTCCATAAAATAGGTCACAAGTTTGTCATTATCTTCTTTATGTGAAATGGCTGGACCCTCATTTTCTTTGATAGCAATGTTTCGCATTACTTCGGTCAAAGGTTTTTCTTCATTAAAGGTATAAATTGAAATTTCAGACAGTAAACTTACGTTAACTTTCAATCCAACAGATATTTTTTTTCCGTCAACTAACGATTCTGCTAAGAATCCAGTTCGAGTTTGTACTTTTAATGCATACAAACCTGGTTTTCCCGAAATTGATAATATTTTTTCTAAATTCATTTTTGATAAATGTGTATTTTGTTATTTGTTTATTTGGCAATCTGACGCATTCGTAATTCCCAATTCGTAATTTTTTATCTTCCCTTTTTATTACAAAATTTCATTCTGTAATCAGGTCTAGATTTGCCATCCATAATGTTTTGCAGCTTCTTTTTGATTAATTGCCTTTTTAGCGAGGGAATTAAATCTGTAAACAAAATTCCTTCAATATGATCGTATTCATGTTGAATTACTCTTGCAACCAAGCCTTCGAATACTTCAGTTTTCAGGTTAAAATTTTCATCACAATATTCAATCGTAATTTTTTCGTTTCTGTATACGTCTTGACGAACATCGGGAATACTCAGACAACCTTCGTTAAAGCTCCATAATTCGCCTTCCTCTTTGACCATTTTGGCATTGATAAAGGTACGTTTGAAACCTTTTAATTGTTGTTGCTCTTCAATTGGCAACTCCTCATCTTCGCTAAAAGGTGTAGTGTCAATTACAAATAGACGAATGCTTAAACCCACTTGTGGTGCCGCAAGTCCCACGCCAAAGGCATTGTACATCGTTTCATACATATTAGCGATAATTTCGTTCAAGTTTGGATATTCTACTGAGAGAACTTCGCCTACTTTTCTTAGAACTGGGTCGCCATATCCTACAATTGGTAAAATCATTATTGTATTAAAATTAAGTTGATGATTTACGATAAATTTAAATCAAAATTGGAGGCAAAAGTAATGAAAAATATGGAATTGGAAATAGTAGTGATGATTAAAACATTTTTCGAGTCAAATAATCCTGAAGCATTATGGTAGCTGATATCTCATCGATAAGCGCTTTGTTTTGGCGTTGCTTCTTTTTCAATCCACTATCAATCATTGTTTGGAAAGCCATTTTTGAAGTAAACCGTTCGTCTACTCGAATGACTTTCATATCCGGAAAATGATTGGTAAAATGTGTTACAAATCCTTTGATAATGGAAGCACTTTCTGAGGGTTGACCGTTCATTTGTTTGGGTTCGCCAATGAGAACAGCTTCAACTTTTTCTTTCGAAAAATAATCCTTCAAAAAAGCGATCGCAGTTGCGGATGGAACCGTCGTTAAACCCGAAGCAATAACTTGCAGTTCATCGGTAACGGCGATTCCTGTTCGTTTTTGTCCGTAATCTATGGCGAGAATTCTTGGCATTTATAAAGAGTCTTTATATTTTATGAAACCAAAGACAATTATAATATCTTGCTCAACATCAATTTCATAAACACAGGTATAACCTTTAAAAACATAATCTCTTATATTTTCTTTTTTATAATAAATTGATTTTTTAAAATGAAATGGTTGTTTTAAATCTTTTCTTAAATTTTTAGTCAAATCACTTTTGAACTTCCTTGCAACTTGAGGCTTATCTTTTGAAATATATCGAACTTGATCATTTAATTTTTCAATAAATTTTGCTTCAAAACTAACTTTCATATTCTGAAATTGTTTTTTCAAGAATTGCATCTAACTCCTCAAATGAGTAAAGTTTTGCAGTGCCATTATGAATTTTTTCTAAAGAAGCATCCAATTCTCTTTTATTTTCAATAAAATTCTCATCTTCCTGAACTATTTTCAATTCATCTGAAGAGAACGAACTCAATAATTCCAAGATTTTGGCTTTGATTTTGGGTTGAAATTCTAATCTGATAGTTTCCATAATGAATCGATTTAAAATACAAATATATAACATTTTCCATTCGATTTGACTTTTTGCTTTTGGTTAAAAATCCTATCTTTGCACAAAATTTTAACAAAATGAACGAATTACAATCCATAATAGAACAAGCTTGGGAAAACCGCGCTTTGTTGCAAGAAACAAAAACTACTGACGCTATCAGATCAGTAATCGAATTATTAGATTCAGGAAAATTACGTGTTGCCGAGCTTATTGGTCCCGAAAATTCGGGAGAATGGCAAGTAAATGAATGGGTAAAGAAAGCCGTTGTGCTGTATTTCCCAATCCAAAAAATGGAAACATTAGAAGCTGGGATCTTTGAATACAACGACAAAATGTTGCTGAAAAGAGATTATGCCAGAAAAGGAGTTCGCGTAGTTCCCGGAGCTTCTGCTCGTTATGGCTCCTTTATTGCTAGTGGCGTAATTATGATGCCAAGTTATGTCAACATTGGTGCTTATGTTGATTCTGGAACAATGGTAGATACTTGGGCAACGGTGGGTAGTTGTGCTCAAATTGGCAAAGACGTTCACCTTTCTGGTGGTGTTGGAATTGGTGGCGTTTTAGAGCCTTTGCAAGCTGCGCCAGTGATTATTGAAGACGGCGCTTTTATTGGTTCTCGTTGTATTATTGTGGAAGGAGTTCACGTAGGAAAAGAGGCAGTTCTTGGTGCGAATGTATGTTTGACCGCTTCAACTAAAATTATTGATGTTACCGGAGAAACTCCTGTTGAAAGAAAAGGATTTGTTCCGGCTCGTTCGGTTGTAATTCCTGGAAGCTATACTAAAAAGTTTGCCGCTGGAGATTTTCAAGTACCGTGTGCTTTGATTATTGGAACTCGCAAACCATCCACTGATTTGAAAACCTCTTTAAATAATGCGTTGAGAGAATATGATGTTGCGGTTTAAGTTCTAATTTGCACTAATTTAGATTCCAAATTCCAATTGTTTAATCAATTAGAGTTTGGAATTTTTGTTTATAAAGCTTTCACAAAAGTTGAAAACATCAAAAATTAAAAAAGCTTATTTTGAATTTTTCTTCTGAATTTTAATCAATTTGGCATATTTCATGTACGAAAAGAAACCTTGAACGATTGAAATAGACAAACCGTCTAATCCATTCAAAAATCCCTTTTTGAAAAAATAACATCGAATAAAAGCCACAAAACCATTAAGAACTGGTTTAAAAGCATTGATTCTTTTATCCTGATCGAAAAGTTGTTGCGCATGCCAACCTGAATATTGATTTTTCTTCGAAATAATTTGCTCTAACGATTCCCAACCGTAATGCAAGATGTGAACTGCCACCCTTTTTTCATTTGTAGCAATTATTTTTTGATGTACTATTGATTCTGATGGTGCAGCGGTTTTTTTGTTAAAAAAGCGCACTTTATAATCGGGATACCAACCTGCAAAATCAATTAATTTCTCAGCCAGAAAGTTTTTTACTCGAAAACTAAAAGCATCAAAATCACCTGCGAGATACTTTGCTTGGAGAATAAAATCTTCAGCATCGGTATCCAGAAATTCATCCGCATCCAAATTGAGAATCCAATCATTTTTGCAATAAGGCAATCCGCGAGTTCGTTGCGGTCCATCGCCTAAAAAAGACTGTGAAACTACTGTTGCCCCTTTTGATTTTGCAATTTCAACTGTTGCATCAGTACTCATTGAATCGACAACAATAACTTCATCACAGACTTTAAAAAGTGCATCAATACACTTCCCTATCATCTTTTCTTCATTATAAGTAATTACTAATCCGCTTATTGCCATAGTTTTTTATCAAAATATTTCAGTTTATTTATTCAAATTATTAAAATAAAAAAACTATTTTTTCCAAAATTTCAACTTTTTCTTTAATCGTTTCTTTCTATAAAAATGTTCCTGAAAATCGGAAGTGAATTTCCAAAGAGTTTCGAAAATGAGCGCTTCAGGCTCTTTTGAACATTTTGCATATTCATTGCTCATTACCGCGACCATCGATTTTATTGGGGTTAATCGGCATAAGTTTTTCATTCTTTTATTAAAAGTCATTGATTCGTGAAACGCCATTCTATTTAAATCAACTAAGAAAAAATTATAATTGCCCAATGCATTTTTTTTGATTAATGTATTTCCTGGTGAGTGATCTAAAAACTCAATTCCTTTTTGATGCAAATCAAAACAAAACACTGTAAATTGACGTAAAATGGCATCACGATCCGGATAATCTGGAATTTCTATTAATTCCCTGAAAGTCAAATCACATTTTAATTGTTCGCTAATATAAAAACTTTTTTGCAATCCAAAACTGGAAAAAAATTCAACAAATCCTATTGGTGCTGGTGTTCCAACATTTAATTCAATCAGTTTATTTGCAAATTCAAAAGAGCGCTTTGCTTTGGATTTTCTAAAATACCGATAAGTAATTTGATTGATAAAATGAGGCACTTTGAACGATTTAATATTTATCGTGTAAGAGTCTAATTCAAAAAGTTTGATTTGATTGCGCTGCCCTACCACATACTCCACTCCTTTGGAGTCAAAATGTTCAATGCAGTCTAAAAGCCTATTTTTAAAATCATTGTCTGTAAGATTAAAAAGTGCAATCATAAAAATTGTTTCAGCAAATTTAGCTAGTTTTGCCCTGTAATAAAAAAAATCTTTATAAGATAATGCGAATAACTTTAATAAGTCACGATAATTGGGGATATAACAACAATATCGCCGTTGCATTAAAAAAAAAGGGGCATGCTGTAAATCACATTGATTTTAGCACTTTCAAATACAAATATCCAAATTTTGGATATAAAGTATTTAATTTTTTCCTGAAAGTATTCTTCCGAAGGAATCTAAAAAATATCCATTTTGGTAAAGAAATTGTCCGCCGATTGCAGCAATTAGACGAAATTCAGGATGCAATATTAACCATTAAAGGAGATTGGATAGATCCAAAGCAAGTTTTAGAATTAAAAAAACACACCAATAAATCAATCGCCTTTTTTAATGACAACATCTATCGATGTCCCAAAATAATCAAGGTTATACCAAACTTTGACGAAGTATATTCCTTTGAAAAAGAAGATTGCGAAAAACACAATTTAAAGTTTATATCTAATTGGATCTATTCGGTAGAAGACCAAGAAATCCCGGGTAACTCCTTTGATTACGATGTTTTTAACATCAGTTCCAAAGACCATCGCTTTAAAACTATTTCTAAGGTTGCCGATGAATTAAAAAAGCAAAATATTAAATCCAAGATTATCATTTTTGATAAAAAAAATAAAAACAGTAACCCCAACATCGAATTCATTGCAAAGTACATTCAAATAGCCGATGTACAAAAACTTATGACGCGCTCCAAAATCCTTTTAGACATACACCGAAAAGATCAAAACGGATTAACATTTCGTGTTTTCGAAAGTATGAGTTTGCACAAAAAACTAATTACGACAAATTCAAATATAGTCAATTATGACTTTTACAATCCTAATAATATTTTAGTAATTGAGGAAGAAAACATCCATTTTGAAGCTGATTTTTTCAACATCCCATACGAACCAATTCCTGAAATCATTTACAATAAATACACTTTAGACAATTGGATTAATACTGTGTTTAATTTGTAAATTACTAATATCTATTTCAAAAAAAAATGACTAAAATTAATATCATTCTGCCCCTTCTTCCTAAAAAACCAATTGGAGGATTTAAAGTCTTATTTGAATATGCTAACCAAATGATTGAAGATTCATGCGATGTAACAATCTATTATCCTAAAAAACTGAAACCCATAAACATTAAGCAAGGCGTTTTTAATAAGTATATGTTTGATGTTTTCAATTTTTTTAAAATTAAAAATCAATTAGGCGTCACTTGGTTTAATTTAGATAAAAAAGTAAAAGAAGAATATATCTATTCTTTAGAAGAAAAATATATCAGAGAAGCCGATATAATTATTGCAACATCATGGGAAACTGCGGCATGGATTGGAAACTATTCTATAAATAAAGGAAAAAAACTATATTTAATTCAGGGTTTTGAGACTTGGTCTGGAAGCAAAGAAGAAATTTTTAAAACCTGGAAAATGCCTTTTCATAAAATTGCCATTGCGCAATGGTTAAAAAAACTAGTTAACGAAATAGGAGAAGAATGCGGCATTATTCGGAATGGTTTAGATCACAACACTTTTGGAACGGACGTAGATATAAAAGACAGAAACCCAGCAAAAATATGCATGTTATACCATAAAGCAGAAATAAAAGGGTCTAATTTTGGTATTGAAGCTTTGAAAATAGTTAAAAAAAGCATTCCTGATTTAGAAGTTGACTTTTTTAGTACATCTAAAAAAAATAGAAAAATACCACAGTTTATCAATTACTATCGAAAGCCTGAAGATTTAAGAAAATTATACAACTGTTCGAGCATATTTATCTCAACAAGTTTATCAGAAGGCTGGGGATTACCTCGTGCCGAAGCTATGCAATGCGGTTGCGCTACTATCATAACCAATATAGAAGGACATAATGATTATGGAACGAATGGCGAACACTATTTAATGGTTGCCCCAAAAGACTCTTTTGAATTAGCACAAACTATAATAAGATTAATAAAAGATAACGAATTAAGATACAAAATATCAAAATCGGGAAATGAATTAGTAAAAAACTTCACTTGGGAAAACTCATATCAACAAATGAAAATATTATTTAAATGAACCAAGAAATCCAAAAAGCATACGAAATAATTAAAGAAGGCGGCATAATCCTTTACCCTACTGATACCGTTTGGGGAATTGGTTGCGATGCCACGAATCCTGAAGCTGTTGCCAAAATCTACAAACTCAAACAACGAGCCGAAACCCAAAGTATGATTGTCTTGATGAATGGCGAAAAAATGATGTACAATGTTTTCAAGGACATTCCAGAAGTAGCTTGGCAAATTATGGATTTATCTGAAAAACCTACGACACTCATTCTTGACAAACCAAGAAACGTTGCGCCTAATTTGATAGCTACTGACAATACTTTAGGAATCCGAATAGTAAAAGAGCCTTTTTGTTTTAAATTAATGGAAAAAATGCGAAAACCATTGGTTTCTACCTCAGCAAATATCTCAGGACAACCCACTCCTATTGCTTTCAAAGATATTAGCCCTCATATAAAAAAAGGTGTGGACTATGTTGTAAATTTGCACCATGATAAAATTGCCGGAAAACCATCGACAATTATAAAATTGACAAGCGATTCGCAGGTAAAAGTGATTCGGAAGTGATTTTTACCGCAAATTCGCAAATTATTATTTTTTACATTTTATGGAAGAATATATTTTTAAAGACGAAAATTATACGATAGTAGGTATTCTATTTGAAGTGCATAAAAATTTGGGGAAAGGATTTTCTGAAATTGTATATAAAGATGCAATAGAGTACGAATTTCAGCAACAAAATATTCCATATCAACGAGAAAAAGAGTTTACTGTTAATTATAAAGAAACCACTTTAAAACATAAATTTTATGCAGACTTTGTAGTTTACGATAAAATTATTCTCGAAATAAAAACCGTCGATTGTTTCAACAATAGTCATTATAATCAATGTTTAAACTATTTAAAAGTCTCTAAAAACAAATTGGCTATACTAGTTAATTTCAATTTAGTCTCTTTAGAATATAAACGCATCATTAGTTCAAAAAATTAATTTGCGAATTTGCGGTAAAAATTATGAATTACAAATCAGCCCTAGATAATAAAATATTCGAAGTTATTTCTCAAGCTTCCCAAGAACTTAACATCGAAAGTTATGTTATTGGCGGCTTCGTGAGAGATTTGCTATTGGAACGAGACTTCAAAAAAGACATCGATATTGTTGCCGTGGGTAGCGGAATAGAACTTGCCTTAAAAGTTTCGGAATTATTACCAAACAAGCCAAAAGTCCAAGTTTTTAAAACCTACGGAACAGCAATGTTGCGTTTTGAAGATACCGAAATCGAATTTGTAGGAGCTCGAAAAGAATCCTACAATCTCGAAAGTAGAAATCCTATTGTAGAAAACGGAACACTAGAGGACGATCAAAACCGTCGTGATTTTACTATAAATGCCCTAGCTTTATCTTTAAATAAGGATGATTTCGGAGCGCTTTCTGACCCTTTTAACGGATTAGAAGATCTGAAAGACAAAAGAATCAAAACACCTTTAGATCCTGATATCACTTTTTCTGACGATCCATTGCGAATGTTAAGGGGAATAAGGTTTGCTAATCAACTGGGTTTTGAAATTGAAGAAAAATCATTGCATTCCATTTCAAAAAATGCGGAAAGAATCAATATCATTTCGGGAGAAAGAATTGTCGATGAATTAACTAAAATCCTCTCTACAAATAAACCATCAATTGGGTTTTTACTGCTTTATAAAACAGGACTTCTAAACATCATCCTCCCCGAATTAACCGCTTTAAATCAAGTAGAAGAAATTGAAGGACAAACCCACAAAAACAATTTTTACCACACTTTAGAAGTGGTTGATAATATTTGTCCCAATACGGCCGATGTTTGGTTGCGCTGGGCGGCATTGTTACACGATATTGGGAAAGCGCCAACGAAACGTTTTAATAAAAAACAAGGCTGGACTTTTCATGGTCACGAATTCCTAGGTGGAAAAATGGCGAAAAAAATCTTCGAAAGATTACGAATGCCGTTGAATCATAAAATGAAATTTGTGCAAAAAATGGTAATGATGAGTTCACGTCCAATTGTGCTTTCAGACGATATGGTAACCGATTCCGCTGTTCGCCGTTTAGTTTTTGACGCTGGAGAAGATGTAGAAAGTTTGATGACTTTGTGCGAAGCCGACATCACGACCAAAAACCCTAAAAAATTCAAGAAATACCATCAAAATTTTGAGATTGTTCGCAAAAAAATTATTGAAGTAGAAGAACGCGACCACGTTCGTAATTTTCAGCCACCCATTTCTGGTGAAGAGATTATGGCGATTTTTAATTTGCCGCCTTCCCGTGAAATCGGAATGCTGAAAGAAGCTGTAAAAGAAGCGATAATGGAGGGCGAAATTCCAAATGAATATCAAGCTGCCCATGATTTTGTGTTAAAAAAAGGCGCAAAAATGGGTTTATGCAAAGTTTAACTTTTGTATATTCTATTTCAATTCAAAAAAAGATAATTTTACAGAAATATAATTTAAATGCAAAAATACTTTCTAAATTCAGCTAGAATAGCTCTAATTCTTTTATATCTGACGATTTTTGCCGGTGCATTTGTGCGTCTCACTGGTTCTGGAATGGGATGCCCCGATTGGCCAAAATGCTTTGGATATTACATTCCACCTACAGAGCAAAAAGAATTGCTTTTTACAGCCGGGAAAGAATATGATGAAGGTCAGGTAATTATTAAAGAAGAAACACTATTAGTGGCTAAAGCTGATTTTATAGCAAAAACAACTTTTGAGTCAGCCAACTGGGAAAAATACACTAAACACGAGTATGCCATATTTAATCCTTTACACACCTGGATTGAATACATCAATCGCTTGATTGGTGCCTTGGCCGGAATTGCGTGCATTGTAACTTTTATACTGTCATTCGGCTATTGGAAAGAAAAGAAAAAAATTATTTTATTGAGTTTTTTGGTGTGCATTTTAATAGCTTTTCAAGCATGGTTAGGTAAAACCGTTGTAGATTCAGTGTTAAGCCCATTAAAGATTACAGTACACATGCTAGCCGCTTTATTACTTGTAGCCATGCAATTATTTATTATTTATTCCGTACAAAAAAACAGACAGACCACCGTTTTGAATACAAAATTTAACAGGATTTTGATGCTTTCATTACTTATTACTATCATTCAAATCGTTTTAGGGACCGATGTTCGTGAACATGTGGATACGATTGCTAAAACGGGAGCGCCAGAGATATTCTGGCTGCAAAATCCTAGTGTAGTATTTTATATTCATCGCTCTTTTTCGATAGTAGTTTTAGTCACTAATTTATATTTATTTGCATTAAACAGCAAACTAGTTTTAGGCTTTTCAAAGATAAAATGGGTGATTTTTCTGATATCATTAGAAATTATTTCTGGAATTTTAATGTACTATTTCGCATTCCCTTTTGGCACTCAAACCATACATCTTGCCATTGCGACGCTTCTATTTGGTATTCAATTTTATATGATTTTAGAGTCTAAATCGGATAGCGTTATGCAATAAAAATAGGTGCTCTAACTCTATTATTTAATCGCTTTTATTATTTATAAAGGTTTAAAATCTTTGCTTAAAATCATCATAGAAATAATCTATACAATATACTTAAATAACTTAAAATCAATAATTTTAGATGTATTTATCTCATTTCATGATTTAAATGTAGTTTCACTCAATCCAATTTTTAAAATCCGATACTTTTTCACGACTGACAATCACCTCTTCGTCTTTAAAAGTGGGCAAAATAACTTTCAATCTAGAATTTGAGTACAACACAATTTCCTTGATTGATTTTAAAGGAACAATAAATTTCCGGCTAATGCGGAAGAAATTTTTTGAATCTAATTCCTGTTCTAAAACTTCTAAAGTTGCATCAATTAAATAATTTCTGTTGTCGAAAGTGTGCATATAAGTTCCTTTATTTTCACTAAAAAAACATTCAATTTCATCGGTTGAAATTACTTTTAGGTGCTGCCCTATTTTTACCGTAAACCGAGTTTTGTAATTCTTCTCAAACGGATTTTGAAATATTTTTTTTATTTGTTCAAAATCCAATTGTATTGCGTTTTCGGGTTTTGGCAATCGAGTTTTAAATTTTGAAACCGCCAGTTCTAAATCTTCCTTATCAATTGGTTTTAAAAGATAGTCAATTGAGTTTAATTTAAAAGCTCGTAAAGCATATTCATCATAAGCTGTAGTAAAAATCACGGCACTCTTTATGTCTATTTTTTGAAAGATTTCAAACGACAAACCATCTGATAATTGTATGTCTAAAAAAATCAAATCAGGATGTTCGTTATTTGAAAACCATTCGATAGCTTCTTGAACAGAATGTAGCATCACTCCTACCTCTAGATTCAACTTTTGTAGTTTGCGCTGAAGCAAGCGGGCAGCAGGTTTTTCGTCCTCGATTATTATGGTTTTCATGTTGTAAGGGATTTCGGTTTTAATGTTTCGGGTTGACAGTAATGGGTAAAAAATCAATATTCAGCTTCCTTCTTCTGACTTCCATCTTCACTCCCATTTATTATTTTATTTTTTTCCATTAATTCTTTAATTTTAAGTTCTTCCCAGTTTTTACCAAATAACAAATTGCTCCCAAAAACACTGGTTCCGTGAGCTACAATTCCAATTCCCCAAAATAGTGCTGAGGAAAAACTTTCCCATCTCCAAAAATCATTTCCACTATTTGAGTGAATTTGAAAAATTAAAATTGAGTTTACAAAAACATAAACTGTGAAATGAATGTAAAACCCTTTAATGCTTTTTACTCTTTTTTGTGCAGCAAAATAACGCTCGTCTTTTTGAAATTGATTTTCCATTTTGTTTTTTTTACTATATTATTTCCAATTTTGTTTGCTATCTTCTTTGTTTAAAATTTGTTGGATTTTACGTTCTTCCCAGTTAGTTCCGTAACCAAAAATTCTAAATCCTTTCATTGAAAGTCCAAATCCCCAACTTAAAGCGGGAAACCAAAACCAATGGTATTGGGGGTTAAAACGTAGATTAATGAAAATAAGTAAGGGTATAACTAAGCAATAAGAAATTAAACTGGTGTAAAATGTTCTAAGTTCGTCCACTTGTCGTTTTGCTTTGTAATACGCATTTTCTGCATCGTAATTGGAATTTTCCATAATTGTAACTTGTTTAGTTAATATCGGTAATTTGACTGTAAATGTGTGTTCGTTTTGCTCAATGGCAACTTTTCTGTCGGTAACATTATTGTAGCGACTAATAATATTTTGAATTCCAACGCCTTGACCATCTTGCAACACGGCTTTCTTTTGAAAATTATTTTGAATTACCAACGCATCGTTTTCGATAAAAATTTGAATGTGTAATGGTTTTTGTTCGCTGATTATATTGTGCTTTACGGCATTTTCTAATAATAATTGAAGTGAAAGCGGCACCACTTTGGCTTCGGGTTGAATGTTTTCTATAAGAACTTCATAGGTCAAACAGTTTTCAAAACGCATTTGCAACAAATTGATATAGGTTTTGGCAAAAGCCAATTCTTCTTCAATTGGAACCAAGTCTTTGTCTTTTTGTTCCAAAACATACCGATACACTTTAGATAAAGCAGTTGTAAATCGTTGGGCGTTTTGGGGGTTTTCTTCTATTAACGAACTCAAAACATTCAAACTGTTAAAAAGGAAATGAGGATCAATTTGGTTTTTTAAGGTTTCGAACTTTGCAGAAGCTGTGCCTGCAATAATTTTTTGTTCTTTTAACTTGTTTTCTTGAAAGGCTTTGTTAAAATAAATAAGATGAAAAACAAGTGATATTATAATTGTTATAATCAAACTTATTAAATAATACGTTTTATTTTCGTTTGTAATAAAATGCCTTATAGAAAGTCCTTCAACTAGTACTTTAATCGTGAAACGAATTAAAAAAATACCTAGTAACGTCACAAAAACACTGCCAATAAATCCAATTAGGATTCTATATTTTTTTAAATACAACCAATTGTCCCAATTAACTCTATTATTGATGAAGTTAAAATAAACAGAATTTATTGTAGAAAGTACAATACCATAGATAATATAATATAGTAATTCATTGATTAGTTTTGAATCAAGTTTAATTACCCTACCTAAAAAGTATTGTATCCCAATTATTATAAAGAAAAGTACTAAAGCAACAATTAAGCCTTTGAATATAATTTGAAACAAATAGGAAATGATTTTCATTAATTTTATAATTTACATTTTTTTAGTTCAGCTTGCGCTCTTTCCAATCCCCATTTTGGCGAAAAAGGATTTTCAGGTTTAAAAGTAGCAAAAAGACCAATTGCTTTTTCAATTTGGGCACACATTGGTTTGGTATCTGTTCCCCAAAATTGTGCTGATCCAATTTCAAATTCCGCTTTCCCGAAAATTGCTCTTGGGTTTTCTGGAGCAATGGCTTGCGCTTTACTATACAATTGCATTACTATAGGAGATAATTTTGCTCCATTTGTCATTGGGTCTGAAGCAATGTAGGCGGTGTGAATCATTGCCTGAACAACTAAAAGTTCGGCATTATTGGGATTTTTTAACATTTCAATATCTATAGCATTTTGCGCCTTGGTCAGCAATAAACTCATTTGTGCAGCATCTTTTGTATTAAATGCTGTTGTTGTATTGACAAAAGCTACGTAATAATTTGGCAACCAAGAGTTTTTTTCAGCAGCCGCAATTCTTTCGAACATGGCTGATGCTTCGGTGCTTTTACCTTCTCCCCAAAGTTGGAATGCTTTCGCCATTCCTTGCTCGTATTGTCCCTGAGCTGATACTAAAACTACTAAAAATAATGCGATTGTTGTGATAATTTTTATCATAATTTCTTGATTTTAAGTTATTAATTATTTCTTATACAAATATATAATGCTTGTCATTCTAATAAAATTCAATCTAACTGAACTGTAGATTTGTGAGGATGAATTGTACTTAGTATATTATTTTTTGTAAATTTGATAAAACTTATAATTATGAATACTGCTGAATTAAAATTGAAACTACACCGAGAAATTGAAACTCTTGAAAAATCAAAACTAGAACATATTTATGGTTTAGTTCAGAATCTTATCAACCAAGATGACAGTACCGAGGAATGGAATGATTTAACTAAAACCCAACAAAAAGGACTATTAAGTGCCATTGATGAGATGAATTCATCGGAAGGAATGGATCAGGATCATCAAAAAATAATGGATAAATACAAAAACAAGTATGCCTAAACCAATAAAATGGTCTTCGTATGCCGATACTGATTTTGCCAAGCTACTAGAATATCTTGAAAAATATATGGAACACAAAAGTTTGCTTAAAATTCATTGTCAAACTTGATTTTTGTATTAATTTAATTCATAAAAATCCAAATCAATTTCCTTTTTTCAACAAAGAATTTCAAATACGAAAGTGTGTTGTTACGAAACAAAACACACTTTATTATAGAGAAACAAATCCTCGAATTGAAATTTTAAGGCTGTATGATAATCGCCAAAATCCTGAAACATTACAGTTTTAACTACAAATTCTCCAACTGATTTACTTTTTTATCCTTGCTTAGCGTCCAAAAGAAACCAACAAAGAAAAACCGATCGGCCGTAGGAACAATCGCTTGTCGTTGATATATTCCTTCTGAAGTTGGTTTGTTAGCATAATCATAGCCAAAAACATTATCAAAACCAAAAACATTAGTTACAGAGAAAAATAATATCTTTTGTGGCGAAATCAAATACGCCCAGTTGGCACTAAAATTATTGTAGGACTTTGTTTTTCCACTCATAAAATCATTGGAATTAGGATCATTATAGGGTCGTCCCGAAGCAAAAGTATAAGTCGTTCCTATTTGCGAACGCCATTTTTGAATCCAATATTTCGAAACTAATGACATAGTATGATCTGCGACAAAACTAGGTGTCACCGCTTTTGGAAAGTTTTGATAATCGCGTTTGCTGTCAATAAAAGAATAGGAAATCCAATATTCTAGGTTTTTAACATTCTTACTATCTCTCCAAAACAGTTCGAATCCCTTGGCAAAACCTGTACCAGTATTGTTGTAATTACTATTATATTGTAAAGTTTGTGTATCATATTTTACCAAATTATCATAATTTTTATAATACACTTCTGCCTTAAAAATTTGCTTGTTCTTATTGTATTCGTAATTCAAAATATAATGCTGGGCCTTCTCGGACTGCAATTGGGTGGTGAATACTAAATATTCTTTTATAGGAGTTTGGTCGAAATTTCCATAAGCAAACGAAAACTGTTTGTTTTTAGCCACTTTGTATGCTAATGCTAATCGAGGCGAGATCGAAGTCTCCTGCAATAAAAAGTTTCTTGAGAATCTAAATCCGACCTTGGAAATCAGATTTTTGGTAAACAAAATATCAGTTTCAGAATACATTGCTGCAATAGTTGAATCATAACCACTATCAAAATTAGCCGCATTCTGATTGAATTTTGTATAATAGTAATCAAAACCAAAACTTGTTTTTATCCCCTGAGAAATGGGTTTAGCAAACGTCAATTTCGAATGAATAGCATGCTCTGCTGCATCATAATCTGTAACGTCATATATTCCTTTATTGCGACTATACCCATAACTTATTCCTGCAAAAACTTTCCAATTATCGCCAAATCTTCCTTTGAACGAAGTATTACTGTAAAAATTAGTATTATTATTGCTTGTTCGCAACTTGTTCGGGAAATTAATGTTGTCTTGCTCAACATCAAGTTTTGCTGCTGTAAAAGAAGTGTAAAATTTGAACAATCCGCTATCAAAATAATGCCTGTAAACACTTTCACCACCAATAGATTGATACGGTTTAATCCAACTGATATTATCCGGCATCAAAGCTTGATAAGGCGCTAAATTCAAATAACTGGCATTAATACTAAAGGAATCATTCTCCCATTTTTTTGTATTTCCAACTCCTAAACCCACCGTCATTACATTAACTTCAGTTTTATCTAAATCAGGCGCATCGATCGTATTCATTACTAAAATACTGGACAATGCCTCACCATATTCAGCGGAATATCCTCCCGTCGAGAATATGGTTCCTTTAAACAATAATGGCGAAAATGTACTTCTGGTGGGCACATTATTTGTCGTTTGAATATACGGTTGAGCCACTCGAATGCCATCAATAAAAGTTTGAGTTTCATTCGCTTCACCGCCACGAACAAAGAGTTTTCCGCTTTCGCCAACAATTTGGGTTCCTGGTAAAGTCTGCAAAGCCGAAACAATATCGCCAGGATTTCCGGCTGTTGTTAAAATATCTAAAGTTTTTAAAACGGAAACTCGTAATTTATCTCCAGCTTCAAGCGTTCCTGCAGTAATTACAACTTCGGTTAATTCGGTTAAATTTTGTTTTAAAATTATAGTCTGACTTTGGTATTTACTCGTAACAATTTCAATCTTTTTTGTTTCAAACGACACTGCGACAATTAGCAAAGTTTGGTTTCCTTCAACAGTCGTTGTAAAACTAAATTCACCCAAAACATTCGATGTCGCACCGTCATAAGTTCCATCTAAATATACATTCGCATTGGAAATTGGATTGTTTTTTATATCGACAATCTTTCCTGAAATGATAGTTTGAGAAAAAGAAAGAATTGTAAAAAAGTAAACGGCACTATTTGCTATTGATTTCATTTTATATGATCTTGATGAAGCAAAAGTATTTCGAGCATTTAAGAATTGAAATTTATACTTACTGAATTGCAGAATTTAGAAGATGAGTTGTGTTCTTTGTTGTTTTCAATTATATTTACCCGATCAATTGCACTTTATGACTGAAAAAGAAAAAATGATTTCTGGTGAAAATTATCTTGCAGGAGATGCTATTCTATTAAAAGACAGACGAAAAGCAAAAAATCTACTGCATCGCTTAAACGTATCGGAATATAGAATAACTAAAGTAGCAAGAGAGATAATTAAGGAATTGATTCCGAATGCAGGAACTAATTTGTATATTGAACCTCCGTTTTTTTGTGATTATGGCTACAATATTTTTTGTGGAGACAACGTGTATTTTAACGTAAATTGCGTAATTTTAGACGGAGCAAAAGTAACGATAGGCTCTAACGTATTTTTCGCACCTGGAGTCCAAATGTATACTGCAAACCATCCTCTTGACGCTGAATCAAGAAGAACAGTTGAAAATGGGCTGCCGATAACCATTGGTGATGATTGTTGGATTGGCGGAAATGCAATTATTCTTCCAGGGTTAACAATAGGAAAAGGCTGCGTGATTGGAGCCGGTTCAGTAGTAACAAAAAATATTCCAGACAATTCTTTAGCGGTTGGAAATCCCGCCAAAGTGATTCGGAAATTGAATATTTAGTTATAACACAAAAATAAATTTAACATCTATACACATTATAAATTTTAAACAAAACTTTATGAAACCCTTAAAAACATTTTTAGTTTTAGCATTCATTTTTGCAGCCAACACGATTTCAGCTCAATCCACTTTTGAAAAATGGCCTGCCATCAAAGAATTTCACGGAGTGATGTCACAAACTTTTCATCCAGCCGAGGAAGGTAATTTTGCTCCTATAAAAGTACGTTCCGAAGAAATGATGATAAAAGCAAAGCTGGTCGTACAATCAGATATTCCCGCAGCATTTAAAACCGAAGCCATCGTAGCAGCTGCTGGCAAGTTAGAAACCCAAAGTGCAACGCTGCACCAGTTAGTAACTTCAGGCGCTACAAATAAAGTTCTATTCAAATCACTGAATGATTTACACGATACTTTCCACGAAATTGTAGGACTTTGTTCAGAAAAAAAATAATAGCAACAAAGCACATCCATTTATTGTGGTGTAATAATTTGTGCCATTATCGTATACAAAAACGTTGATTGACAAGAAATCGCAGGCGTCTAGTTTTGTCCTTGCTGCCGAAATTATGGCTATTGCAAAAGCTTACGACTTATTTTATTTTTCAAATAAATCTTTTCAACAAATCTGAAATCTGTCCCGCAACTTCGGGATAAAATCTAAAATTAAATTTTATCTTTGAACATTCAATAAAACACAGATTATGGTTTATAAATTTAGAGTAATTCTCGATACCGAGGAAGATATATTTAGAGATATTGCGATACTTGCCGAAGATACTTTAGAAGATTTTCACAATGCTATTTTCAACTCTTTTGGTTTTGACGGAATGGAAGTCGCTTCTTTTTACACTTGCGATGACACTTGGAACCAAGAAGATGAAATTCCAATGTTTGATACCGGTGATGTTCTAGGTGAACAAAAAACGATGAGCGATTATTTGCTCTCCGATATTTTGGATAAAGAAAATACCAAAATTATTTACGTATATGATTTTATTAGTATGTGGACTTTCCTAGTAGAACTTGCCGCTGTTGATGAAATTGTAGCTGGAAACACCTATCCAGAAACTATTTTCTCTGTTGGTGAAATGCCAGCCGAAGCGATGGAAAAGCATTTTATTGCTGATGATGACGAGGAAGAATACAACGAATTTGAAGACGACCTAGACGAAGAAGACCTTGATATGTTTGAAAGTGATGATAGCTTCGAAGATTATGGTTTTGAAGAGAATTGGAATTAATAGTAGGTTTAAAGTTGTTTAAAAATTTAAGATTGTTTTAAAAGTTTAGCATAGTTTTTACGTTTTTTGATTTACAAGTCTCGGTTATAAAATTTTAATTCTTGCCAAACGATTTTGATTATGTTAATTTCATAAAATAAATCTCAAATAAAATTCTATTTTATGAAGTTAAAATTATTTCTTTTGCTCTTTTATGTATCTTTTTCTTATTCGCAACAAAACAATGATTCAAATACTGCAAGCAATAAATCTTTAGCTTTTTACTATGGATATGGTTTTAAAACTGGATTAATATCAAAAAATAATTATTATTATACACCTACACTTTATATTCTAGAATATAAAAAAAAGTTGATTGATAAAAAGAAAGTATCTTTTTCGTTGCGGTTTTCTGCAGAGTATAATGATGTTGTTTTTTGTGAATCTTATGTTTCAAATCCTTGCATCGAGTATCAAAATAAGGACTATGGTATAAATTTTGGCTTTGACGTTTCAACAAAAATTTCAGAAAGACTTAATGTATATTCTTTTTTGGGAACTGGTCCTCACTTTTTGGAGGCAAAATTAGCAAGACAAGCTAAAGGATTAATATTTTCGGATGTTTTGGCTCTCGGTTTCAATTATAAATTTTATAACAATACGTATTTCATAGATTTAAGGTACAGTTTAAGACATTTATCAAATGCCGGACTTGCAAGACCTAATGTGAGTATTGAGAACAACATCTTTTGTATAGGTATTGGTAGAAATTTGTAATAATTTGTATAACGTAAATTAAAAATTATAAGTAATACAATCTCACAGCTTATTTATTCAATTCAATAATAGCTTTAAGATACAATTTTTTGTAAATCAAGTAGATTAATTTTAAATAAACATAACAGTAAACAGTACTAAAATACACAGTGAATAAATAATTCATAAAATTATTTTTCAAAATAAATTTTCTCATAAAATCCCAATAATGATAAACCTGTTCAACACGCAAATAGAAACCTTATCCATTCACAGAGTGGGAAACAAAAGCCGAAACGAAGCCCTATTTCTGTCAGAGCAATCAATCAATTTGAATGATGAAGTGGTGCCTTTGATGAAAGAATATTTCTTCAAACCTTTTCGTGAAAAAGAAGAAAACTACTTTCAATTTGCACACGATGTAGATATAGAATACAATGAGATGTTCCAATTTGCTGCTCAAATTTTTGAAAATCCAAGTAGCTTGCACGAAATTTCAAAACAAATAACAACGCATTTATTTGAGCAATCGAACCATCCTCACATCAAAAACGGCGAAGTTTATGTAACGCATTTAACTAATGTAAACATCGATAACAATGTTGTAGACGCCATAGGAATTTTCAAAAGTGAGCTACAAGCTGATTTTTTGCAGTTTGAAGAAAAAGAATCCACTCTTGAAATGATTTTACAACACGGAATCAACCTGAATAAATTAGACAAAGGCTGTATCATTTTTAATTACAAAAAAGAAGAAGGATATAAAATTTTGACTGTAGACAGCAATCGCTACGATGCGCGTTATTGGCTAGAACATTTTCTCGCAGTTGATGCTTTTGAGGACGAAAATTACATCACTAAAAAATATTTGAAATTTTGTCAAGGATTTGCTAAAGATGTCGTTTTCCCTGCCGAAGACAAAAAAGAAGAAGTAATGTTTATGAATCGCAGCGTAAATTATTTTGCAAAAAACGATCAGTTTGAAGAAAGTAATTTCTTGAATGAAGTTTTAGATAACCCAGATTTACTTCCTGAATTCAAAAATTATAAAGTGGATAAAGGCGAGAAGTACAGTATTGAAGATATTACTACTTTTCCAATTGCTAATGCTGCGGTTTCTGATGCTAGAAAATCAATTAAGAACGTCATTAATTTAGACACCCAAATTCAAATTAAAATGGATTTTATAAATCCTGAAAGCGCCGAAAAATATGTTGAAAAAGGCTGGGACGAGGAGAAACAAATGTATTATTATTTAGTATATTTTAACAAAGAAGTTAAAAACTAGCGCCCAAAGATTAAAATAATAAATTTTTAAAATCCCCATCAAACTATTGGGGATTTTCTTGTATTATTCCAACCCGAATGTCAAACATTTCGTCTTTTAGCTACGATTACTATACTACTATCTAGGGAACACTTTAATTTTTATAGATGTAAAATTACCTGATTAATTCCGAGTTTTTGAAATTCCTAGCGATAAAAAAGTAAAAGCAGCGAATATCTGTTACTGTTTTACTTGGAGCTAGAAGTCATTTTTCTAAAGCATTCCGTTAGATTTATATCAAGCGGTTTGTATCAATTATACCCAAGCCAAAGCGTATAGAAGAAACGCACGCCAAAAGGAGCTAAAAAAAATGAATTAGCAGCAGACGATTATTAGTTTAATTTAAACTTTGGTGACGGAAAAAGTAATAAAATGACATTTTTCATTAAAAAGACAACTAATATTTATTATTTTTAGCAAATGAAAAAAATTGTACTGTTTTTATTTGTTTTTACATCCATAAGTTGTTTTGCACAGTTTAGCAAGACGCATTATATTCCGCCAGTTTCAGGCTCAAATTCTGTTTCTGCTCAGGATCAATTTTTATACATTTCCACTCCAAGTTTAACTGACGTAAAAGTTAAAATTACTGCTATTGGAATAGTTGGTGGAATCACTGACGTAAAAGTTTCAAAAAGTTCCCCTTATGTTTCTCCTGCAATTGGAACAGGAAATGACACCCAGATAATGACAAATAATAACTTACTCAACGTTCCTCTTTCTAATAAGGGGTATATAATCGAAGCGGAAAGCTTAGTTTATGTAGCGGTAAGAATTAATGCCGGAAACTATAATCAAGCGGGTTCATTAGTTTCAAAAGGATTGTCTGGGTTAGGCAAAGAATTTAGAGTTGGAGCTTTTATCAATACTGGAATAACAAATAGTAGTGCAAACCGTTACACTTTTTTGTCCATTTTAGCTACAGAAGACAATACTTTGATAGATTTCAAAGACATTAAAACTGGTGTAACATTAATAAATAATCCAACTGTTGGGAACACCCCTCCAAGTGTTACCTTAAATAAAGGACAAAGCTATGTTCTGGCAACCGAAGACAATAGCATCGCGAACAAAGACGGACTAATCGGTGCATTAGTCAAATCAAATAAACCGATTGCTTTTAATTGCGGCTCTTTTGGAGGAACGAATGGCAATACAAATAATTTAGATCTTGGTTTTGACCAGGTTGTTCCAATAGAAAATATCAGGAATAAAGATACAGATGAAACAAAATACATTTTTGTAAAAGGATTGGGGCTAGACAACACCGAAAGACCTTTACTTGTAGCTCACGAGGACAATACCGAAATATTTATTAACGAGGTTCCTACAACAATATTAAATGCGGGGCAATATTTAGCCATTGATGGTGCTTTGTATGGAAGTAATGGCACTATGTACGTGAGAACTACAAAGCCCATATTTGCTTACCAAAGCGTAGGAGGTTCAAGCCAAGCCAATCAAAACTTATTTTTTGTTCCACCATTAAATTGTTCTACTCCACGTATTGTAAACAATATTCCATTAATAGAAAAAATTGGCAATAGAGATTATACAGAAAATAGCGGACTCAATATCGTCACCGAAACTGGTGCAACTTTACAAATAGAAATTAATGGAACAAGTTACCCTATTAATAGTCTGCCTATAGGAGTGACAGCTACTCTCAAAAATGTAGCAGCCAATCCAGCTTTTAAAGTTTATAGTATTACCGGATTAACAGGTAATATTGGGGTGTTTTCGGATAAACAAGTTTATGTTTCTTATTTTGGCTCGAGCGGTGCGGCAACTTACGGCGGTTATTATTCAGGTTTTGATTTAAAGCCCGAAATTATTTCTGATATAAAAATTGGTGCAACTTCAAATTGCATCCCTGATGTAGTTTTGAAAATCAGCACGCTTTCCTCTTATAATTCTTTTGAATGGTACAAAAATGATGTTAAAATTCCGGGAGAAATATACAATGAGTTTACACCCAAAGAACCTGGTTTTTATCAAGTAAAAGGTACTAATTCAAACTGTGGCACCTTCATCTTTTCGGATAAAATTCCTGTTAGCAGTTGTACTACAAATGTAGACAATGATAAAGCGAACGACAATATTGATGTAGATAATGAAAATGACGGTATACTCAATTGTACTGAATCCTATGGCAATCAAATAATCGACGTTTCGAATTCCAGTGCCGGGAATATAGCAGTTGACGGGTATTCTAATTCCTTTACAGGAGTGACTACCCCTTCAGGAACCGGAACACCATTAGGAACATTTACAGGAAGTGCAGATGGCAGTTTTATTACCGAAATTCCAGCTGGAAAAGACAATAGTGTAACGTATAAAATGACTTTCGCGCAACCTATAAGCATTGGAATTGAATATGTAAATAGTTCAAACCCCGCTAATTTATTGAATGCTGATGCTGAATATGTAATTAATTCAGACGTTTCCCAAACCGTAACAGTGCTTAATCCTGACGATAAACTTTTGATTGATACAAACTATGATGGAATTTATGAAGATAAAGTTAAAGAATATTCTTCTTTTGAAATCCGATTTAAACTTAATAAAGTAGCATCTGCAACTGGAACCTTCAAATTTTTATCTTACTTAGCCAAATCCATCAGTTTTACCCATAAAAATCTCTCGGATACCCAGCCTAATAAATCAACCTTAAAATTCTTCGCAGTTTGCGTTCCAAAAGATTCGGACGGCGATTTAATCCCTGATCAATTGGATGTCGATTCTGACAACGATGGGATCAGAGATACCATAGAAGCCCAAGTAAATAATGCTGTTATTCTATCGAATTTAGATACTGATAACAACGGGTTAGACAATGCTTTTGAACCAGGATTTACTCCAGTTGATTCTGATTTAGACGGAGTTGCAGATTATTTGGATTTAGATAGCGACAATGATGGAATTATAGATTCAGTAGAAACTGCCAGTGATTTTGATGCAGACGGAATCCCCAATTACCGCGACTTAGACAGTGATAACGACTTGTGTTTAGATGTTACTGATGCTGGCTTTTCTGATGACGATAAAGACGGTAGATTTGGAAATTCCCCAATAACCGTTGATACAAAAGGGCGAGTAATTGGCGCTCCGTATACAAATACAAATCCAAATTATTTGATAATTGCGCCGATTGTAATTACGACACAACCCACAGTTTTGCCCACTTGCGAATTACAAAACGCATCAATAACCTTGGTTGACAATCCCGGAAATACCTATCAATGGCAAGTTTCGACTGATGGAGGTGCAAATTGGAATGACATAACAAATAATGCCCCTTATTCCGGCGCAACAACAAATAGATTATCGATTACAAGTGTTACTAATGCAATGTTTAACTACAGATACCGAGTGCAATTGAGCAGAGATGGAAATTCCTGTGGTTTGCCTTCTGACGTGGCTGTATTGATCGTTTATCCTTTACCAGTTGTTAAGGATATAGAAATAATTCAATGTGATGATGATTTGGATTTAAAAACTGATTTTAATTTAATGGTGAAAAACGATTTAATCTCAATTAATTCTGCAAATGAAAATTTCGCCTATTATACTTCTTTGGCTGGTGCCAATACAGAAGATGTTTCAGAATTGATTAAAGATCCACAAGCCTTTCAAAATATAAATCCTCCCCTACCAGCTATTCAAGGATTAATGTATGTTTGGGCAAGAGTTTCTAATAAAATTACAGGTTGTTTTAGTACTGCTAAATTAACATTAAAAGTTGCCGCTTCAAAAATTCCATTAACTTATAGTTACGATGTAACACCAGTTTGCGATGACACTTTAGCGGCAGACGGAACATTGACTGGTAATCCAAATATAAATAAAAGAGATGGAATATCGACTTTTGATTTAACCGATGCTATTAAAGATGTAGAATTACAACTACCTCCTCCATTGTCCAATTACACAATTAAATATTATAGAAACAAAGTAGATGCCTTAGCTCAAAATGATACAACCGGAAGTTCTTTAGCTATAAAGCCCACCGAATATACTAATTTTAGAAATGATATCCCATTTGGTCAAAATATTTGGGTAAGAGTCAATAATAATTTGACTTCCGATTGTGGTGATGGTTTTGGCGACTTTATTAAACTAAAAGTTGAAAAATTACCTTTTGCAAATCCAGTTGTAATCCCAAGGGAATGCGATGACAATCAAGACGGAATATACGCTTTTGACACAATGAATCTTGAAATTGATGTATTAAATGGACAAGATCCATTGGATGTTACGGTTACTTATTTTGACGAAACTGGTGCTACATTGCCAAGTCCATTCCCAATTTCCTTTTCAACAAATTCTCAAATCATAAAAGCGGTTGTAACCAATAATACCGCATTAAAATGTTTTGATGAAACGACCATTCAATTTATTGTTGATGATTTACCGGAAGCATTTCCTATTCCAGTTGCGTTAACAACTGTTTGTGACGATGAATTAGATCCTTTGACACAAGATGGACAGTTGGCTTTCAATACTTCAACATTTGAAACCACAATTTTGAATGGACAACGAGGAATGACAGTAAAATATATTGACCAAGACGGAGCCCCTTTGCCAAGTCCATTGCCAAATCCGTTTGTAACAAGAACACAAAATGTAAAAGTGATTGTTGAAAACCCAATCAACGCAACTTGCTTCGACGAAATAACAATTCCTTTTATTGTGCATCAAGTGCCTAATATTGATTTAAATACTAATGGAGATGAAGATGAATTAGTATGCCAAAACGACCCCAATTTCTATAGAGAACTCGATGCTGGAATTCAAGACCCTTCACTTGTTAGTGATTACGATTATAAATGGTTAAATGGAATAGAACCTAAAGGAAGCGCGTATACTTTACAGGTAAACAAAGAAGGATTATATACTGTTGAAGTTATTGATAAAGTAACAGGCTGTAGTAGAACTCGCACCATAAAAGTCACCGCTTCCGATATTGCAAAGATTGATAGTATTGACATTGTTGATATGACCGACATAAACACAATAACGGTAAACGTTTCGGGATTAGGAGATTACGAATTCAGCTTAGATGAACCTTCTGGATATTTCCAAGATTCCAATTTCTTCGATGATGTTCCAGCAGGAATTCATACGGTATATGTTAATGACAAAAATGGATGTGGACTTGTTTCCAAAACCATAGCAGTTGTCGGTTTGCCAAAATTCTTCACCCCAAATGGAGACGGATATAACGATTATTGGAGTGTAAAAGGGGTAAATAATAGTTTCAATACCAATTCAATCATTTATATTTTTGACCGATACGGAAAACTTCTTACACAATGGGTTCCCGCTTTAAGCGAAGGTTGGGATGGAACCTTTAACGGAATCCCAATGCCAGCTGATGATTATTGGTACACCATAAAATTAGCAGACGGACGCGAAAGTAAAGGGCATTTCAGTTTGAAAAGGTAGCCATGAAAAAATCCCAAATTCCAGTTATTGAAATTTGGGATTTAAATTTTTTAATATCGAAAAATTTAGATTTTGAATCTTTTTCTATCGGTTTCCGTCAAATAAATTTTTCTCAAACGAATACTTTTTGGTGTGACCTCAACATATTCGTCTTTTTGAATGTATTCTAACGCTTCTTCTAGGGAGAAAATAATTGGAGGAATAATTCTTGCTTTTTCATCATTTCCAGACGAACGTACGTTAGATTGTTTTTTCTCCTTTGTTACGTTTACACACATATCATCACCGCGAGAGTTTTCACCAATTACTTGACCTTCATAAATTTCAGCATTTGGTTCAACAAAAAACTTACCACGATCTTGTAATTTATCAATAGAATAAGGAATCGCTTTTCCTTTTTCCATAGAAATTAACGAACCTTTGT
>Ga0209107_10000353_pt1 | contig 27400 bp, 20 predicted proteins | sample LakErihyJuly2011_2_FD_187460 | JGI IMG/M metagenome (GOLD analysis project Ga0209107, IMG submission 187460) | Freshwater microbial communities from dead zone in Lake Erie, Canada - CCB hypolimnion July 2011 (SPAdes) (version 2) | ecosystem: Environmental > Aquatic > Freshwater > Lentic >...
AAAACATGAGTGTTGTTTATATTAGTTTAGCATAGACTGTATAGTTTTGTCAAATGAAGACTCTAAAGTCTTTATCTCATCATCTGCCATATCGCCAATGTCTTTATATTGTTTATCTAGTTTGATAACGGAAACACGAGAGCCAAGTTTTTCAATTATCTTATCTTTCATATTTCCTCCCGCTTCATCATTATCTGCAATAACAATAATGTTATTAAAGTATTTCTGAAGCAATTCTATTTGTATGTTGGATACATTAGATCCAAGTGTTGCTACTGCTGGAAAGCCAACCTGATCAAGCCTTATCGCATCAAAAGAAGACTCTACTACATACACTTTGTCTGCTGTCTTTACTCTGTGTAAGTTAAATAATGTTTTTGCTTTTGGTAATCCTGGAGTATTTTTAAACTCTTTACCCTCAACGGATCTGCCAACAAATCCAACAGACATTCCATCTGGGCTGTGTACGGGAACAGTTACCATGTCTTGCTTTTCTGAATAACCTAAAGAAAACTTTGACCATGATGATGTATCAATTTTGCGATACTTAAAATAATCTTTTGCTCTGTCTGATAAAATTAATCCATTGTAAAGTCTTTTTAAAATCAATTCGTCAAACGGCACAAATTCTGGTTTAACATAAAGCTGTTTGTTGATTTCTTTTTCTAAATCCATCTGTGTTTCTTTATTCTTAATAAACCTAATAGACTCAAAGTAAGTTCTGCCAGTAGTATGTATTACTAATTCAATTAGGTCTGCAACTTTGTGACAAGAAAAGCAAAAGAAGATCCCACTATTTTTATCTACTTCTCCTGCAGGGGTACGATTGTTATTATGAAATGGACAGAAAAGAATATAGTCTGAGTCAACCTCTGACTCAATAGTTAGACCTGAGCCTGTGATGACTCTTTTGATTTGTTCGGTTGTATATGTATTGCCTTGGTTCCGTCTATTCCTGATATCCATTCGCTTTGTCTCTTCCCTACGTATATTCCGTGTACTGTTAGTGCAAAATAAAAACTGTTCTTCTTCTCATTATAGTCTATCGTAAAGTCTGGCTCAATATCAAACCTTGGAACATATCCACTAAGTCTCATCTCTGAAACAATTAATCTGATATATTCAATTTTAAGCCTACCAATAGATGCCTCATCGTGGATTAATCCATCCAGATAAAACTTCCTAATAGGCTTGTGGTGATAATTTTCCATACCCTATTATAACTACTAATCTTAATTTTTATCCTCAAAGTCCTTATATCTGTAATATCCCTTGTCAAAATCAACTTGAACAAGAAAGTCTCCCATAAAACCATTGCGGTTCTTTCTAAAGGCGCACTCAATGATATCACTATTGGTTGCTCGGCCTAAAGCAATAACCCAGTCAGCATCATAGGCAATTTGTCTTGACCAAGCAGTTTGACCTAATGTAGGTACTCCACTAAGATCATTAACATCATCTGGTGTTGCAGATGAGATAGCAATGATTGGAACCTCTTCGCCAATTGCCATTAGCTTTAGTTCTCTTGAAAGGTTTTTCATTCGTACCGTTTCATTATCTGACTTCTGATTAGGAGCCATCAGTTGAAGGTAGTCAACGATTACAAAGTCTGGCTTGTACTGATCAATCTTTCCACGAAGTACTGAAGGATTAATCTCCCCACCTTGATCATTTGAAATAATATGGAACTCAGGCTTTCCCTGTAGATGTTTGGCATGCCACATCTTTAGCATATCCATTTCAACTTCACCGTTACTTAATTTTCTGTGAGACCAAAGACCTTCGCCCATAATTGTAAATACACGGTTACGAACTTCTGTTTCAGACATCTCAAGTGAGATCACAAGGGGTGTCTTACCCTGTTTCCAAGCCTGTACAGCAAAGTATAAAGCCATCCATGACTTTCCTATACCTGGGTATGCTAAGAAGACTCCTAGCTGCCCTGGCATAATTCCAGAAGGAAGGTAGTTGTCAAATCCTGGCAAGTTGGTCTTGATCCCAACATGACCTGCTGCTTGTTGAGCTTTCAAGTTTTCAAAGTATGCAACTGCTGACTCAAGATCAGTTACATCAATATCACGAATTGCTGATGTGTTTTTCTTTAACTCAGATGTTTTAGTAATTAGTTGGTCAAGTGCTTCACCACCATTACCTGTTTGAATTTCTGAGGCTGCTGTGCGAATGATATCCTTTAGGCTATCAGTTAGATACTCTGACTGTAATTCTTCAAGGTGATGCTTAGTAGCGCCAATGCCAGAAATAGGTTGAAAGTCTCTAAACTTTTCTACAACTAACTCTACTGGTGGAACAGAACTGTTATGCTCAAAATAATTTCTAATGAAATTCCAAACATCATTATGGGTTCTAAGTAGGTTGTCAACATTTGCTTGTAAGAGAACGTGCACCTGCTTATCGCTTAAAACTGCGGAGATTAGTTTTGCTTCTGTATTATTCACTTAGCCACTCCTTTGCCATTCGTCTGCGCTCTGCTCTCTCTTTGTCATCTCGACCTTTATCTTTTTGTGCCTGTAAAATTTTTTCTGCGTTGTACGCAAAATAATTCCATGAAGGATTTTCTGCAACCTTAAAATAGTACTCAAGTATATCGTAGCACCCAGAAACCCCATATGACTCTACAAGAGCATCTGCTGCCCATTGCTCTACATTTAAGTTTAGTGATGGCTTTTGCTCATACTTTGCAGTATGGTATTTACTGTAGCGTGAAAGCAAAGCCATTCGGTCTTTGCGTTCGGCCATTACTCGTTAATTTCAGACTTTGCTTCGTTAATCTTTTCAGCAAGCTTATCTTCAACAAATTTATACACACGCTCAAAAGCTTGATCTGGAGTTTCCCCATTACGTCTTGAATCAATAATACCAAGATCAAGTCTTAGTGATTGAAAGTTTCCAAGGTTAAGCGTATATCCTAATGTAACAGATACCTTCGTGTCTTCGTTTTCCATTTTATACCCTTCGTTAAATAGACTCATTCCAAATTGGAATAAATCTCCCATCATCAGTTCTCGTATATGTAAGTATACCTTCTCCCATACGCCTTGTCAACTCTTGCTTAGTGGGAGTAATATCATTTGTTATTAAATTATCTTTTCTTGGTCTGCCAATATGGTTCATTGCAAGTATATCACGTATCTCTTTTACTTGCGATTCTGAATAATATGATCGTACTTGCCATCCCCTTGCCCCACCTTTTTGTGATCCAGTAGGGAAAGGTATTAAACCTTTCTTCATTAATCTTGGCATATATTTTTTATGACGATTAACTAAATCAGCAGTCTCGCCAACAGTATATGCTTTTTCTCTTTTCTTTTTAAACTCGCTAATCAAACAACTTTCAATTTGATCTTTGTTAATATTATAAACAGACATAATCCCATTAGACTTATTGAAATGATGTACTCTGACTAAATCTCCATTTAAAAACCAAACTTTTTTATTGCCAGGAATTATAGGCGAGAGATTGTAGCCTTCGCTCTCTGTTGTTCCTTTTTTAGTAGCCATGAACCCTCTGATGTTTTTTCGGGTGGGGTAAAAAAAACTCTATTGCCACACATAAGGCAATAAGTTTCAAGGTGAGTGGGAGAGCTGTAAATTCTATCAATTAACATCCTACCTTTACATTTTTTGCATTTTAGCATTAATTAGTGATACCAATGATAATAAGATTTACTCCAACAATAACATTACCAGTAGAGTCAAACTTTACAACGCCATCAACCTTTGAGGTAGATGCTGGATAGAGTATAACGTAAGTGTCTTTACCAGCTACAGTATTTCCCTTATTAACTACTGTTGCAGTTACAATTGGTGGATACTTAAATTCAGCTGATGAAAATGAATAAGTAAATGGGATACCTTCTCCGCCAGTTACTGTTCCAGGTTTAATTTCTACATACCCGCCAATAAAGCGTGAGTTTTTTCCCATCGCTGTTTGAGTACCAGACTGAGAAGTATCTATAGTTAAATATTTAGACTGATTTGGGCTAACTAAACTTTGAAGATCATTTAAAGCACTTGCCATTTCAGAGATATAAGAAACATCTAAAGGCTGGCCAGCTTGTGGGATTTGTATTTTTGCCATAGTAATTCTATTATACCAGAGACTTGATTGGTGATAGGTATATTTTTAGTGCATCATTTAGGGTTTGGCTTATTCCTTCTACCTGTATCTGAACCTGTACAGAGGATGTTCCTGTCTTTACAAATGAATGAGAGTTAGCAGATGATGTTGCTCTCCAAGTAAGTGGAGCACCATCAAAGCCAACAAAGATGTCATATGCTGATGTACCTAATAAACTGCCCCAAACTACAGTAACAGTATTTCCAATTACCTGAACATCTCCTTGAACACCTTGAACTGGTAAAACTTCTGCTGGAATAGCATATGTTGGTGACCAATGGGATGTTCGGTTTTTATCTTCTGAAACTATTCTATACCTTAAAATATATTCATTGGAATTTCCTACTTTACCTAAATCTTTTTTATATATTGTGGTTTTTTTAATTCCTGAGTCAGCCATTATAAAACATCAACCCCAAACCTAAACTCAATATAATTTTTGGTATTTGATAGTTTTGTTATTGTTTCTGCGTTGTCTGTTTTAATAACCGTGTATCCAGTCAATCCATAAACAGAATTTGACGAACTTACATTTTCTAGGCGTAGGGCATCAAGGGCAACATAATAATCTGAAGACCCAACAAGAACTGGCGCTGAAATATTTTCAACTACTGTAACATAAACCTTTACAACGTTTACAGAAGTCCAAGTAAAAGAAGTACTTTTTTCTAATTGTTGTAATTGTTTACTTGAAACAAAATATCTGTTTGTTGAAAAATCATAATCTGCATCAGATAAGACTGTTGAGAATTTAGCCCAAACACCAGTATTAGAGATATCTGTTGAGGCAAACTCAAACAAAACTCTAACCTGATCTGGAGTTCCGTTTCCACTGACGTTAATTAAAGAAAATGCAAGACGTAACTCATCTAGTGCCGAGTTTTGATCAAAGTTTAAACTAGCTCCAGTTAAGTGAATATGATTAGAGTCTGATGATGGATTTAAGTTTCCGTCAACATCTAGGGCAAGAGTTGCAGTATCACCACGCATCATGATCATGTTATTTAAAAATCTAGAATTTTCATATCTTTCAGATCTGTTTGCAGTAGCAAAAATTCTGTTATCAGCATTGGTTTGAAAAACTGGAGTTTCAGTTAGAACACCACCGATAGAATATTCTCCAGTAATAATGTTGTCATTGTTTGAATCTAGAGGTTGTGGAATAAAAGGAATCTCTGTTGCAAGGGCTGGAGTTACGGTATGATATTCCCATAGCTCTGTATCTCTAAATGAATTGACAACCTTGCTATCTCTTGCTCCTGCTGCTGGATTTGATCCCGCAGAATAAATTCCAATTTCTGAAATATCATATCTTTCTTCTGTTGGAAGCTCTGCTGTTAATACAATTTTAGAAACTTGTACAATCTCACCTTCTACCAAAACATCTTCTACCGCATATCCACGAGAAGAAATTGGAACACGAAACATTTCAAAATCTAAAGATTCTTTGTTCTGCATAGCTGCTACTTCTACAGCATTGGCTGGATCATTAAAATCGTAGGTGCTATCTAATGGTTTTGGGCCACAACCCACAGCAATATAAGAAGCATAGGCAGGAGCCTGCCCAACCAAATATTTTGCTAAAATGCTTTTGCCTTTATTAGTTATCATAATTACACCGCCTCATATATTGTATCACTTAATACCACGCCAGAACTTAAGATTTCAACCTCAACCTGTTCATCTTTTTGTAAGTTTATGACATTAATAATTATATTTCCAGTTTCAGGTTCAAGATAAACAATCTTGCAGTTAGGAACTCGCTCTATGTTTGGAGATGTGCCAGATAGTGTGTATCCAGTTCCACAATCTGGAACCTTATTCTCAAAAGATATTGGGAAGTTTTTGAAATAGGTTAAGTCAGCGTCTTGTAATGCAAGAATGTTTTGAGGATTATATTGAAAGTTAATGGCAGCTAAATTTTTGATTGCCTGATAGACTACATCTTGCCCATTGACTAAATCATGTCTAGCAATATTAATCATCTCTTGCCCACCTATGTCTTCAAAGGTAAGGTAGAACTGTATTTCTTGTGGTGGAAGAGAGTCCTCTAAAATAATTAGCTCTGGGATGGCTACCTTTACCGCCACTGAAGGCTTAGAAGGGGTATTAGACGCTAGATTAGCTGTTGCCTCAGTCATTATGCTACCTCACTTAAATATACCGTCATATCAGGACCATCTGGGCCTTTGCTGTATTGGATATTGTATACTACATATCGATTAGACATGTCTCCTAGTTTATTTATAGATTTTTCATTATAGTCTATATTAACAATATCTCCTAGCTGTAATGTTGGGGTAGCAAAAAGTTTTACGCCTACAGATTTTCTAGGCTTCATAATTTTTGAAATAATCCACTTCATTAATGAATTTGCAGAGTCTTGTGTTTGAATGTATTCTGCCTCAAGAGAAAAATCTTTTTTGCCATAGGTCATTCTGCTCATCTTAATATCCTCGTAGTCTTTTGTTAACTTTAACGGTGATGTAACAATACTGTCTCCATTAAACTCAAGGCCAGAAAAGCTGCTATTCTTAGAAAAATACTGATCAACAGTTAATGTGTTTTTTGTTTCTTGGGTAAACGTAACACCCTGAATCTTTAGATAGTTCCCCGAAGTTTCATCTAAAAATAATATAGAATCTGTTGTATTAAAAATTAAAAACTCTGCCCCATATGCTCCTGCTCTAAAACCAGAAACAACATATCCTCTAAGTCTATTAAAGGTTGGAGATAATTTAGCAAAAAGTGCTGGGTACGCTTTATCATACTTAACATTAAACGATGCAACTTCTCTCATAATCGTTCCAAACTCATCAAAGAATATGTTGTATCGTAACGGATCTGAAGAACTAATACCAGACAGATAGCTATTTTGAACTATCCCACTGATAGCATACTTTCTAAATGATTCGCTTGCATTAATTTCTTTATTTGCAAAGGCAGAACTTACTGGCGTATCTAAAGCAAAGCCAGAATTTTGACTATAGTTTTGTGTTAGTGCATAAACATGCTCAAACATAACTCTTGAAGATCCACGAACAAACATTGCCATGTTGTTGTACTCTGGTAAAGGCTCATTATCAACTACTCTGGCTATAATATTCTCGTTAATAAAAAGATAAAAAACTTTTTTAGATCCTAAATTTTCATACTCAACAGATAAGTCATATACAGTAGTTGGTGAGTCTCCAATGAGTCTGCCCTGCCCAGTAAACAAGCCGTTATCTACTGTAACTCCAAGAAGGCCCTGCCACAATATTTCTGGAATAGCTTCACCAGTTACTGAATCTTTTTTAATTTTGTAAAAAATGACGTCATTTAGATTTGCATCTAGGTTTTTACTACGACTGTTTGTACCAAGTGCAATTATCTCAAAATAGTATCCATTATTTGTTGTTGGATTTAGCAATACCCCAAGACCACCAGAACCACCAGAAACATTGATTGATTCGTTTGGCGTTGTGCCATCAATAGTATAATTTATAGTACTTCCAACAGCAGTCTGAACAACGTTAGTGTCATTTTCAATTCTTCCAACAATTCTCATTCTTGTTCCGAAGTGCTTAAACTTATTCTCTAATGGCCTATAAACATACGAAATAAAGTCTAAAGGTTTTTCTGTTGTATTAAAAGATGGGCCATTCATTACTAATGCAGAAGACTGAACTGTTCCTCTTATCGGAGTAGTCTTTTTGTTATTTTCTGATTCTGCAGTTTTAAATGAAGAGGCATAGTTTTTTATTATTCCATTTCTTGTTGTTTTAACTGCTAAAGCATTGTTAACCCCTGCTGCACCTATTACTGTAGTTGGTAATTTTTCTAACTCTAAGTCTGCATTAACCAAAGCCGTTTGAGGAGGTAGACTTATTTTAAATTTGGTTGCGTCAACAATTTCTGTAACTTTATTAACTACAGATAAATCTAAAAGCCCAGTAGACAAACCTGAAGTAAGTTTTACCCTTTGCCCCACCTTAACTAATGTTGTGCTACTTGCAGTAATAACATTTCCAACTGAGGTAACTCCAGTAAGCGTAACAACATCTTGATTTCCAAATAAATATTCAGAACGCATTGTGCAGCCCCTAACATTTTTATTATCTGACCAGTATGGATTTAGCCCAGCGGTATGTGCAGTAGCAAAAGTTCCAAACTGTCTTCTTCCATGTTTGGCCACTGGACCATTTTTTAGTTTTGTTACGCCATTGATCTCTTCATAGTTTGGCTCAGAATAAATTCTTAATCTTCCAGTTTTATACATCTTTCCATTAAATGGTAGTTGTGAGAAATATCTTTGATACTCTTCAGTGTTTTGAACCCAAACATTTCCAAGACTATTTAATGATACAGTAATAGTATAAATGTCTTGTCCATTTGCTGTTACTGTTTCAAGTAGTCGCTCTGCTCCAGGTATGTTATATTCAACAGCATCGTATTTAATGATTTCTCCGTTAGCGTATAGGTATCCATTATTTCTTGACAACAAACTAATACCCTCGCCTAGATCAATTATATTATTAACAACTTGATTGTTTACAACATAAGGAATAGAGTTAGCAAGGTCAGAGTTTAGTGGGATTGCTGATAACGAATAAGATGATTGAGTTCCTGCTGTCTCATTTTGAGCTTGAGTATTTTCGCTTGCTCCAACTTCCCACAAAAGTGCTGGCTTATATCTCCAAGTTTTTGCATTATCTTCACCCTGACTAGTTTGATCTATAGAAGATAAAGTTCTTTGAATATATCTAGAAGTATAGTTAATTAAACCATCATTGTAGACATTGCTGTCTTGTGAAGATATTTCAATAATGTTGGCAATCTTATCTTTATTAGTTTTATTTTTTATTGCACCATCCTTAACCTGATCTAAAGATCCATAAAGAGTCATATCAGTTGTTCTTTGTGTTGCGGTTGGCATCATATACTCTTTACTCATCAAGATAAAGTTATTATATTCGTCAAAGAACATTGCAGTTTGTGTAGAGATGGCCAATTGCTGTAACACTTCTGCAACACTGATGTCTGGTTGTACAAAGAAATAAGGAATTATGTGCTCTGATTCTCCAGAAATTCTTTTAAAGGTATAGTTTGACACACCTATTGCATCCATTAAAATAGAAACTGCCGAAGAAAAAGATATATCTTTAAGTAAAAGTTCTGGGGCTTTAATTGATTCTAAATAAAAGTATAAATCCCTAAGCTCTAGGCTAACTGTTTTACTAGAGTTGTTGTTAGATAAAAACCCATCAGAGTATAAGGTTTTTAGTGGTACGAAGTAGTCCCACCCATTAACCTCTTCAATAACTTCATAGAATTTAATCTGAATATACCTTGAGTTATATTTACTAATAATGCTTGTAGAATTGTTTTCATTAAAAGCATCATCATAATCAAAGAATTCAACTGAGCCATTGGACGCCAAGAGTTGTCCAACTGGCAAACCACTAGACCCTAAATCTGAAGCAATCTTGTTTACCGAGTAGTTTAAAGTTTTTTCTGTAAGGTCAACAGCCAGTCTAGGAGATAACTCAATTAGATCAAAGGTTGATTGATTTGTATTCATTGATTCAACTACAACTCTTAAACCTTTAACATACTCAAACTCTCTGTATCTTGTTAAGCTATCTGTTGGATTTAAAAATGCTAATGGGCTAGTCACGTCAGTTACAAAATTTGTTAGTCTTGTAACAGTCTCTTCGTGAATTTGCCACCCATACTCTGGAGTAAATGTATCATATCTTGAGTTAGGTTGATTCCAAATATGGAATGTTCCAATGTCTGTTTCATTTGCTGTAATTAAATAAGCATACCCATTGACAGATTTTGCAGGCAAAAGATTAGCAGAAGAATATTTTTCAGCAAACACAAAGATATCTTTATATTGGTTTGGAACCTTAAGTCCATACTCAATTTCTAGATATCCATCTGATTTAATGATTGGAGATCCATCTGATCTTAAATCTTGTGGCTTAAAAGATATAGCATCTACCCAGCTATTGTTTTTTAAATACTGAATTTTCCATTTTTTTGGAGTAGTTTTATTTACATCTCCGTAGTAAGGATCAACAAATGAACTACCCCTATTTGTAAATGGACCAAGATTTATGTCTCCAACATTTGTTTGCATTTTTACAACAATTCTGTTTGTCGGAACTGCATCCTTATAAACTATAAAAGGAACACTGTCTGAAATTTTATACTCGTTATTGTGTAAACTAGAAACGCCATAAGAGTAACCATTTTCAGTTCTATAAGAGGTCCAGTATTTAAATACATCTGTTTTATCTGGCATGTAGTATCTTGGGCGTTGGGCCATAAACATATTGGGATTATGTATAAAAAATTTACCAGCAAAGAAAGATGATTTATTTATTCCAGATCTTGGTCTGAATGGTTTAAAACAATCTTCTAATGAGTATAAGAATTTATTTTTTTCTTTTGTTTGAACTAGGGTAAACGGAGTTTCTGTTTCGTCAACTCCTCCATCAATTAAAATATCTGCGTCAGTTGCTCCAGTATAAAAATTTCCAGCATCTCCTGCATCAAATGTGTTTGGTAATGTTGAGTAGATTGTTCCAGTTTCTGCAGGTCTATATCTGTAATTACCAATAAGGCTAATATTATTAGCAATATTCATATTCCACTCACCAACAATTGATGATCTGCTTTTAATAACAGATGATGTTTCTAGGTGGTTTTTTAGTTCATCGCCCTTAAACATTACACTTCTTCCAATGTACAAGAAACATTCCAGAAGTCATAGTTACTTCCACCACGCTTAACAACAGTATAACTAAAATCTGAAACAAACATTTCTATTAATTCATTATATTGTGCAAGATGTGCGTAAGCTAAATCGTCTTTACCAAAATTAGAATACTTGTCATAAGCAAGGTATACCCAGAAAGAACCCTTGTGGCTATCATACCAATCTACAAGATCTACTCCTCCTGCTCCACCATCAGTAGTATAGGACACTTCTGATGATTTACCAGATGAATTAAAATCTGGAGCTACACCACTTGATCTAGATGGAAGCATATTCCAAGATGTACTGATAGTTAGTTTGTCAGCAATATGATATGAGCGCATACGACCATTGATCATTCTTTCACGCTTTTCAATTCTGTTGTTACTAAAGTTGATTTCTCCTCTATTATCATCAGATAATATTAAGAATTGATCTAGCAGGGATTGATCTGATATCCCCGTAGTGTCAGATTTTATCTCATAACCGTTGGGAACGTAGAAGCCATTTGTAAGGGTACCTGAGTTGTTAGCCCAAAGCATTGCTTGTGGTCTAGCATACTTTCTTCTACCATTAATGTATGTTTGTGTTGCCATTAAAATCTACTCCCCCGAATTTTTTGTGAATCTATTTGTTTAATTTGAGTCATTACTGCTCTAGCAATATCATCAGGATTTGCATCTGATTTTACGTTTACGCTAATACTATAATTATACACTGCGTCGCCTACTGAATCACCATTATTAATAGCTTTCATTCTATCAGCGCCGTGAGCATTAACAGCATACTTACTCATTACAAACTCTCCTGGAGTAAGCATTGCTGGAACTGTATCTGTTCCCATAGCATAACCGCCTGATGCAAAGAACTGAGGAATTAAACCACCAGAGCTTGCAGTAATATATTTCTCCCAGTTTTTTCCACCTGGCAACTCAGGTAGCCAAACTGGAACTCCATTGACTGATATCCCTAATACTTTATCGCTATTGTTTACCAGTCGACCAGAAAATGGCTGACCATCAACGGTAAAAAAGTTTTGAGTATATTTTCCATAAGAACTAATTCCACCAGCCTTATCAACAAGTGCGTCTTTATTATTTCCAACTTGGCCATGTCCAGCATAGAAGTTTTTTGGACCATTTGCATCATAGTTAGCATCTGCACCCTTGGCAATACTTGTAGCATCTCCTGTATATGAGTTGGTAACGGCATTAGCAGTTGCTTCATACAACTGATCATCTGTCATTAGTTGATACTTTAAGAACTCTTTAGTTCCATTTGCAATGGCTATAAATGCTTGACCTGCAGTATCTGCTGCATCAACAAATGTATCAAGTGCAGTTACTTGTGCTTCGGACCCAGCAATTAAAGCGTTTGAAGTTTCAACTAAATCATCACCAATACCTGCCATAACACTTATATTGTAATCTGAAGCACTACCGCTAAATTCGGCAAGTGCTGCTGCTTCTGCTGCAGCGAGTGCTGCATCTGCTGTTGCTTCTGCTGCTGCTGCTGTTGCTTCTGCTGCTGCTGCTGTAGCAGCATCCGCTTTGTCTTGAGCAGCCTTAGCCTCTGCTTCTGCTTTGGCTTTTTCTTCTGCTGATGCTTTTGCTGCTGCTTCTGCTTTTGCCGTAGCCTCTGCTGCTGCCTTTAAAGCTGCTGCAAGCAATGCTTCTGCCTCTGCTTTAGATTTGGCTGATGCATCAGCTGCTGCCTTTGCATCTGCTTCTGCTTTGGCTTTAGCATCGGCAGCGTCTTTATCTGCCTTAGCTTTTGCATCTGCTTCAGCCTTAGATACACTTGCTGTACTTCCAGAATTTGTAACAATTGTTTGTGCAGTAGTCATTATTTTAGAATTTGCAGCAGGAGTTTTAGAATAGACTCCAATTTTTTCCATAATCTTAGTCCACTCAGCATTAATTGCTGTTGATGCTGCTAATAGTCCAGCAAAAGCAGTGTCTAAATCTTTACGAGATAAGTCGTATGCTTTTATACTAGCTTCAATCGCAGCCCAGGCATCTTTATTTTTTCCAAGAACAGTGGTTTCTTCAATCAACTTATCAAGTCTGGCTTGAATAGTTTCGTTTTCAGTATTTAAAGCAGCAATCATTCTTTCTTTATCAACAACGTGATCCTTAGTAATTTTAGCAATTTCGTTTTCGTATTCTTGGACTTGCTTTAAAGATGCCTCTCTTGCTTCTTCAAGTTCATATATGCTGGCAGTCTTGGCTTTAATTTGATTCTGATAATTAATTTTTTTAGGATCTGTTTCTAGAGCGTAAATATCTTGAGAAATTTGATACTGTCTTTCTTTTATCTGCTCTTCATTAAGACCTTGAGTTCCTACAAGTCTGGCTAGTTCATTTTTTCTGGCTAGGTCAAAAGATTTTTGTGCTGCATTAGCATATAGATCTGCGTCTGCTTTTCGCATATCTTGCATTGCTTTTCCTGCTGCTGAAATATCTCCACTAGTTAAGGCATCGGATAAGCTAATCTGCTTTTCTTGTTGTGATAAAATCGCATCATTAATATCTCTAATTGTTGTTAGAGATTCTGCCTGTTGATCGTAACGCTTATTAACCTTATCTGCAGCATAAGAAATAAGATCCATATCATGGGAAAGAACACTTGCTTGGTCTTGCAATGCTTGAATAGGCTCATTAAACTGAATGTCAATCTCATGTTGTAAGTCATTAATCTCTTCTTGATATTTTTCAACTTGCTGACTAATTTGTAAAGAAACTTCTGCTTGAATGTCATTAATCTTATATTGTAGTTGTTCAATCTGTGCTTCGTATGGGCGCAGTTGACTTTGTAACTCTTTAACCTTTGTTTCATTTGCAGCAAGTTGTGCTACATCCTTAGTGCTTCTTGCATCTACACCTGTTCTGATTAGATCTTCCTGTACCGCAAACATTTGGTTAACCATATCAAGACCAGAGGATGCAACCTGAGCATAGTCTCCCTTGTTAAAGTTAATTTGAATATCAATGAGTTTTTTAGCCTCTATGTCTTTTAGGAACTCAGAGATTGCTCCAGTTGAACCTTCAATGGCTGCTATATCAATTTTGCCATCTTTAATGTTTTGGGTGAACTGTTTTAGCATTGCAGGGTTTCCAAGTACTGCGTCAATTTGCTCTACAGAATACCCCATAGACTTCATTGCACCTACTACTTCTGGAGTTTTTGCAAATACATCAAACTCTGCGTTCTTTGTAAGGGTATCAGTTATAACCTGCATCTTTTCCATTGCGCTGTTGGCAGCAGCAATATCTTTAATAAACTTCTTCATTTCATCTGAACCTGCAGCACCAAGGGTTCCAGCAGCGATAGCTGAAGCAAGAGATTGATCTTCAATTACTTTAAGTGCATCGGTAACAGACATTCCTGCACCTCTTAAAATCTCAAATGCTTCTCTTTGTTTTTTAATATTATCTATGCTTTGGGCTGCACCAAATTGAGCCATACCAACAACTACTGAATTAAAGGCTTCGGACAACCCTAGTAGGTCTTCAGTTATTCCAATGACGTTTCCTTTATCGTCTAGCTTGAATGGTTTTTGTGTACCCTTTTTACTTGGGTTTATATCTTGATTTTTAAAAGCTTCAAACTCTTTTGCTGACATTCCAGATATTGCATCCATAAGTCCTGAAGATACGCCACCCTCTAACATTATTTGCTGTAGACCCTTAAACTTTTCAAACATTCTACCAAGACCGCTTTCAGCATCTTTAGTATTTGTAAATGCAGCCATGATGGATTTTAATGGAGTAAGAGCATTAAAGGCTGCATCTCTAAATAGTTTTAGTTTCATGGCTAAATCATCCATGAAAGAGTTTGCTCCCTTTAATGTATCTGCAGCTTCTTGTGCAGCTAGCTTTTTTAGATCAGCAGTCTTTGGACCATAGATAGCATCCAGTCTTTCTTTTAGTAACTTATCCAAAGTGCCTTTAGCAATTCCTGGATTTGCTGCGCTTAACTGATCTATTTGTGCTTGTATGAGAGCTGCTGAGTTTGCTAATGGAAGAGGAATATCTTTCCAAAGTCCTTTTTTCTTAAACGCATTAATTAATTCTGCATTCAACTCTTGTTGGATATTATCTGATATCAATAACTGATTTAAAGTAACTGATGCTTCTAGCTGTAGTGTTGGATCATAACTACTTAATAGATCCCAATTTTTTACTGCACGATCAAGTGCTTCATTTGGGCTTTTCCCTTTTAACTTTAATTCAGCTTGATACGCAATTAGCGCTGGTTTAGTAAGCTTTCCTCCTGGGAAATGTTTTCTAAGGGCATCAATTTCTTTTCCAAGTTTTTTGAGTACGGGAATGTCATCTGGATCTGATTCTATATTTAAATCTATTCTAAACTCTGGAGGGAATTGAATAAAGTCTTCTAACATTGAGTAGAATTCTCTAGCTTGTTGAGGGCCTTCTTTGCCATTAAAAGTACCAGCAACATTAACTACAGTATTAATGTTTTCTTGATCTGATAAATTTTGAAGAATCCAGCCAAGAGAATCCATCTCTTTAGCTCCTTGGCCTCCTAACATTAATTTCCAAGTTGTTTCAACATTTTTTCCAGTTGCTACAAAGTTCTCAATTAAAGCTTTTGCAGAACTAGCAGAAATGTCACCAGCTACGACTGATGCCTGCACCATAACTCCAATTTTTGTTACATCTTGAGTTGTTTTTGCTTTTAATCCTTGAATAATCTTTACTTGATTCTGCATTTCAGCAATATATTCTGCTTGCGCTGCAGTAAATTCACCACTATTACTATCGTAGGAATCTCTTCTTGCTTGAATTTCTGCTACTCTTTTTTCTGACTCTGCTAGTTGTTTCTTTAATTCTCTTCTTTCTTCTGAAGAGATTCCAGCCTCTTTTGGAATCATTCCTGAATCTGGATTTAATAATGCACCAAGCTCTGTAGCTGCAATTTTTTCTGGACCTGCGGCATCTTTATATTTATCCTCAAATGCGGTCTTGTATGCTTCTGCATATTTAACCTTTGCATCTTTGTTACTGATGTTGTCCAAGAATCCAGTAGCTCGATCTACAACGTCTACCCCTTGATTTCTTAATTCTTGTTGATCTTTAAGATTCTGATCATTAAGATCTTTAATTTTCTTTTCAATTTCAAGTCTTTTTTCTGCAGTCTTAACGGCCTCTTTTTCTTTAGTAAGTTTTTCAATTTGAGCATCAGTTTGCATTTGTAGTAGATCCATAGATTGTTGAACTTGTGCTAGTGACTGAATTGAATTACCTGCTACTGCTCCAGCAACTGCTCCTACAGCTTTCTTCTCTCTACCTTGTTGATACTTTCTAAGAGCTAGATCTGCAGCAAGTGTTGTTGCTAATATAATTGCTCCAGGAAGTACTCCTGCGCCAGTTGCAGAAGCACCTGTTCCTAATGCTGCTGCTCCTCTTATAACTCCTGCGCCAAATCTTGCCTTTCCTAAAGTTCCTGCTATTTGTGACTCTTTTGCAAAAGTTGCTGCAGCAGGTAGCGATCTAGCCCCAGCTATAACCCCTGTTTTATCAAGTTGACTAGCAATACGGGCGCCAAGAAGAGCGCCACCGACTGTGCTTCCTCCAAGCTCAAGAGCCTCACGTTTATTAATGCCAGTTCTTAGTCCAAGAGCACCTGCTCCAGGAACATTTTGCATGAGGTTAGCAAACCATCCGCCCATTTCTTTTTCAACAACATTATTAAAAATTCTCTGCATCTGAGCAGTAAGCTTCTGCTGATTCTTCAATATTCTTAATTCAACCCCAATAGGATTATCCTTTAAATTTTTTCCATCGGGGCCGATGATTTCTCTTAAAACTCCTCTAGCTTCAATCTCTAAAGATTGATCTCCCATATCTCTTGCAAGATTTACAATAATTGATTCTGCTTGATCTGCAGACAATACTCCTTGACTTACTGCTGAAGCAAGTTTTGTTCCTAATTGCTTAGCTGAACCTCTACCGTTTGATTTTGCGTAGGCGTTAAACTCAGCAATAAACTTCTTTCCAAATTCACTACCTGAAAAATCTTTACCAAATGTTTGATCAATTGGAGTTATCTCAAGTCTGTTTGCTTCTCTCTTCTTGTCCATAATTTGTGTTGCAGACATTGTTCCAAGGATAGATCCAAAACCTTCTAAGGAAGCAATAGTGTTTCCAATAGATTGTCCTTGTTTAACTCCATCAGCAATAGATTTTCTAATTGCCATGCTCTGCATCTTAAATGCAGCGCCCAATGCTACTACTGTGGCAATTAATTTCTTTAGCGGTGAATTAAGAAGTGGCAATATCATTGGAAGCATAGATGCTCCCATAATTGCTGTCATGTGATTAGAAGCAAATTTTCCTGCTGTTGAATCAGGTGATCCTTGTGCAATTCCTTGAGCAAGCATAGGAATCATCATGGCTGCCATTCCTACACCCATCATGGTTTGAGCTGACTTCATTCTATAATCTTGTCTTGCATTAATTCTTTGTTCTTTACTTAATGCCTTACCATCTTGATCGTGGGTTGCAACTTTTCCATACCCTGTCCAATAACCACCATGTGGTTTAGGACCGCTAGGACCACCTGGACCACCAGGACCAGAAGGACCACCCATAGATGACAGGCGAGCATCAATCTTTCTAACTCTATCCATTGCTTTTGCACTTGCTGATTGAACCCTAGCATTATTTGCAACTGCCTTGGTTCCATTTGCTAATGTGGTTGCAAATCTACCAACCTGAGCTGTGGCTTTTCCAAGTACATCGGCTCCCTTTGAAGGTGGTGGTGTATTTGCTACTGGAGTTGCTCCCCAACCATCACCCTTATCGACCATGGTATATCCAGGAAGAGGTCTTGGAACTCCACCCTTACCGCCTCTACCACTACCATGTTCAGGAATTGTTCCATTAATCATTCCTGAAACTAATGAAGAATATTTAGCTGCAGCCTTAGCAGGAATAACCGCTTCTCCAGGAGATAGCATTGCTGGTTGAATGTCTCCCGCACCCTTTGGCCCTGGAACTGAGAATATTCCCTTGTTTGCAAAAATTAAATTATCTTGTCTAGATGCAGTTCCAAATTTTTCGTAATAACCTTTTTCAAGTCTATAAGGTAAAACTGCTTCTAGATATCTATCGGAGCTTGTAAATTTTTCTGAGCTTGCTCTTTTTGCCTGTACTCGTGTCAACAATTCCATAGCTTGAGCACGTGTCTGTGGGTGATCGGCATTGCCATAATAAACAAGTGCTTGATTCATGGCTTGGGTATCTTCAAACAATTTTTCAGGAAGATCGTCTTCTGCAGTACGCATTCTTTTTGCTGCTGGAGATATGTGACTTAAAGCTCTAGACGAATGAAACTTTGAGGTATCACCAGTTTCTAAAATATAATCTTTTAGTGGCATCTGTGTGCCGTCAGGCAAAGTAATCATCTTTCTTGGTGCTGTAATTTTTGACAATACTTCTGCGGGAAGAACTTCCCTTAAATATGCTTCTTCTTCGTTAATAAACTCTTGCTGCTCTTTATAGATTTTTTTATCTTTATAAAGGCTTCTTCTGTTTTTGGCTGAGGCAGTGACATTGCTAGATCTACCTCTACCAGATGATCCAAGAACCGAACCTATTTCAGTTGCAGTTACAGTTTTACCTGATATCTTTCTTACGCCTCTGGGACCAACCATTTTAGCTTTAAAGGCTTCTAAGATTTGTTCATCATTTAACCCTTTACTTCTCCAATATATTTCATTTTCAACAATTTTGTCTTCTACTGCTTTTAAATTTTTTGGTGTAACGGTAAACTTAATTCCGCCTAAATCAAACTCCGTGTTATCTCCGTTATACCTTCTAGTAATTCTTGAAAGCAAAGATTGAGAAACAGTTGATGCACCAGCACTAAATGGATTTACAGCATTTTTAGTTTTTATTAAATTTGCTGATGCGCCATAGGCGCCCATTCTTCCAGCCATGTATCCTGGAACTACTCCACCCTTAGCAAAACCATTTCCCTGTGCCCATTTAGAAAAACCATCCATAAAGTCTTTATCAGATAAGGATGAGGCGTGTCCCTTTTGTCTTGCTCTTAATGTAATTTCATCTTCTATTTTCTTTATTGCTGCAGGAGTTAATGCTTTCTTTGGGTTAGCAATTACTGATGAATGAATCCCGTGAAGTTCTCTCCAGTTCGCACCCCTAGCATCCTCTAAGCGTCTAACCATGTTTTGATAAATACCCTGCTCTTCTTTATTTAACTTAAATCCTGCTATTGTTGCTTTAAGTCTTGGAAGAGTTTCATCGATCTCTCGTATCATTCTTGTATGGTATTCTTCTGCAGTCATTCCCTTTGGAATATTAGATGTTGCTTCAGCAAAGAATCTTTTTGCATTTGATCCCTTTACGCCAAGTAAATTTATACGAACCTGATCTTCAATGGATGGCATGCCTTTTGAATATGTTCTAAAACCAGATGCTGTATCAAAGACTCCAGCATTTCCTTGATCCACCACATTCTTACCAGATACGTTTGCAATCTGCAGATCTTTGTCTCCTCTTACTCCAGAAGCTAAAAGTTGTGCAAAGTATTCATCTTCACTAAACTTGCCCTTTGGTTTTGCAAACTCAGGGTTGTAAGGGGCTTCAGATACAATAATTTTTCTTTTCTTTTGTGGATCCGTTGGATCAATCATTGTACGAATTGTGTGCTCTGGTGCTTTTAGTGGAAAGGCTTTGTTTGTAATGGTAGCCATTCTTTCCTCTGCTAAAGCAGCAGTCTCATCAACATATGGCTTAACAAATACCTTAGTTCCATCTGGCTTTTGATACAATCCGCCAATTCCTTTAACAGGAAATGAGTGCCCTGTGGTTGCTTCAAGTTGAACGCCAAAATCTGTTGGATCCATGTTAGCAAATCGACTTGCTTCAGTTCCTTTTCCAATTGACTCCATTGATAGTCTTGCTTTACGTTGATCTGTAACAGCTTTAATAGTTTTTGGCATACCCAAAAATAGTGGCAGTCTTCCAGCAAAGTGACCTGGCAAAGTTCCGTCAATCATCTGTCCAATAAATGGTGCATACTTTTTGGCCATTGCAGCAGGAATAACGGCTTCTCCAGGGGTTAAAAGGGCTGGGGTGGTATCTTTATTCCCTGTTCCAGGAACACTTGTCACACCCTTAGCAAAACGTCTTGGAGGGGGAACTCTGCCCCTGCCTGGCATAAACATTCCAGGGTTTGTACTAGCAAAACTAGACATTGCAACTTTTGCTTCTCTGTAAGCATTAGTTAAGGCAACAAGGCTTGCTGACTCAAGGACATATGCGGAAGACAAAGATTTATGGGCTGTTGCAAGACTGTTTGATACAGCAATATTTTCTAGCTCTTCATTGCTTAGGTACTGTGTTCCAAGAGCTGCATCTTTTGATCCATAGGCCATACTTTGAAAACCTTTACGAATAAGGTTAAACATTTTCATTAGGTTAGCTAAACCATTAGCAACAAGACCAACAGTCATAAGAAGAACTGGACCAATACCAGCTACAGCTGCAACGATAATTGCTACTGCTTTTTTAATGCCTTCTGGAGCATTGTTAAATTTATCAAACAGGTTAACAAAGAAATTAATAACTGGAGTTAACACTTTTGCAAACAATTCACCAATTGGAGCAATAGATGCTTTTAATTTTTCAATTGCTGCTTGCATTTTATACATAGGAGATGATTCCTGTGTTTTTAATTCTCGTTCAGATAAAAGAGCTAACTCTTCTGCAGATGCAGATGCCAATTTTAAAACTCTGCTTGCTTGGTTTCCTTCTTTTGTTACGTTATTTAAAAGTGCTGAGATTCTTGAAAACTGATACTTGCCAAAAACCTTTTCAATTGTTTGTGCTCTTTGTAGGTCTGTTAGTGGTTGTAATGCTTGAGCAAAAGAAACAACAGTATTTTTTAAGTTACCCTGATTGCTTTCAATAATTCCCTTAAGGTTAATGCCTAGCTTTGAAGTTGCTTCAGTTGCTGCTTTTGATGGATTAATTAAAGATGCAAGACCAGACTTAAGTGCGTTAGCTCCTTGCTCTGCACTGATACCACCTTCTTTCATTGCTGTAAGGAAGAATGCTAAATCTTTTACATCTCCGCCAAGTTGTTTAATAACTGGAGCAACTCTTGGAATTGCATTAGATAAATCCTCAAGACTTAAAACAGTTTGGTTTTCAACAGAGTTGAGAAAGTCCATCGTTTTACCAAGTTCACCACTGCCAATTTGAAATGCGTTCTGTAAAGCAATTGTTGTTTCTAAGGCTTTGTCCTGTGCTACTCCACCAAGAACTGCTAGCTTGCTTGCTTGCTTTACTACAGTTTCAAGCTGTTGGCCTGAGTTACCTGCTGCTGCTGCATCTGCAGCCATCTTGATTGTTTCAGAAACTTTAAGTCCATACTTTGTATATTCTTTAGCAATATCCTTCATGTTTTTAAGAGCTTTATCAGTGTCATCTTGTGTTGTAAAGATGTCGCCATAAACCTTTTTAAATCTAACTGCCTGAGTTTCAATTTCTTTAAATGCTTTTATTGCTGATCCTGCAAACATGGCCAATGGAATTGTAAAACCAACCATAAGCTGACGACCAGCCCACTGTGTATTTTTACCAAAGTTAAGAAGTTTTGTAGCACCATCGTCAAGCAGCTTATTCATTATCTGTTGACGTTGAATAGTCATTGACATTCTTGTTAGTGCGTCGTTATAATTGAGTGCTTTTGGTGTAATTCGCATTGAGCGTATTGCGCCCTGTGCGTCTTTACCTAGTTGGACATACTGGCTTTGAAGAGCCTTAACTCTTTTTTCAGCAAGGTTGCTAATTGTTTGAAATTCTCTACCGTAATTTTTTCCAAATGTTTTAGTTGAAGCCATGCCATATCGGTAGTATTCACGAAGAGATAGTTTGCCAGCTTCTAAACGTTTTGAAAACTGATCTGTAGAAGTAGACATCTTGCCCATTGAGGCATTAAACATGCCCGTGGCATTAACATTATGAAGTAGTGATTTTGCAAAGTCGGCTTGAGCTAATGAAGCAGCTTTTGTACCGACGATCATGGAGCGGTTAAGTGCAGATATCTGCTTGTCTAGCCCACGTAGTGCGGACATAGCCTGCGTTGTATCAATATTAATTAAAATATTGCTATTTATATCTGCCATTTAACCGCCATGACCCCCTATTTTATTTTTTTATTCTTGTGAAGCAAGTGCAAGTAATGCTGAATCGTTTAGATTGATTCCTGATGCTGCTTCAATGATCTTGTATACTGTTGGCAGATCAATTAGATCTTCCAAATCAGCAACAGAGTAGTCTGCGTCTGCCTTATATTGTTTCATTGCAATGTGGACACAATTAATTAAGATGTCCATTGATTTTTCATTATCTGTTGCGACTGCTGTTAGTCCTTCAAAAGATTTCATAAACGGTCTAAGTAGAGAAATCTTAAGTGGCTGTGCGTCAATTTTTGTTCCGTCGATAAAGACGATCTCATTCTTTTCAATTGGCTTAGTGGCCATGTATAACCTCCTGTGGTTGTAGATTAATTATACCATAGGCAGGCTTATTTTTAGTCTATTCTTTCGTAAGATAACCCCATACCAATACCAAAACCAGCCTTTTGTGCATTTGCTCCTTGTAACGCTAAAACATCCTTTGAGTTAGCTGCCTTGCCTCCACTATAAACTCTAGCTTTCATTTCTTCCCAAGCATTGCCTGTACTCTTATTACTTGCTTTGTCAAGATCAACACCTTGCATTGCTGCTAAAAATTTTTGTTCATCGTATCTTGATTCTCTTTTACTTTCAAGAGTTGCTATTAGTTCTGGCATTGACAAGGATTCTTCTAGTTGATTGTAGTCTTTCCAAATACCCAACAAAAATAGCTCAGACTCAAGCTTTGCTAAATCTAATGTATCCCAAGAAGATCCACTCTCTACTGCCTGTTCTTTAACACTTTGCTCTGAATCTTTATCTACTTTAATACCTGCTGCAATATCTATTAGTTTATATATTGTGGGAAGGTCAAAGTTATCTTCTAGATCTTCTACCGTCTTTATTTCTGGCATATATTGTTGCATAGCAATTCTGGCACACTCTACTAAATTTTCAATGGTGTCTTGATCCCCTTGAGATTTTCTAACAATTTCAAAAGCAACCATAAATTGTCTTAAATATTTTATTTTTAATGGGGTAATATAAAGGGGTGTCCCGTCAACCAAATAGAGCAACTCACTATTATATATTCTTGTAGCCATTAATACAGTATACCAAAAACAAAATTGCCCCGCATCCGAAGATGAAGGGCAACCCTGTATTATTAAGTTGTATTATGATGCTGCTGGGATTGTGCGATCTACGATTTTACCGTATGATGCATCATCGTTTGGAAGTAGACGGAATGAAACTTCAAACATTGTTGCTTCATCACGCTTTGCTGATACTGAAACATTCTCAATTGAGAGTGCACGGTATGCAACATAAATTCTTTCCAACTCTGAACCGATTGCACAGTCACCTGTACCTGGTCCAACTGCTACCAAACCACGCTCAACTGGACATTCTCCGATGTCTCCTGCTGAAAGGTTAAGTGATGCAGATCCTGCGCCAATTCCAGTTCCTGTTAGTGATGTTAGGTCTGGGTTAGCAGACTCATCACCCTTGCCTGCGATTGCAAACAAAAGATTTTCTAGTGTTGACTCAGCAAATGTAGTATTTAGGTTAACCTGCATACCTTGCTTGAATAGCTTTGCTACGTCAAGAACCTGATCTACGGCAACTTCGCCGAAATCTGGCTGGAATTGAATTTCCAAACCGTTCATTGTGTAACCAACGTTACGGAAGTCTGCTGCTTTTGTAGCATCTCCCGCTGCTTGTCCTGCATAACCAGATAGGGAATCCTTAAAAGATTTACCATCTGCATACGCTGGAAGATCGGCATCTGTTAGTATGCCTTGGTTATATGTAAAAAGTGCTGCTGCACCAACGATAATGTTAGTACTGTCGCCTCTTGAATATGCCATAATTTTCCACCTCTTTCGATTGTATTAAATTGTGGGCGTGTTTCCTCATATAAAGTATAACACGGGTTTTATATAATTATTTTAGTAGCCAAACGGCTCTCTGGTCCTTCTGTGTTAATCAGGTCTGGCATTTGATGGTAATCAAAGTCAATAATGATTTTATTACCACCGTATGTACGGGCTGTGCCAAAATCAATGATGTCTCTGGTTTCTTCCAGCTGATAGACTTTAAAGTTGTGGAAATAGAACATGTTATCTATGATCGTATTTTGATCTAACCTTATTTTTCTATTTGCACACCATGCGTTAATCTCTTCTGCAGTTTCATCAAACCTGTCCATTAGTCTTAATACTGACTCTTGAATTTGAATCATATTCTCTACACTATTATCTGCCGTAGCATAAAAATAGTAAAGCAACTGCTCACACTTAATATGAGGAAAACCTTTTTTATTCATTTTAATTAATCTATCCCATGTAGCCATAACTCCACCATCAGGAAAATATTGAGTTAAATCATTTATTGTTGACGGGGTTGATGGAAAAAATGGCGTTTCTATGTCAGTAAGCAACTCAATCTTACTTTGTAGATATTTGTTAATCCATAAAACTGGAGTATTTAATAAACTATCGTTTGCCATTACATACCAACTCCCGCACTAGCGACCCACTGAAACCCTGTTTTAATTCCTGCAGATCTTCCTTGCTTTTTTCCACTCTGTAAATTTTTTCTATATACGGATGGATTATTAAAGTGTGACTCTAGACCACTTATTCTTAAAAATGATTGTCTAAAATATAAATTAAAGAATGTATCAATAACCTGCTCAAACTTACCCTGTGTTTCTCCTCCAGGATTTAAAACTGTTACTGGCTCTTTGGTAAAAATTTCTTCTCCACCTATCTCAAACCTTAAGGCTTCTGCTTTTTTAGGAGTAATAGTTACAGCAATTCCGTTTTCCATAATCTTTGCTTTGTCATAGAATGGAACTCTAGAACCATTCTTAATAGATGTAGACTGCTGTAGATTGGTTTTAAAGGTAAGGCCTAGATTGCTAATAGTAAAATCTATGTCAAATAAACGGCCTTGTGGTGTTCCAACTTCTGACCACTCATATACATGGTGTAGTGTAGCTGGACTTACTCTGGCATTACTATCAATATACTCATACATTATTTTTGATACCCCTGCTCCAAGGGTTCTGTACATAACTGTTTTACCTTTTTGTGCTCCTTCTAAAAAACCAAAAGAATATTGAACAATGTTGTTCATGTCTTTTCTAAATGCTCTAGAGTCTATGTTCATTTTCATAGGTCTACCGCCTGATTCTCAGAACGGCGTATAACAATTTTATAATACTCTACTCCGCCAAAAGGACCCACAAAAGGCTCTACTGTGGCTACTTCAAAGATTGTTGGCTTTCCAGATCGTGGACCAGATGTTTCAGTGTAAATCTCATTACAATTTTTATCACGAATATTCGTAACAATTATGTTTGTAATTGAATTTCTAGAATCTTTGCTTGAAACTCTAATATCAGTTTTTACTCTTCCAAGCAATAATGACTCTTGGGTTATGTTTACATTAGGAGTTACTTCTTCTTTAAATGCTGATCCAGCTGAGGCAAAACTACCTGCAATTGTTTTATCTAAAATCCACTGCTTCTTAACATTACCATATGCGCCTTGCTCAACAATTGGATAGTATACATCTGCTTGCATTGGGAATATAAAGTCTGGCTCTTCGCATATCATTAAATTATCCCTGGCTTGGTAATGGTTTTAATATACTTCTCCAGTATCTTATCTACCAAGAAGTTACCAGTACCACTAAACATTGTTTTATCAAACTGAATTCTGAACTGATCTGTATTATAAGCTGTTATATATCTCTTATAGTAATCTAGTTTGCCACATTTTAAATCTTCAATTAAAAGTTTTTGTGCATACTCAATATCTGCAGGCACAGTCAGGTATCCATGATCAACAACAAATGTGTAGTCATAACCTTGTGGAAATGCAACACCGTCATATCCGTAGTACCCAAGATCTCCTCTTGCAGAAATAAGATTTGGCCCAGTGGACTCATATCGATTTAATCCGCCAGTGACTACTTTTTGTATAGCTGTTTTATCTGCTGTAATTACATATTCATATTCATTAGTATCTGGAGTCGATCTGTCATAAACTAGTTCGTTATTCTCATACACTTTAAATACTCTATAAACCTTGTTCCACAAAGAAAAATAGTCTGTCCCATTTCCAGTACCGATTACTGTTGTTTTTTTATTATAAAAACCTTCTGGGACAAAGGTATCAATAATTGATCTTGCTACTAATTCTAGTGTTGTATACTCAGCAATCTCTGATGCTGTTGTTCCTAATGTGTTTGGATCTACATATGGTCTTATTAGTTCATAATATTCTTCGTGAATTAATTCTTCACCCTCGCCAATTGTAAAAATTTCAACTCTATAATCATTGTCGTATCTTCCAGGGAGATATATATTTATATTATCTCCTGTAGACCATTCTAAAAACTCTAAATCTTGGACTGAAAGATCCGCCATATCTGTTACTCTTGCGTAGATGTCTGCATCGGTATACCCTGCTGGGACAACAAAATTTACAAGAATATCATCATATGGCGGAACCCTCAATATTTCCATGAATTACTTACCAAATTCCTTGGCAACTTCTTCTGGTGTAGCAAGTGAAATGTGTGAACGAGTAACCCACTGATCAGCAGCGCTCTTTGTTACAATATTAATCCCAACATAAACCTTGCCGACTCCTGGCCATGAAACATTTCTTGTTGACTTAACCGCAACTGTTTCTTCTGCATCCATTTTTGATTTCTTAGATGGCTTTGGTAATACTGGTGCTGTTGTAACTCCAATTGCACCACCATCTACTTGACCAACTGCTTGTGGCTCAGAACTTGATTTTCCAAAATCTGATGTATCAATTGCTGTTGGTGCTTGTTCAATAACTGGCTCTTCTGCAGGTAGCGCTTCAACTACTGGCTCTTCTACTACAGGGGTTTCAACAACCTCTGGTGTTTCTTCAACAACTGGAGTTTCAATATTTTCTTCTACAGTTGAGTTTTCATTTATATTTTCCATTATTTCCTCCTAAATAGTATTATATCATTATAAGTTAATAAGGGGAGTAAGAGAATTAACTCCTACTCCCCCTAAAATTTTACTGTTTACAGATTATGAATCTGCTGCAGCATCAGCGAATGCAATAGCATCTTGCTCTTCCCATGTAATACCGAAGCGAACGAAGACTGTGTATTCTACAGTGTCCTTCTTTGGCTTGTATTCACGGTTAACTGTGATGTCACGCTGGAATCCCCATACACGGTTCTGTGGGAATGTCAAGTCGATATATCCTGCAGGGTAGTAAGGAACTTCTTGTACGTCAATTCCAAGAACACGTGTTGTACGTGCTCCGCCGAATGTCTGTGC
>Ga0209107_10000354_pt1 | contig 27388 bp, 19 predicted proteins | sample LakErihyJuly2011_2_FD_187460 | JGI IMG/M metagenome (GOLD analysis project Ga0209107, IMG submission 187460) | Freshwater microbial communities from dead zone in Lake Erie, Canada - CCB hypolimnion July 2011 (SPAdes) (version 2) | ecosystem: Environmental > Aquatic > Freshwater > Lentic >...
TAAACCACCGCTTTCCTTATCCATAAACTTCAAACTCTCTTTAGTTAAACCTCTACTTGTCATCCAGTTGATACCTGTTGGCATCACTGAACCACCAATTCTGAAGTCCATTAACATGTCCAAAGTGAAATTCTTATAAGTAAAGCCATTGATAAATCCTCCAGTTACTTTAGGCATTGCATTACCATATTTAACCATCTTGCTACCATCTAATAAATAAAGTCCATCAGATCCAACAACCATATTCCCTTTTGCATCAGTTAATACTGGATGTGCTAAAAGGTCTCCCATAGGTTGTCCAACTTCAGAAACTAATTGCGCAGCGTTACCATCATAATCAGCATGTAATAATCTTGTTAATCCAGTAGCTAGTTTTTCAACTTTATTGGCGTTTTTAGCCATGTTGATTGTAGACTCCCACTTAAAGTTGCTATTTTGAATGATTGTACCATTAATAGCTAATTCAATACCTTGGTTTCTCAAAGTACCTATATTAGTTAAAATAGAAGAAGCACCCGAAGCAGCTGGTAATGTTAGACCTAAAATTTGATCTACGATTTGAGCATTATAATAAGATAAATCTAAACCAAATCGGTTTTTAAAGAATCTTGTTTCTAAACCAAATTCAACTTCACGTTTTTCTTCTGGACGGATACCGTCATTTCCAAAACCACCAGTTGGAATTTGTGTAAATAATACTGGATTAGAACCAGTTTGAACACCTAATGTACTTTGGTTGTATGCGATATTTGCAGAATACATACCAGGATAGTTACCTACCACACCCCATGATGCTCTCAATTTACCATAAGTTAACCAAGATGGCATTTCAAGTGCATCAGAAAATATGAAACTTGAGTTCACTGAAGGATAAATAAAACTATTATTGTTAGGATTCATTGTTGAAGTTCTATCACGACGTAATGTTGCTTCAGCAAACAAGTAGTTTTTATAACTACCATTTAATGTACCAAGGAAGGCATCTTTCACTAAACTGTTTCTTGAGGAACCACTTGTTGCAGTATTAACAGATGCAGCAATATCATATAAATTTTCAGTACTTAATCCACCACTAGTTGACCTAGACAATGATGTACTTGTTTCCTTAGATGCAGTATAACCTCCAGTTGCATTAATTTCGATATCCTGTCCAATCTTATTTGTATAGGTCAACAAGGCGTCTGTGTAATTAATCATGTTTGAATAATTGCTCATGCCAAATCCACCTGAATAACCATAAATTAAAGGTCTTTCATTTCTAGTTCTATTTTCGGTTTTCATATTTGTAAAATCAGTTGAAACCCTTGATCTGAATTTCAAGTGATTTGTAATTTGCCATGAATTGGTAACACTTGAAATTAAACGATTACTTGATTCATCTGAAGTATTTGCAATTACACGATACATGTAATCAGCAATATCTCCTCTGAAATTTGAGTAAATAATATTTTCACCTGGTGTGGTACTTTGACCAGTAGCTCCTTGTACATATCTGTAACCTTGACTAGTTAATACTTTATCTTGGTACCATTCACCATTGTCAAAAATACCTATCATACCTGTGAAGTTATTCAATAAACGATCTACTGAATAAGGACGGTTATGGGTTGTTTGATTAATCAAATTAACCATGATATCTGTAGTAAAGTTTTTGCCAATTTTAAAATTCGTATTCAAATTAGCAATATTCTTTTTGTTTTTTGCACCCACACTCACACCCTCATTTTCAGAATGAGTTAATGAAAAACGGAAGTTTGCATTATCAGTCGCACCTGATACAGCAATTGAGGTATTATTATTTTGAGCATCCTGAAATAAACCAGCATAGTTATTTGTTTGCGCAACATATGGACGAACCTTGCCATCCCATGTTAAGATATCTTTGCCATCAAACTTAGCACCAAAGTTGATTGAAAATCCAGGAAGTGCTCTCATTTGTTGGCCATTCACAGTATAGTAAATAAAACCTGCAGCATCTTGACCACCATTACTTACGTTTAAAGGTGCACCTGCACCTCTTACGTTTTGGTATTGCGGTAAATAAGCAACTTGATCAACGCTAATATTTGATGTAAAATCAACACCTAAACCTTTCTTACCGGTTTTAGCGCCAGTTTTGGTAGTAATTAAAACTACACCATTCACCGCTTCAGCACCATATAATGCAGCAGCAGAGGCACCTTTTAAAATAGAGATATTCTCAATGTCTTCTGGATTAATATCTAATAAACCATTACCTCTTATTCTTTGGTCTCCCCAATAATCATTATTACTTACCTCTCCATCACGAATAGGCACACCATTCATAACAATTAATGGTTGTGTTTTACCAGAGATAGAACTTAAACCACGAATAGAAATATTTACAGCACTCGTTGCACCACCTGGCGTTGCACCAATGGTAACTCCTGGCGCTTTACCATACAATGCAGTTGCAAAGTTGGGTGAAGCTGCTTGTACTAAACTTGCAGAGTTAATTGTTGTAGTTGCATAACCTAAAGCTTTTTTATCCTTAGTGATACCTAACGCTGTAACAACAACCTCCGTTAAATCATTCTGGCTTGAAGCCAAAACAACATTTACAGTGGTTTCATTTGCACCTACCTGAACTTGCTTAGTTGCATAGCCAAGAGATGAAACTTCTAATGTTACAGTACCATTAGGAACTGTTAAAGTAAATTGACCATTTTCATTTGAAACGGTTTTTGCTTTAGCATTTTTTACGGAAACTGTTGCCGAGGCAACTGCTTTGTTTTCAGAACTAGAAACCTTACCGGTAATTTTTCTAGTTTGTGCATTTGCTAAAAGACCCCATAATAGTAATGGGACTGTCAAAAAGCGAAGTAATTTGCGCATAATTTAAGGGTTTGTTTAATAAAATTGTTACAATCGATGGTAATGATATAAAAAAATTTAACAAACCCTACAGAACTTATTCTAGTGAATAATCAATACAACTTAATATCCATATTAAACCAGCTTATATGATTTATTAATTAGCTAATATGTAATATTTACGCAATTACTAATTGATTAATTATAATTCCATTTTCTTTAGCTGCTCCACTGCATAATTAGCAGCACGTGCAGTTAAAGCCATAAAAGTGAGTGATGGATTTTGCGTACCCGTACTAACCATACAAGCCCCATCGGTCACAAACACATTTTTACAATGATGCATTTGATTCCATTCATTCAATAAAGAAGTTTCAGGATCCTTTCCCATACGTACGCCACCCATTTCATGTATATCTAATCCTGGATTTTGTTTGGTGTCCCAGGAATGAATATCCTTGCAACCTGCCGCATCTAATAATTCACTACCTGTTTGTAAGAAATCTTTTAATAATAGTTCATCATTGGCATCATAGTCGATACTTGTAATTAATTGTGGAATGCCCCATGCATCTTTTTTATCCGTACTTAATCGAACATGATTGGTTTTTTTAGGCACGGTTTCTCCTTGCATCATCATGGATACATGCCATCCGCCTAATTCAGTTGCTTGTTTCTTAAATTCAGCACCAACACCTTGTGCAGATGCAAGGCCACGAGCTGCACCAAAAAATACCATATAGCCTCTTTGAAAATCAGTTTCTTGTTTATGGACATTTCTAAAATTAGGCATCATGGGTTGTGTGGGACGACGACCATAATAATATTTATCTAAGGGCCCATCAATATTTGCAGCTAAGCCACCACGATAATTATGAAAGGCCACATACTTTCCTAACAAACCATTGTCATTTCCTAAACCATTCGGGAATCGCTTTGAAGTGGAGTTCAATAAAATTAAATTGGTATTGAGAGTGGCAGCATTTAAAAAAATAATTTTAGCATAATACTCTGTTACTTTTTTTGTCTCACTATCAATCACTCTTACGCCTGATGCTTTTTGACTTGCTTCATCATAAATAATAGAATGCACCACTGAATTTACTTGCAATGTTAAATTCCCCGTTTTTTGTGCCCAAGGAATGGTGGATGCGTTTGAACTAAAATAACCACCAAAGGGACAGCCTCTTTCACATAAGGATCTCGCTTGACATTGTTGCCTTCCTTGTTCAATATGTATGGGTTGGGGCACAGTTAAATGCGCACAGCGTCCTTGTATGACGTGACGATTCGTAAACTTTTTATTGATGCTGCCCTGCATATCTTTTTCAACACAATTCATTTCCCATGCGGGCAAAAAAGAGCCATCTGGTAATGTTTCCAACTTGTCGTAGTTACCACTAATCCCTGCGAATATTTCTACATGGGTGTACCAAGGTGCTAATTCATTATAACTGATGGGCCAACTTCCAAAACCATCGCGCGCGGGTCCTTCAAAATCAAATCTACTCCAGCGTTGTGTTTGCCTTGCCCATAATAAGGACTTACCTCCTACTTGATAGCCTCTGATCCAATCATAGGGCTTTTCTTGTATATACGGATGCTCCGCATCTTTAACAAAAAAGTGTTCTGATGTTTCATTATACGCATAACACTTACTAACCACAGGATTGTCCTTGGTTAATGCATTTGTTTTTTTACCTCGATGGGAAAAATCCCAAGGATTTTTTGTTGCTGTTGGATAATCTTTTAAATGTACCACATCGCGACCTCGCTCCAGCACCAATGTTTTTAATCCTTTCTCACATAATTCTTTTGCGGCCCAGCCACCACTTATTCCAGATCCAATAACAATGGCATCATAGGTGTTTGCATTTGTTGACATAGGATATTTTATTTCGTTTTATTTTAATAAATTTTCGACTTATGTTTCTATGTTAAAATATATAAAGATTATACTTAAAGTTAATACACTTATTCATTGTTCGCAAATGGAAACTGGATAAATTATCCAAATATTACACACCCCCTAAACGAAAAAGCCTCCTTCCGAGAAATCGGAAGGAGGCTTTTAATATATTACCTTAAACTTGGTTAGAAGTTTGTAGCCTTACCAGTATCCCACCACAAACGAGTTGCGATATCATCTGGACCACCCATTTTAGTTACTGCATCTTTTACACCCTCAGCGTTACCTGTTCTTTCAGCAGTAATATAAGGCATCCTTTTAATATACTGACCTACAGGAATAACTCCCCAAGTTGCATCAGAATCATTCTTAGCAACACTAGGAATTTTAGGATATCCTGTTCTTCTATGGTCAACCCAAGCCTCTAATGTGTTGGTAAATGTGTTAAAATACTTTTGAGTAATAATTTTTTCTAATTTCAACTCATTATTATCAGCAGCGTTCCAAGCAACTGTAATAGTTGATAAAGGGGTGAAATTATTTAGTGCATTCAACGGATTTACATAATTAGCAGGTTTGCTTGTATTATCTGCTAAATATGCATCAACACCACCTGCTCCCCAATCTGCAAATGATAATTTAACTCCATCCTCGTAGTTTGTCTTGGCATCACCAGCGCCTTTCCATCCTCTTAGAGCAGCTTCTGCCTTTAAGAAAGCAACTTCAGATGCAGTAAATGCACGTCTTGATTGCGCATTGTTAAAATCATTAGAAACTCTTGAAAAAACTGTTTGCGCTTTTTTGTCATCATTAAATCCACCACCTCTGATTCCTTTGTAAGGAACTGTAGGATGATCAGCATATAATGCGGCATTAGTTATTGGATTATAGAATTTAGCAATACGTGGATCTTTCATACCAACAAAAAATGATTCCATAATAGCGCCCATACGAGTGTCATCCCATTGCCAAGAAATTTGTGCAACAGGCATAATACTACCATTTAATGAAACCCAGAAATTATCAGCATTTGTTGCAATTAAGCCTGCTGGATCAGCCATAGCTTTTTCACCTTGTGTTTGAGCAATACTTGGAGCTACTTTTGACAAACGCATCGCTAATCTTAATCTTAATGAGTTTACCACTTTTTGCCAAGCAGGGATGCTTCCTTTGAAACTAGGGTCAAACTTAGCAAAACCTGCATAAGTTTTGTTTGCAGCAAAATCAGCTTGGATTGAATCTAATTGTAAGAAGAAAGTATTGTACAATTCAGACTCTTTATCATAATTGATTTGAGCTGTAGTTGCCCCATAGTTTGAATAGATAACTGGACCATGCACCGCCGTTAATTTTGAGATACCTAACACTCTTATTAATTTTGCCCATGTTGCAAATAATGGCAAATTATTTGTAGCTGCTAATTGAATTACTTGCTTAGAAGGCGACATTATATTGTTATATTGACGACCCCAATAATTGTTCCAAGTTATAAAATAAGTAGTGTTATTTCTGTTATTTACAAAGTATGAAGGATTACCCATGTAACCCATCCAAGAATCATAACAAAGATCTTCTTCAATTTGACCTCCAAAAAGGTTTAACAACATACCTGAGAAAGGCGATCCTACCAGGTTAAAGTCTTGCTTAAGTAGCTGATCAGAAATTTGATTGGGATTTTGGTTTGTACTTTCAAAGTCTTTAGTACAAGACACCATAGCAATCAACATTAATGACGCAATTAGTATTTTTTTCATAATAAAATAATTTTGTTTTTTTAGAAAGTTAACTTGATGTTAAATCCAACCGATCTTGTAGAAGGCATACCAAATACATCATTTGATTGCATTCCATTTCCAGTACTCATTGATTGTTCAGGATCAAATGGTGCTTCCTTAAAGAAGAAGAATAAGTTTCTTCCTACTAAAGAGAAAGAAGCATCTTTAAATGGTAAGCTAGCATTTTTTACTTTTAAAGTATAACCTAAAGCTAATTGACCTAATCTAATGTTTGTTCTAGAAAATACATACGGTTCCATAATTCCATTTCTATCTCCAATCGCTGAATAATAAAGCGCTGGATCAATTGATGTAACTGCGACACCTGTACTTGAAATTGCATTAATTGGAATAGTTGCACCTGCTCTTGCATCAGCAGATCTTTGACTTACACCATAAGAATCAAGGAATGCTTCAGTTTTAGAGAAAGCAACACCACCAAACTTACCATTAATAAGGATGCTAGCAAAGAAATCTTTGTAAGTAAGATTGTTATTCCAACCTGCAATTAAGTCAGGATTTACATTACCCACTTTAACTTGGGTTGCTGCAGCTACTGGCACTCCATTCGCATTCAAATTGATTTGACCACCTGCATTTCTCGAAAATTTGGTAATGTACAAATCATTGAATGAGCCCCCGGCTTTAATGATAGAAGCAAAACCTTCGTCATTACCACCAACTTGGTAGTTAGGATTAGAAGCAATCAACTCAACAATTTCATTTTTATTTTGTGATAAGTTGATATTTGTTTTCCATTGGAAATTACTTGTTCTAATTGGTTCAGCATCGATTGTGACCTCAAAACCACTGTTAACAATTTTTCCAGCGTTAACATAATAATTAGCATAACCAGAACCAGAAGGAGCGGCTAATGATAAAAATTGATTGGTACTTACTGAATTGTAATAAGTCACATCAAGTCCTAATCTGCCTTTCAAAAATCTAATTTCAGCACCCACTTCATCACTTGTAATTATCTCTGGCTTTAAGTTAGTGAAAGGAACTTGATTATTACGGTTTATTCCACCGATACCAGCAGGACCACCTGCACCACCAATTGAGTTATATGGATTTACCACGTTAAAAGGGACTTCATTACCAGTTTCAGAACGAGAAGCTCTTACTTTTAAATAAGAAATAACTTCAGGTAATTCAACCATTTGGCTGATAATTGCTGACAAACCAAACGCTGGATATAAATAAGATTGGTTTCCAGTTAATGCTAAAGTAGAAGCCCAGTCATTACGAGCTGATACGTCTAAATATACCATATCCTTGTATCCAATATTCGCACTTGCAAATGCCCCTTGCTTAATTGTTCTATTTAACGTTGAATTAAACATCACATTGTAAGGTATATTAGAGAATGAGAAGAAGTTAGGATATTGTAAAGCTATCGTACCATTGCCGACATTCATACCATTGTTGAAGGTATTTTTTTGATAACTAGCACCCAATAATCCTGTAAGACTAAAGTCACCAAAATTGTTATTGTAAGTTAAAATTCCGTCCGCATATAAAGATTGATCCTTATATTTTGTATAATTCCAAGTACCATTCGAACTAACACTTACCGAGTTTCCACCAGCAACATATCTATTATCAAATAATACATCATTATAATCAATATTGCCTCTTGTTTCAAATTTTAAGTGTTTAGCGATATCATATGACAATTTCACGTTCGCAATTACACGATTATTTGTTGCCAATTTTGAGTTATTATTAACTTCAAAATAAGGGTTATTTTGAAATTCATAAGTTGAATACCAATTTTGTTTGTAAAGGTTTCTAGCTGGATCAAAAACTTGGTAATCTTTTTTGAAAGCGGCAAAGTCTCTTTCACGAGCAAAGACATACAAACCAGTCAATGGGTTATTATAGTAACCTGCCCCTGGACGATTGTAAGATTTTTCATTTGCAAAGATTACATTTGAACTTAAAGTGATTTTATCATTAAATAACTTAGTTGATTGGTTCAATGTAATTGTATTCTTATCATAAGTATTCGTTGGCAAGTTTCCTTTCGCATTCAGATTTGCATAAGAGAAATAAGCAGTTGTTTGATTATTTCCGCCACTTACACTAACTGAATTTGTAGCAGTAATACCTGTTTGAAAGAAATCTTTAACATAATCCTTTTGATAATTCCCTTTAACTTTTGACCAGTTCTTATCCCCACCACCTGCACCATAATCAAATTGTAAATCTGGGATGCCAGTTACTTGATCAAAAACTGTACTTGAATTGACATCAACTACAGTCTTACCAGCTTTACCTTTTTTAGTAGTAATTAAGATTACACCATTCGCACCTTGGCTACCATACAGGATTGAAGCGTTTGCACCTCTTAAAATGTTAATTGATTCAATGTCAGCAGGGTTTAGAGAAGAAAGACCATCTCCACGGTCGTTTCCACCATAAGAACCTGGTTGACCACCTTTGTTATTCACCATTGGAACCCCGTCAATAACAAAAAGTGCTTCACTTGTTCCTTGAAGTGACCTTGCACCTCTTAAAACTGCTTTGGTTGATCCACCAACTCCAGATGAACTTACTTTAATATCGATACCAGCTGCTTTACCACTTAAGGCTTCCATAAAGTTTGGACTAGCAGCTCTTCTAATCTCATCACCACCTACTTGTTGTGATGCATAAGTTAATGATTTCTTTTCACGCTTAATACCTAACGCAGTTACAACGACTTCAGATAAGTCAGTTGATGCATTTGTTAAAGAAACATTAGCTGTTGCTTGAGATGCGCCTACAGTAACTTCTTTGGTTGCAAATCCCAATGAAGAGACTTGTAATACAAAGCTACCAGCTGGTGCTTTCAAACTAAATGTTCCATCAGCATTGGTTGTAGCAGCAGCATTGCTGCCCTTGACCTTGATTGTAGCAGAAGCTACTGCCTGATTGTCAGAACCTGTTACCTTACCGGTAACTTGTCTTGTTTGCGCGAATGTTGCAGAGAACATGCACAGAACACTACAAAAAACTAAAAGCATACTTTTCATAAGAATGATGTTTGGTCTGTTTAAAAATGAAATTTAAGTGATATTGAAATAATGGTAATCTCAAAAATCAATTCAACTCCCTCTTTAAGGTTAATAAATTTTGTTTAAAATGTCTCAATCGTACCATAATATTACGGCTTTATGAATACGTTAACAAAAAAAAGGGGGCTTTTTTTACCCATAATTGTCATTAATATTTGTGGAAAAAATGCATAAATAATTGATTACCAATTATATATAATATATTTTGAATACAATATATAGAAAAAGGTCTAGGTTAAATAGGTGAATTTTTATGCCCAAAAGTTAAAATCTAGCTTAATATAAGCCAAGGCACCCGTTAAAAAAGCTACTTTTAATGATTCACTATTTCAAAATCATGACTAAGATTTTTTCAAATATTAATTGGAAAGTACAGGCCTTAGGTGATCATGCCATTCAGTTTTACCTTACCCCAATGATGGATCCAACTATCATAGGCGAAATAAACAATTTCAATGACTTCATTCTTTCACAAAAATTAGATGGAATAAAAGACATCATCCCCTCCTATCATACCCTTACTTTGATTTATGATATTGAATTATTGAATGCGCCCTTAGATTTTGCAAATGATTTAATTGAAAAATATAAAGGTCAGCGTGAAATCGAATTGCCTAATAAGGATTTAAATAAAATCATAGAAGTCCCTGTTTGTTACCATGAAAATTTTGGAATTGATTTAACAAGCATGTCAGCAAAATTAAATTTATCCATTACTGAAATAATAAAAATTCACACTGAAATTATTTATCAAGTGTATTGCCTGGGGTTTATGCCAGGCTTTGCTTATATGGGTGATGTGAATATTAAAATACAAACAGCAAGACATGCACAACCAAGAAAAAATGTATCCGCAGGCAGTGTAGGTATTGCAGGGGCGCAAACAGGTATTTATCCGATGCATTCACCAGGTGGTTGGCAAATTATTGGACGAACACCTTTGAAAATTTTTGACAAGGATCCTTCAATTTTATCCAAATTCAAGATGGGTGATTTTGTAAAATTTTATCCCATCACACTTGCTGAATTTGAATCATTAAATCAAAACGAGCTTTAATAATTATTCACAAATGTCCATTCATATTATAAAACAAGGTATCATGGATACCCTTCAAGACAAGGGCAGATATGGCTTTCAGCATATCGGCATACCACCATGTGGCTATTTGGATTACTTATCAGCACAGCTTGCAAATGTAATTGTTGGCAACCCAAAAGAGGCACCTATTTTTGAATTACATTTTCCTGCAAGTAGTTTTATTTTTAATGAGGCACATACCATTTGTATTTCTGGGGCCAATTTTGTTCCAGTATTAAATGATAAAAGCATTGCGTTGAATACCCCAATTCAAGTTTGCAAAAAAGATACCCTACATTTTATGCAACCCCTGCTGGGTAAAACAAGTTACTTATCCATCAAAGGAAATATAGATAGCAGTGCATGGCTATATAGCAAAAGTGATTTTACTTCCCAATTAAAAAACAATGATCAATTTAATATTATCGCATGGGATGGAGACCTTAAAAAAAATAGCGACAAAACCGAGGAACAAGAAAGCCAACAATGCAACATAGATAAAGTTCAAAAACATATTTTTAATTCAAATGAAATAAGGTTTATTCCAGGGCCACAATGGAATGATTTAACCAATGAATCTATTTCAAATATTTTAAAGCAACCCTTTAATACAAGTTTGAATTCCAATCGCATGGGTTATACTTTAAAGGGACCTTCCCTAAAACTAATCGAACAAAAAAGCTATTTATCAAGTGCTGTTACCAGGGGCACAATGCAGTTATTACCCAATGGGGAAGTGATTGTATTGATGGCAAATCACCAGACCATTGGAGGCTATGCAAATATTGGTCAAATAATTTTGGTAGATTTACCTAAATTAGTACAGCACAAAAGCGAACTCCCATTCCGTTTTAGCATCACTAATGTTGAAACAGCACATTCGGAATACAAACAAATGCAAAAATGCTTTAGCTAATATTAAATGTAACTATGCCTGATTCCTTGCACGATATAAAAAAGCATATTGATATTAACTGCGATATGGGCGAAGGGTTTCACAATGAAGCTGAGCTCATGCCATTTATTAGTAGCGCAAATATTGCATGTGGTTTTCACGCAGGTGATGAAGATAGTATTAAGCGTACCATCGATTTGGCATTAGATCATAATGTTGCCATTGGCGTACATCCGAGCTATGATGACAGAATTAATTTTGGCAGACAATCCCATTTCGTTTCCTTACTTGAATTAGCTGAACTAATCTCCGATCAATTATACTTATTTGAAAAAGTTTCCATCCCCATGGGACTTTCTTTACACCATGTTAAATTACATGGCGCTTTATATAATGATTGTGCTAAAGATGCAGGATTAAGTAAAATTTTTATTCAAACCATTCAAGCAATCAACCCGGATTTAATGGTGTATGGATTAAGTGGCAGCCATACCATACAACAAGCAAAAAACTTTGGACAGCCGTTTGCCAACGAAGTATTTGCGGATCGTACTTATCAAAATAATGGGCAACTCACCCCAAGATACTTGGACAACGCACTCATATACGATCCTGAAATTGCGAGTGCACAAGTATTAAAAATAATTTTTGAAAAAAAGGTGTCAACGATTCACGAGGAGGATATTTCAATAATAGCAGACACCATTTGTATTCATGGAGATGGATTAAATGCAATTCCTATTGCTACAAAACTGCATGGAGTATTAAAACAACATAATATTGAAATCAAATACCCCTAATTCAAATCCTGTTTTAAAATCAATGACAGGCCTCAGTTTGGGTGCTGCATTTTTAATGGCCAATTCATCTATTGGACCAGGATTTTTAACACAAACCTCCTTTTATACAGAACAATTAATTACCAGTTTTGGATTTGTAATTATCATTTCAATTATTTTAGATTTTGGTGCGCAAATAAATATTTGGCGTGCCATTACTTTAAGCGGTATGCGCGCACAGGAAATTGCCAATGAATTATTTCCAGGTTTAGGACATATTCTTTCATTACTCGTGGTGTTGGGCGGATTTGCTTTTAATATTGGCAATATAGCGGGCTGTGGCTTGGCATTAAATATATTAACAGGCATCTCTTTTGCGAAAGGTGCCATTATTAGTGGCATTGTTGCCATCCTCATTTTTTGGATCAATGAAATAGGAAAAACATTAGACCAATTAACCAAATTTTTAGGCATCCTAAAAATTGGACTTACTTTATTTATTGTTTACGCAGCACATCCGCCAATTTTAGAAGCAGTACACCACACTTTTATTCCTGAAAAAATATCACTCATTGCCATTGTCACTATTGTGGGTGGCACGGTTGGCGGATATATTACTTTTTCGGGTGCACACCGTTTAATTGATGCAGGTATTTCAGGAAGTGAACATATAAAATTTGTAACCAAAAGTGCAACCACTGGAATTATCATTTCCTCATTTATGCGCTACATTTTATTTTTAGCAGCAGTGGGTGTTGTTTCACAAGGAATTCATTTAGATAAAAATAATCCTGCAGCGACCATTTTTGAAACAGCCGGCGGCAGATGGGGCTTATTTGTTTTTGGTATTGTTTTATGGAGCGCTGCAATATCCTCCGTGATAGGAGCTTCCTATACCTCTTATTCTTTTATAAAAAACTTAAAGGCGCGTTATTTACAAAATGAAAGATTAATGATAAGTTGTTTTATCATTATCTCCACATCCATTTTTGTGATTACCGGAAAGCCAAAGGAGTTATTATTATTAGCAGGATTAGTGAACGGATTTATACTACCGTTTGCATTATCTATTATGTTAATCGCAGGGCGAAGATTACCGATACTCAAACAATTTAAATATCCTTTATGGATTGAAATTGCAGGCTGGCTGGTGGTTGCGGTCATGGGAACCATGAGCGTGTTTGCACTCATTGAACAAATAGGAAAATAAAAAGTGGAGAATACCGGGTTCGAACCGGTGACCCCTTGCATGCCATGCAAATACTCTACCAACTGAGCTAATTCCCCTTTTATTTATAGTTCGCCTTTTCCTTCTATCCAAAGCTTCACTGAATCAGTGGTAATTGATTTTGGTCGCTCTAATGGGAAACCTAATGCTCTGTCCCAAGTTAAACTTGCTAATACACCTAATGCCCTACTTACCGCAAACAATACGGTGTAAAATTCATATTCAACAATACCATAATGAACTAGTAAAGCACCACTATGTGCATCCACATTCGGCCACGGATTTTTTATCTTCCCTAATGATTCTAAAATTGGCGGCACCGTTTCATAAATTTTCCAAACAGTATTCACTAATTTATCATCAGGTAAATGTTTTTTTCCAAATGCCATTTGTGCGGTAAAACGTGGATCTGTTTTTCTTAACACTGCATGTCCATATCCTGGAACTACTTTTCCTGCAGCTAAGGTTTGTTGTACGTATACTGAAATTTGATCTGCGGTTGGTTCATCGGTACCGATGCTTTCTTGCATTTCAAAAATCCATTTAATCACTTCTTGATTTGCCAATCCATGTAAAGGACCCGCTAATCCATTCATACCTGCTGCATAACTTAGATAAGGATCACTTAATGCAGACCCCACTAAGTGTGTAGTATGCGCGGAAACGTTTCCACCTTCATGATCCGCATGAATAGTCATGTACAAACGCATTAATTCTTTGGTCGTCTCATCTTCAAATCCCATCATGTATGCCAAGTTACCTGCCCAATCCAATAATCCATTGGGGTGAATATGTTCGTTGTTCTTATATTTTCTTCGGTAGATATAGGCCGCTACTCTTGGTAAACGTGCAATTAAATCCATGGAGTCGTCGTAAGTATATTGCCAATAATCTTTTTTGTTCATGCCCTTCGCGTAACCTTGTGAAAATTTACTTTCAGTTTGTAACGCCATCACACCTGCCACAAACATGGTCATTGGATGTGTTGACAATGGCAAAGCATCAATTACATCAAACACATGTGTAGGCACATGACTACGACGTTGCCAATTGCTGGTGATTTCTTTTACATCTGTATCATTTGGAATTTCTCCAATCATCATTAAATAAAATAATCCTTCTGGTAAAGGCTCATCTCCTTTGGGTGCTTTTGGTAATTTATCTTGTAATTCAGGAATTGAAAAACCCCTGAAACGGATTCCTTCCTGTGCGTCTAATAAACTCGTCTCAGTAACTAAACCAGTCATACCACGCATACCTTGGTAAACCTGTGCTAAAGTTATTTCGCCGATTTTTTTATCGCCGTGTTGTTTTAATAATTCTTTGATTTCAATGCCTGCAGCAGTTGCCTTTTTCTCAAACCTGTCTTTAATGTCTTCCATATACCAAATATTATAATTGTACCTTTTAAATTTGGACACAAAGTTAACTAAAAAACTGGCTTATTTTGGTGCTTTTTTGTACAAATAATAGACCACCCAAATAAAAAGCAAATTGGGTATCCAAGCGGCTAACATGGGAGGCAAATTCCCTTTGGTAGAAAATATTGTAGAGAACCGATCTGTTATAATAAATAAGGCTGCTATAGTGAAGCCCATGGCCAAATGCGAGCCACTACCTCCCCTAATTTTACGACCTGCAATAATGGCCCCAATTAAAGTAAGTAACAATACGGTAACAGGCGTTGCATCGCGACGATACCTTTCAATTTTTAATTCGTTTAACCCTTCAGAGCCTCGCATCTCCTCTAACTTAATTTGTTGGATAAGTTGTGGCGTGGTTAGTTTGTCTTTAGTATATCTATCTTTTTCCAAATCAACAGGTTTAAATGCAAGTTTTTTATGCAAACTCTGCGTGTAAGTCAATGCCTCCCTATTATCAAAAATTTTACGTTCAATCACTTCATATAAAAGCCAGTCTTTGGTAGCGGTATCATAAAAAATCATTTCCGCTCTAATATTAGAAATTACTTTTCCGTTTTTAACTTGATAGGAAAAATAATTACTCCCTCTATTGGTTGCAGTGTCATAGCCGTAAATACCCGCATAGGTTACAGAGTCTATTTTAAAATAAATATCTGACGAGCTTTGTATCAACGCGTTATAACTTGAACGGGCATCAATATAAGTTGCTTCAAATCCGCCCCTAATTTTTTCAGCTTTTGGAATAATCCATTGATTGGATACCCATAAAAATAAACCCAACAAAGCACCACCCAACACATACGGCCTTAACCATCGATTATAGGAAACACCACTTGCAATAATAGCCACAATTTCAGTTTGTCCCGCCATTTTTGAAGTAAAGAAAATAACAGCAATGAATACAAATAGTGGAAATAATAAAGCAATGATATGTGGAATAAACCCATAATAATAATGGGTAATCACTTCGCCTGCCGATAATCCAGATTTTACAAAATCATCCGTTTTTTCACTTGCATCAATCACCACAGCAATGACTGCAAATAAAAATATGGCGAAGAAAAACACCGCCAAAAACTTTTTCAATATGTACCAATCTAATTTTTTCAATTAATGTTTGGTTATAAGCGTTGACTAATTTGTGCTATCATACTTTTTTTCCAACTGGAGTAATCTCCTAATTGTATATGCTTTCGCGCCTCTCCTACTAACCAAAGATAAAAAGATAGATTCTGAATACTTGCCAATTGTAAGCCCAATATTTCATCTGCCATAAATAAATGTCTGCAGTATGCCTTGGTATAATATTGACTCATTTCATTGGGAAGTCCTGGATCTAAGGGGGAGAAATCTTTCGCCCATTTCAAATTCTTAATATTAATCACCCCTTGCGATGTAAATATCATTCCATTGCGACCATTACGTGTTGGCATAACACAATCAAACATGTCCACGCCCAAATCAATGGCTTCTAAAATATTCCATGGCGTTCCCACACCCATTAAATACCTTGGTTTTTGCACCGGTAAATTTTCACAACATAAGGCTGTAAAATCATACAACTGTTGTTCGGGCTCACCCACACTTAATCCGCCGATGGCATTACCCACTGCATTTTTTGAACTAATATATTCGCAGGATGCTTTTCTTAAATCTTCATAAATCCCTCCTTGCACAATAGGAAATAAATTTTGCGTATACCCATATTTGTCAGGCGTGTTATCAAACTGATGCACACATTTATCCAACCAAACATGCGTTAAATCCATGCTCTTTTTAACATAATCATATTCACTTGGGAATGGCGGGCATTCATCAAATGCCATAATTATATCACCCCCAATCGATCTTTGAATATCCATCACCTTTTCGGGGCTAAACAAATGTTTGCTGCCATCAATATGCGATTGAAAAATAACACCCTCCGGCTTAATTTTTCGATTGTTGGCTAAAGAGAAAACCTGATACCCGCCGCTATCGGTTAAAATTGGTCGATCCCAACCCATAAACTGATGTAATCCACCAGCAGCTTCAAGCACCTCCAGCCCTGGACGTAGGTATAAATGATAGGTATTACCTAATATGATTTGGGCATGGATATCTTTTTTCAGTTGCTGTTGCGTCACTGCTTTAACGGAACCTATGGTTCCCACTGGCATAAAAATAGGCGTTTCAATGACCCCATGATCGGTGGTAATTTTACCCGCCCTCGCCGAGCCTGTTTTACTTTGGGTTTGTAATTCAAATGTTAATGCCGCCATGGGGCAAAGGTAAGGTCAAAAAGGATGTTTTCCACATTCAATATTCAAGTGAATTAGCTGTGCCGGCATGCTTTACTTTTGTAGCATGCTAACCAACCAATTACTATCTAATCTATTGATAGGCGCTTTTGTATTTATTATAGCCGTTCAGTTATTTTATTATTTGTTTTTTTTTCTCAGACTCGCGATTTATAAGAAAAAAACGAAGCAAGTAAATGTGGAGCATCCTATTTCCGTGGTGATATGCGCCCGTGACGAAGCTCATAATTTAGCCAATAATTTACCAGGGGTTTTGGTGCAACAATATAGCACAACACATGAGGTCGTTTTAGTAAACGATAATTCAGAAGATGAAACAAAATATTTAATTGAGGAATTTAAAAAATCATTTAAAAATTTAAACCCGGTTTTACTTTCACAGGAAGCTAAAATGATTAATGGAAAAAAATTCCCTTTGTCTATTGGAATTAAATCTGCCAAAAACGAAACCTTATTATTAACCGATGCAGATTGTGTTCCTGCCAGCGAACATTGGATGCAATTAATGCAAGATGGCTACGATGATGATATTGAAATTGTATTAGGCTATGGCGCTTACAGAAAAAAACCAGGAATATTAAATAAATTAATTCGCTTTGAGACTTTTCAAACAGCATTGCAATATTTTTCCTATGCCCTTGCAGGTATTCCCTATATGGGTGTAGGGCGTAACTTATCCTATAAAAAAGAAGTATTCATTCGTAACAAAGGTTTTTCCTCCATTAATCAAATGCCTAGCGGGGATGATGATTTATTCATCAATCAGGTGGCCAATAAAAAAAATACGGCCATAGTAATTGATCATGATGCACATACGATTAGTGAACCCAAAACAACTTTTCAGGATTGGATGAATCAAAAGTATCGCCATTACACTACGAGTAAGTATTATAAAACATCACATGCGGTATTACTTGGTTTATTTGCATTTAGTCAATTTTTAGTGTACCCCATTTTTATTGCAGCTTTGATAATTACCCAACAATATATTTTATTGATTAGCTTATGGGGGCTTCGCTTAATGGTACAAGGAAGTATTCTAAGAGGTACCATGAAAAAATTAAACGAATTGGATCTTTGGCCTTGGTTTATTTTATTTGATTTTTGGTCTATATTCTATTATTTATTTACCTTGCCTAGCGTATGGAAAGCCCCACAGAAAAATTGGAACTAATTTCAAAATATTTTGCTGACTTCACGCCGCATCAACTGCAACAGTTTGCGACCTTGGAAGAAGCATACAAGGATTGGAATGCAAAAATTAATGTTGTATCCCGTAAAGATATTGACCAACTATATTTACACCATGTGTTGCATAGCCTCTCTATTGCTGCAATTGCGGAGTGGGAAAAAGGTACGCAGGTAATTGATATTGGCTGTGGTGGTGGATTCCCATGTGTGCCCTTAGCGATCTTTTTTCCTGATGTACAGTTTTTAGCGGTGGACAGTATTGCTAAAAAATTAAAAGTGGTGGATGCCGTTTGTGAGATGGCAGGAATTAAAAATATTACAACAAAACATACCCGGGCGGAGGAAATTAAAAATAAAAAGTTCGATTACGCCATCAGTCGCGCTGTTGCACCATTGTTAGATTTATGGAGATGGGCTGGACCATTACTTGTAAAAAAGGCAAACCAACCCAATGGATTGATTTGCCTTAAAGGTGGCGACTTACACCAAGAAATTTTCGAAAGTGGTGTGCGTCCTAAAATGATGTCTATCTATGATATATTTCCTGAGGAATATTTTCAAGAAAAATTTATCATACAAGTAAAGAAGCCTTAATTCTTTATCTAATTAGGTATCTCTAATTTATTATTACTTCTGTTTAAATCCGGCATACGATAGCTTGGATCAATTTCAATTGATTTTAAAGTAGATAATGGTTTGCTTGTTTCAAAAGTATAGGTAGGTGCAACCCATTGCCAGTTGGGATGTACAATGCGATTAACTGAACTTTCAGCCCCCTTGCCTCCTAACATCAAATCAAGTGGCATATAATGTAATTCGCTAGTGCCATCCTTATATGTGATTAAAACTTCAATAGGCATCGGTAGTTTACCAAGGCGTTGAATGCTAATGATTGCTGTATTATTTCCTGCTTGAATATCATTCAAACCATAATCAATCGTTTTGGTTGAATTCACCCAATACTCTTTTAACCATTGTAGTTGTATGCCACTTGTTTTTTCAGCTACGCGGAAAAAATCATTTGCATTGGGATGTTTAAATTTCCAAGTGTTATAATAATTTAATAAAACAGCATCACGAACCGAATCTCCAATGACATAGCCTAATAACCCTAACAAAGTTGCTCCTTTTGAATAGGCTGCATTACTATAAGCATAGTTCGTATTAAAATGATCGGCATGTGTGCTAGCGGGCTCCTCTAATCCACTCTTGGCTAAAGCCATATAGCCTGCATAACTTCCTGCTTGGGTTAAAGGCAAATCTAATTTTGCTCTTTCCACACTGGCAAGCAATTGCACCTTTGCACGATCACTTATATAAGGAGATTGCGCTGCAGCATTTGCATCATACCATCTTGACACTTTACTTTCCGCAAATGTTGCAAAACCTTCATCCATCCAAGCAAACAAACTTTCGTTACTTCCTAAAACCTGCTGATACCAGTTGTGCATCCACTCATGAAAAACCGTACCCAAACTTGGGCCTTTAATTAATGTTGCCATTGCATATTCCATGCCACCATCTCCTCCTTGAATAAATGAATATTGCGGATAAGGATAAGCACCAAAGTTCTTCTCTATAAAAGGCAACGCTTTTTCAGCAGCATATAAGACATTGGCCCATGCACTATCTGATTTAGCATCTTTCTCTTTATAATATACATGTATTGTTAAACCCTTACGTACTTCCTTGGACAAATGTTTGAATTGATCATCTGCAGCCCAAACAAAATCATGAATATTATTTCCTTTAAAATTCCAAGTTTTTAATCCTTGCGCATTTGCAACTGCATTTGGATTTTGTAAAACCCCTGTTGCAGCAACCGTATAGTTTTTAGCTAATTGTAAGCTTACATCAAAATTGCCCCATACGCCATGAAACTCACGCGCAATATAGGGATTAGTGTTCCATCCTTGATAATCATACTCCACCATTTTAGGATACCACTGACTCATGGAGAAACGAACACCTTCGGCATTGTCCCTACCTGTTCGACGAATTTGTTTTGGCACTTGCGATTCAAATACCAATGATAATTTTGCAGAAGTTTTTGGCGCAATGGGATTGGTTAATTGCACTTCCAAAATGGTTTCGTGCTCAATTAATTTTTGCGCTTTGCCATTAATAGTTATAGCGCTTACTCTTTGATAACCAATTTCAGTAGGAGTTAATTTTTGTATACGATCCGTAACGCGCGCATCCCAATCTTTCATAACATCCCCCCTTCTATTGGTCATGGTATTTTTTCCCAACTCCCTACTGCGAACATCCATTGATGAATTAGGTTGAAACGCATTCCAGTATAAATGAAAATAAACTTTACGTAAAGTGTCTGTAGAATTATTAGTATAAACAATATTCTCCGTTCCCTTTATAATATTGGTATTTATATCCAAGCTGGCTACGATGTTATAATTAATATGTTGTTGCCAACGATCGGCTTGGGCAGATATTCCGCTTACAAAAGCAATAATGGCAATAAAAATAAAGGCTAACTTCTTGTACATAGGATTAAATTAAGAAGCTAATTTAATCATTTTTTCCTTCCACTACGATCACGATCTCCCCTTTTACATGCTTTTCGGAAAAGTATTTAACCAAGTTGCTTAAAGTATCGGTAATATTTTCCTCGTATATTTTTGTCAATTCCCTACTTACGGAAGCTTTTCGCTCTGCGCCAAAATGGGTGGCGAATAATTCCAAAGTTTTGACAAGTCGCATAGGGCTTTCATAAAATATCATGGTGCGCTCCTCATTGGCCAATGATTCCATTAATGTTTTACGCCCTTTTTTTAGTGGAATAAAACCCTCAAATATAAATCGCGTAGCAGGCAAACCACTATTCACTAATGCTGGAACAAATGCGGTAGCTCCTGGCAAACTTGTGATGGACACTCCTGCTGCCTTACATGCGCGTACTAATAAAAAAGCGGGATCTGAAATTCCGGGAGTACCTGCATCCGTTATTAAAGCAATATTTTTTCCCGCCTGTAATTGTTGTACTAAATGATCCAATACCTTATGCTCATTATGTTGATGATAAGGCGTTAATGGCTTATGTATTTTGTAATGCTGTAGTAATTTAGAAGAAGTACGCGTATCCTCACACAAAATAAAGTCAACGGATTGTAAAACCTCAATTGCCCTGAAAGTAAAATCCTTTAAATTTCCAATAGGTGTAGGAACTAAATATAACATGGAAACAATTAAGTAATTAAAAAAGTAAGCTCCCCAAAAAAACTATTGAATAACTTCAATTTCAAAATATTCCATCACGGCATTTGCCAATAATTTTTTACTAGCCTCCTCAGCGATCGCTTTTGCATCAGTTTCAGATCCTGCTTCAATTTGCAAAGTGATATGTTTTCCAACCCTTACATCACTTACGCCATTCATACCTAAATTATGTAAACCGCCTAAAACTGCTTTTCCTTGAGGATCTAATAAATCCTTTAGTGGCATCACTTTAATTTGAACTTGATATATCATATAGAATTATTGAATAATTGTTTTTTTGTACAACAAAGATACTAAGCAATACCCCATAAAGCCAAATGGAATCGCCAACCATTTATAAAAAAACGCGGTCAGTACTATTTCTATTGCAACCAGGAGTAATGGAATGACTAATTTTCGTTTATTACTCAGCCCTTTTAGCGCCAACATGGGTGTTTTCATCACCATTAAATAGCTGACTATAATGATAAACCCATACCAAAATGCTGGCAATAACATTAATTGTGCTACCGCGCCTGACTGCCAATAAATTAAAGGCAATGAAGCAGTTAATATACCAATCATTGGGATGGGCACACCTTTAAAATAGGTGGTTTGTGTTTGATCCAAATTAAATCTAGCCAAACGATACGCCCCAGCCATGGGTATTAAAAAAGCAGGTGCTAATAATATTGAATTATGGCTAAATGCATTTACATCATTCGCCATGGACATTCTTAAAAACTGAAATACGATACAAGATGGCGCCACACCAAAACTCACCACATCCGCAAGAGAATCCAATTGCTTTCCCATCTCAGAGGAAACCTTTAATAGCCTTGCAACAAACCCATCAAAAAAATCAATCACCGCAGCTATGCCAATCAATAAACTGGCCATATATAATTGCTCTGGCATTTCAATAATCATTCCGCCTGTTTCATCAATAGTTGCCATTGCACCTGCTTGAAAAACATATACAATTGCCCAAGATCCAAAAAATAAGTTAAGAAGTGTAATGAAATTGGGGATTTGATTTTTTAATGAAGGCATTCTTTATTTTTTGTTGCGTTTCATTAATAATTCAATTTCCTCCACAGTGATAGGAATATTTTTCATTAAATCCTGATTACCATTGGCAGTTATCCAAAAATTATTTTCAATCCTTACACCCATTCCTTCTTCTTTGATATAAATACCTGGCTCAATGGTAAACACCATACCTGCAGTAATAGGTGCAGTTCTCGTACCTAAATCATGTACATCCAATCCTAAATGGTGTGAGATACCATGGTATAAATATTTTCTATATGCTCTGTTTTCAGGATCCTCATTTTTAACTTCCGTTTTTTTCAACAATCCAATTTTTAAAAATTGTTGTGTTGCTTCCTCCCCTACTTTATCTGTGTATTTTAAAATACTAATACCCGGCTTTAAAATTGATTTCGCATAATCATGTAAATGCAAACATGCATTGTATACTTGCTTTTGGCGTTTGGTAAATTTACCATTTACAGGCACTGTTCTTGTTAAATCCGCACAGTAGCCCCCATATTCTGCACCAAAATCCATCAAAACCAATTCGCCCTCCTTGCATACATTATTATTACTATTATAATGTAAGGTGCGGGCATTATCGCCACTTGCAATAATACTATGATAAGCCACCCCTGTTGCACGTTGGCTTAAAAATGAATGATAAATTTCAGCTTCAATTTCATATTCATGTACGCCTGGTTGAACGAATTGTAACAAACGTCTAAAAGTGATATCGGTAATATCAATGGCTTTTTGGATCACCCCTATCTCTTCTTTGGTTTTTATACTGCGTAGCTCCTTCATTAATTTCGCTGCGCGTAAATATTGGTGTAAAGGATATCTCGCTTGCATTTCATCAATGAAGCGATATTCATTGGTACGAATTAAATTATTTTTGCGATCGTTTTCATTGGAGTCCAAATAAATAGCGTCTGCTAAATGTATCCAAGGTTGCAATAAACCATCCAAGGAATCCACCCAAACAATGGTGGTCATTCCTGAAATTTTTGTTGCTTCATGCGCCCTTAATCTTTTACCATCCCAAATTTCTTTTAATTCTTGTGGACGCACCAAAACTAAAACTTCTCTATATTTTGGATCTGGATTATCTGGGAACAAAATCACCATGGAACCTTCTTGCTCAATACCTGACAACCAAAACATTTCAGTATTTTGTTTGAAGTTATGAAGCGCGTCTGCATTGTAAGGAAACTCGTCGTTACTTACAATAATTGCAATGCTATTTTTTTGCATTTTCGCTACAAAACGCTTTCTGTTTTGTATAAATATTTTTGAATCTAAAGCTGCGTATTTCATGGTGTATTATTTTAATGATTAGGCTATGTAGATGCCGTTAGCAAGTTAATAAAAAAATCAGCTCCTTAAGCGATCTTACCCCAACCAATTTTATTTTTTTGGGTCTGTAAAAACAATTTTGTGTTGTGATGCTCTGGCAAATTGAGCGTAGGATCCTTTTCACAGATAGCTACTGCCGCTTCCTTGGCTAATTCAAGGTTGGCGCGATCATTGATAATATTAGCCAATTTAAAATTTAATGCCCCACTTTGTCTTGTACCATCAATATCACCAGGACCCCTTAACTCCAAGTCCTTTTCCGCAATCACAAATCCATCATTGGTGGTACACATAATTTTTAAACGGTCTTTTGCTAGCCTACTGGCTTTTACACTACTTAATAAAATACAGTAACTCTGTTCAGTTCCTCTGCCCACCCTTCCGCGCAATTGATGCAACTGTGAAAGTCCAAATTTTTCGGCACTCTCAATCACCATCACGGAAGCATTGGGCACATTCACCCCTACTTCAATAACCGTGGTGCCCACTAATATTTGTGTATCTCCAGTGACAAACCTTTTCATATTTGTTTCCTTTTCAATATTTTTTTGCCTTCCATGTACCATACTAATTTTATACTTGGGCTCAGGAAAATGACTTTTCACTTGCTCGTATCCTTGCATTAAATCCTCGAAACTTAATTTTTCACTTTCTTCAATTAAAGGATATACATAATAGGCTTGTCGCCCTTTTTCAATTTCGGTTTTTACAAAGTCCATCACATTTGCTCTTGTAGTTTCGTATCGATGTACTGTTTTTATCACCTGCCTTCCTGGCGGCAATTCATCCATCACACTATAATCCAAATCACCATACGCGGTCATGGCCAATGTTCGTGGAATGGGTGTAGCAGTCATTACTAATACATGTGGCGGTATTGTAGATTTTTTCCACAACTGCGCGCGTTGTGCCACCCCAAACCTATGCTGCTCATCAATCACAGCCAATCCTAAGTTTTTAAATTGTACCGCATCTTCAATAATTGCATGTGTACCTACCACAAAATGAATAGTGTCTTCGGCCAATCCTTTTAAGATGCGGCGTCTTTCGGCAATTTTTGTACTACCCGTTAATAAAGCAATTTCAAGTGGCATTGATTTTAATAATTCACCCAAACTCGCATAGTGTTGCTGTGCTAAAATTTCAGTAGGCGCCATGATACAACTTTGAAAGCCATTATCTGCGGCTATTAACATACTTAATAAAGCAATCATCGTTTTTCCGCTACCCACATCCCCTTGCAATAAACGATTCATTTGTTTGCCTTTGGCAGTATCTAATCTAATTTCTTTAATGACTCTTTTTTGTGCACCGGTTAATTCAAAAGGCAAATATTTATTATAAAAGTCATTAAAATAAACGCCTACTTTTTCAAACAAATGTCCTTTGCTATTTTTATGTCTTTGAATTTTTATCAAATTAATTCTGAGCTGTGCAATAAATAATTCTTCAAAGATTAATCGGTCTAATGCTTTTTTATACATCTCCGGTGATGTTGGAAAATGCACCTGTCTGAAGGCTTCCCATCTTGACATTCGATTGGTTAACAAATGGCTTGGTAAATTTTCAGGCAAGTCATTACTACTTATTTGTTGAAATAAAGTTTGGGTTAGCTTTCCTATCTGCTTTCCATTTAACCCCCTTGATTTTAATTTTTCGGTGGATGAATAAATGGGTTCAAGCAATGCCTTTTGACCTTGGGTAGCCGCTACAAAGGGCTCAATTTCGGGATGCACTATTTGTGCACGACCATTAAAAAAGCTCACCCTTCCGTAAACCAAATACACTTGCCCCTCCACTAAATTTTTCTGCACCCAATTAATCCCCTGAAACCAAGCAAGTTCCAACTGCCCTGTGGCATCTTTCAATTGAGTGACCATGCGCTTTGCTCTGCGTTCTCCGATCATTTCAATACCCTGCAACACCCCCTTTACCTGGATAAACTCCTGATCGGGTTGGATAGATGCGATGGTATTTAGCTGGGTTTTGTCAATATGCCGATATGGAAAGTGCTGTAAAAGATCGCCAAACGTGTATATTTCAAGCTCCTTTTTAAGCATATCAGCCCGCAAAGGGCCTACTCCCTTTAGGTATTCAATAGGACTTGATAAAAGAGAAGCTTGGCTCAAACTAATTTTTTTAGATTCTGTACAAATATCCCAAAAAGATGGCAAAAAATGGGTTCCCATTTCATTATCTTCGCACAGCTATGGAAAAGGAAATTGTATTGAGCGGAATTAGGCCCACCGGGTTCTTGCATTTGGGCAACTATTTTGGTGCCATGCGCAATTATGTGCGTATGCAAGATGATTATAATTGTTTCTTTTTTGTTGCCAACTGGCATAGTTTAACCACCCATCCAGATACCAAGGAATTACAACAAAGCGTATTAAGAGTCGTGGCTGAAAATATTGCTTGCGGATTAGACCCTGAAAAAGTGTCTCTTTATGTACAAAGTGATGTTCCTGAAATTGCTGAATTGTATTTGTATTTAAATATGTTGGCTTACAAAGGCGAATTAGAAAAGACCACTACATTTAAGGATAAAGTAAGAATGCAACCTGATAACGTGAATGCAGGTTTATTGACTTACCCAGTTTTACAAGCAGCTGATATTTTAATTCACCGCGCGGTAAAAGTGCCAGTGGGTAAGGACCAAGAACAAAATTTGGAAATGGCGCGCAACTTTGCAGAGCGTTTTAATCACAGATATGGTGAAACTTTCCCTTTGCCTTATGCATTTAATTACAATAGTGAATTAGTAAAAATATTAGGTTTGGATGGCGAAGGCAAGATGAGCAAAAGTGAAAATCAAATGACCACTTTATTTTTAGCGGATACGGACGATTTGATTCGTAAAAAAGTGATGAAAGCCAAAACGGACCAAGGCCCTTTAACACCCAATGCCACAAAACCCGATTACATTCAAAACTTATTTACCTTGATGGGTTTAGTGAGTTCGGCAGATACGGTAAAAAAATTCGAGGACGATTTTAATAACAGTTCCGAGGGAAATTGCATTATAAGATACGGTGATATGAAAAAGCAGCTGGCCGAGGATATGGTTAATTTTATTAATCCAATTCGTTCACAAGCCGCTGATTTACAAAACAACAAAGCCCATTTATTGAAGATCATACAACAAGGAGCAGACAAGGCCAGAGCGAGTGCCTCTGTCACCCTTTCGATGGTTCGAAAAACAATTGGGATGGATTACCTATAAAAAATTAAAAAAAATAAATAGTACATCAACTATTTAGTATTTTCACTATCATGGCAAAAGCTAAAAAACCAAAACACGT
>Ga0209107_10000355_pt1 | contig 27371 bp, 34 predicted proteins | sample LakErihyJuly2011_2_FD_187460 | JGI IMG/M metagenome (GOLD analysis project Ga0209107, IMG submission 187460) | Freshwater microbial communities from dead zone in Lake Erie, Canada - CCB hypolimnion July 2011 (SPAdes) (version 2) | ecosystem: Environmental > Aquatic > Freshwater > Lentic >...
TAAAGTTCCAAAGACAGTTGCACCATATCCAGTAGTTTCAAACTTTATGGAGTTGTTGTGATAGAGTTTGACTGGACCGTCAGAAGTAAACTGTGCGAGAACATCACTAGATCCATCTTGGAAAATAATAGATTTTTGTAGGTCTGTTTTTAGATATAAATCTCCAGTTCCATTTACTATCCTGGAGTCCGTGCCATCATGAAGGATTTGAAGATCACTTGAGTCTCCAAAAATAATCTTATCATTATCACCAAGTTTAATGTCACTTTGGAATATAGCGTTTCCTACGAATGTAGAAACACCAGAAACATTAATATTAGTTGCATTCAGTGAAGTAACTGTAGAAACTCCAGAAGAATTAATGTTACCAGTTAGATTACCAGTTACATTACCAACGAATCCACTAGAGGAAGTGGTAATACCAGCAATAACAACACCAGATGCATTTGTATCAAATGAAGGTGAATTAACTTCACCAGTCAAGTTACCTGTTACATTGCCAACAAAACCTGAAGTAGCAGTTACAACACCAGATGCAACAACACTTGTTAAAGAAATGTTTGGATCAAGATTAACAGTAAGAGTATTAGATGCAGCAGATGAAGTTAAATTAGTTCCGCCTGAAATCGTAAGAGTTTCACTAAGAAGGCTGATGTTTTCAGAACCAGAATCCCCAGCAACAGTAAGTGCAGTTCCAACAGAAGCAGTACCGGCAGCAGTTAATCTACCTTTGGAGTCAACAGTGAATGTAGCAACTTCTGTTGAAGACCCATAAGAACCAGGAGTAACTGTAGTGTTTGCAAGAGTAAGTGCTAAACCAACATTAGCAGTACCATTAAATGAAATTGGTGAAGCAGTTGCATCACCACTAATACTGAAATCTCTTGAAGTTTGAAGTTGAGTAGCAGAACTAGCTAAACCAGTTAAGTTTCCAACGAAACCAGAAGTAGCAGTTATAATACCTGATGCACTAATATTGGTTGCATTCAGTGAAGTAACTGTAGAAACTCCAGAAGAGTTGATGTTACCAGTTACGTTTCCGGTGAGTGCTCCAACAAATGTAGTAGCAGTTACAATTCCACTTGAATTAACATTACCAACACTTAAGTTAGTAAGAGTTCCAACAGAAGTCAGAGAAGAATTAACAACACCAGATCCAAGAGTTGTTGAAGAAAGAACTTCAGTATTACTAATTTTATAAACTTTATTTACGGCAACATTGAGATTTTCTGAAGAACCTAAGTTGTCTCCAGCATCTTGGAATTGGAAAGTCTTATTACCATCACCAGAGCTTATAGTAAGTCCAGCGCCATCAGCAGCTGCATCATTAGCGGCACCATCAGCAATCTGAATATTTTTATCGTCTATAGTAACTGTTGTAGAATTAATGGTTGTAGTTGTGCCATCAATCTGTAGGTCACCTTTGATTACAACTAATCCAGTATTATCACCAACAGCAGCAGGGTCAATAGTAAGTACAGCAGGACCAGAAATTGTATTGGTACTGATACCAATTGCAGATCCTGATGCACCAGTTACGAATTGAGCAGCAGTAACGATACCTGATGTATTAATATTGGTTGCATTCAGTGAAGTAACTGTAGAAACTCCAGAAGAGTTAATGTTTCCAGTTACATTACCAGTTACATTACCAGAGAAACCAGAAGTAGCAGTTACAACTCCAGATGCAACAATACTTGTTAAAGAAATGTTTGGATCAAGATTAACCGTAACAGTATTAGATGCAGCAGATGAAGTTAAGTTAGTTCCACCAGAGATTGTTAAAGATTCACTAAGAAGATCAATATTTTCTGAACCAGAGTCTCCAGTAACTGTAAGTGCAGTTCCAACAGCAGCAGTTGTTACAGCAGTAACTAAACCTTTAGCATTAACGGTAACAACTGGTATCAGAGTTTGTGAACCAAAGGATCCTACATTAGAGTTAACTGTCGCTAATGTTCCGGTTCCAGTTACATTATCAGTACCATTAAATGACTCACTGGTATATGCTAAATCTCCAGTGATTGCTATAGTTCTTCCTGTTGCAAGTTGAGTAGCAGAACTAGCTAAACCAGTTAAAGCACCAACGAAACCTGAAGTAGCAGTAACGATACCTGATGCATTAATATTAGTCGCATTCAGTGAAGTAACTGTAGAAACTCCAGAAGAGTTAATGTTTCCAGTTAGATTACCAGTTAAGTTTCCAGAGAAACCAGAAGTAGCAGTTACAACACCAGAGGCAACAACACTTGTTAAAGAAATGTTTGGATCAAGGTTAACAGTAACAGTATTAGATGCAGCAGATGAGGTTAAGTTGGTTCCACCAGAGATTGTTAATACTTCACTAAGAAGACTGATGTTTTCTGAACCAGAGTCACCAGCAACTGTAAGTGCAGTTCCAACAGATGCAGTACCGGCAGCAGTCAAACGTCCTTTGGAGTCAACAGTGAATGTAGCAACTTCTGTTGATGAACCATAAGAACCAGGAGTAACTGCAGTGTTTGCTAATGTTCCTGTTCCGGTTACATTACCTGTACCATTAAATGAACCACTGGTATAAGTTAAATCTCCAGTGATTGCTATAGTTCTTCCAGTTGCAAGTTGAGTAGCAGAACTAGCTAAACCAGTTAAAGCACCAACGAATGTAGTTGCAGTAATGACACCAGAAGACGCATTAATGTCGCCCGCAGACAAATTACCAGAAATTCTCGCATTACCAAGTACATCAAGTTTTGCTGTTGGATTATTTGTACCAATACCCAAATTTGTTTGGGAAGTTGATGGTATAATGCTAACGAAAGTTCCGTCAGAATTAACTTCTAGAAAATTTGCGAGTTGAGATAAATCTCTGTTAAATGCCATTTTTTTACCTGTGAATATGGGTTTATTTTAGAACAACAAAATAAGCCATCTTCGTTTACACTAGGCTTGGTTATTTGTATTTATAAAAAAATCCTACAAAATCAAATTCCAAATCTTCTGTTTAGAATTTGAACTTCAATAGTTAAATTGTTTTGTATCCATAAAACACAGTTTGATTTGTACCGCTATTATTAGTAATACCAAACGAAAAGGTATTAGTATTACTGACAGCGGGACTAGATGTAATTATAGATCCAGATGTTCCGATTATTTGACTTGGTATTGCTGTTAATACCAATTGATTTCCATCAACATAATACCAACCATATTGATTACCTATTACTGGAACATTTGTATTTGAAATAGAAACAGTAGCATTCCAAATACAAATACCACTTGGTATACTACCCCTAACCCACATCACATAATTTGCATTTGCTGGTACAGTAAAACTATAAGTACCAGACCCAGCAGATACAGTCCAACTACCTTCACTTGAACCAACAGCAGTGATTGTTACGTTACCACTGTTTTGATTTACTGAAATTCCAGAACCTGCGCTGATATAAGTCACAATACCCGTTAAGTTGGAACCAGAACCATTGTAAGAAGTTGCAGTAATAACACCAACAGATATATTAGGAGTACCAGTTAAACCTTGAGAATTGGTTGCTATACCAGCATTAGTCGCATAAGTTGCTATTCCTGCTGTAGTTGCAAAGGTTGCTATACCAGCATTAGTCGCATAAGTTGCTATTCCTGCTGTAGTTGCAAAGGTTGCTATACCAGCATTAGTCGCATAAGTTGCTGTTCCTGTTAAATTTCCAACAAAAGAAGTTGCAGTAATAACACCAACACTCATCCCATTGGATGAGGTATTCCCAAGTCCTAATACATTATTTAAAGTTTGAGATTCTGTGCTGATTCCTCCACCTCCCGAACCAGTGCTTGTAGTGTTATACGCAAGAATATCTACTGTTTCTCCACCAAAACAAGATTCATTAAGAACAATAGAAGTTCCACTTGTTCCGGTGAATTCACTGTCTGTTAAACGAACACCATTTATATAAACATCAACAAAACCAACATTATAAGAAACTGCAAAGGAAGTTTGTGCAACTCCTGCAGTAAAAACATTTCCGGTTCTTAATGTTGGAAATGATGCCCAAGTTACACCTATTCCAACAGATTTTAAATATTGCCCCGAAGTCCCAGTAGTTGTACCAGTACTGACTGAACCATTCAGAACTATATTACTGAATGAAGAAATTCCTACAACACTTAAAGTTGTTTGATTTTCACTATAAGAACTAATTCCTATATTTAATTTTGGTATTCTTCCACTAAGTAACTTTGCCATTATTAATTAAGAGTTTCTAAAATACTACCAATGAATTTCAAGTTAGATGCATTACTACCAGATAGGACTAACTTATCTCCACTTTCCAAGACTAATTTTCCGGCAAGAAGATTTGCAGTATCATTTGCCGAGATTGGATATTGTTTTAACATTTCAGTAGTTACTGCTACTCCAACTACACTTCTTTGATGTGATAATGAAACATCATGCGAAGATGCCCCAATATTTGCGACTTGAGCTAAAAGAACAACACCAGTATAACCAACAGGTGCGGTATATACTGTAGTTGGACTTGTAGACACAACTGCTGTAATTGTTTGAAATACATTAAGTGCTAATGCCATTTTTCTAATCTCCTCCGAGTGCGAGTATGAATGGTGTCATCGTGGAGAACAAACTCTTGGAGTAGAATGTTCCTGAAATAGTTCCGGTTTGTTGATTAATCACAACACCATCACCAATACGAAAGTTTCCTGCTTGGTCGGTAGATGTGAATACAACCAGACTACCATTTCTCATATCAATTTCATTTTCTTGAATTGGAACTCCACCTTGATTAGGAAGAGCACTATTAATATTAGTTCCAGAACCAATGTATTCCAAAGAATGTCCTGATGCTAATATTCGGCTTTGCTTAAAGAATGGAACGGTTGAACCAACACCCACAGCATAAGGAACATTATCATTCACCGTAATCGTACAAATACCACCAGATATTGGTGTTGACCTTAATATAGAGTAATAAGTTGGAATTAGATTTGCAGTTCCTGTTGCCGTATTTATTCCAGAGTTGGGTGATGCAAAAGTTACTGTTGGTATTCCTGTGTATCCTCTTCCATTAGAAACCATTTCCACAGAAGTCACAGAACCATTTGTAACTTCGCCAACAGCAGTTGCAGAAACTCCCCAAGGTTCACTTGGGTCACTAAAAGTAATGTCTACATTTTGAGTATAACCAGTTCCACCAGAACCAACAGTCACACCACCAACAGTATAATAAAGTTCATCAAAATACACTACCTGACCATCATAAGGTCTTGATACATTAATCTTTACAGTTCCACCAGAATTATAGGTATGCGAAAGTGTAGAAACTCCAATATAAGCGGAGAAACTATTTGCGGCACCAATAGCAGCAACCTCAAAGATATATCCAAAGTTTCCAGAAGGGAACGTAGATATTCCAGCACCAGAAGGACAAGTAAATCCAAGTCCGGCAATTGAAACACCCATTCCGACATTAAGGTTGTGATTTGTGGTTGTGGTAATTGTGATAATTCCAACAGTATTATTATAAACAGCAGTCTGTATTCCAAGTGTTGGAACATTTAAATCTAAAACAAAAGTATCACTATCTGCATCTGTGGCAGTTGTAATGATACCGGTATATTTCTTTGGACCAACACCATCGGCAACTAATCCATAATTACCAAATGATGAGTTAGAGTTCGTTAAGTCACAGGCAGAACCAGAACCACAGAAAATAGCAGTATCATTACAAATGGTAAAAATAGAAACTAACTGAGCATATCCTTCATTCGTAATTGAAACTCCAATACCACCCTGATTATATTGGGTATAAGAATCTACAACCATTGACTTTAATGGTCCTATTGCCTTGGAACCATCGATCTTCATTCCAATACTATTTGGAATAAAGTTAGTGCAGTTCTGCACATAAGGAGACTGATTAAAATATCCAACTTGATTTGGATTAAATGCGACAATTGCCTTACCAGAATTTAATGACCCAGTAAAAGACATTTCTGCAATGTAATCACCATTTGCAACATAAAACAAATCTTCATTTGCATTCTGTGGTGATACTGATACTTCTCTTAGACTATCACCAATAATACTTACTTGTTCTGGAATAATAACTGGGTTATTTTCTACATAAGATCCAGCACTAACTTTAATAACAGTTCCTGTTCCTGCTGTTGCGATTGCTCCTGCGATTGTTGCTTTTGCGTCTCCAAGTTTTCTTCCTGTGTTTGTATCACTTCCATCTTTCGTAACATAAAGAATATTTGTAACTGTTGCACCGGCACCAAGTCTTACAACATCAGTACCTATACCACTTCTTTCTCTTGTAGTATAAAGTTCTGCATCATAAGTATTAAGTGCTAATTCACCTATTTGCAGATCTGCAACTACCGGCCTCTTACCCGGTACAGCAGACCTTTTAATTCTAAAAGGAGTTGCCATTGATGTTCATTCTCAGTATATACCATTAAAATACGACTTATATAAGTCATTTCATCTATTTATTCATTTATTTAACTCGCATTATTCCTTCTTGGACGATAAGCAAAAACATTTTCTGGAGCATCAGGTTTCATCCATTCTTTGATCTTATCATAGTTCTCAATAGAGAAGAAACACTGATTGTAATACCATTCTTCCCAGGGAATATGACCTTTGGATTGATTGCAAGAATGGCAGCAGGCAATTACATTCATTTTAATATCTAAACCACCCTTACATTGGGGTATAACGTGATCTAGTGTAATGTCGTCTTTTGATTCGCAATAAGCACACTCGTGATTCCAGGCATCTTTTATATTCTGTCTCCATAATCGTTTTGCCTCCGATTTATTTGTTGCATGAAGATTAAACAGATAGTCCTTAGGCGAGTGCAGAGGAACCATAAGTGTTTGCGACTTATAAGTATTTATTCTAAATTTTTAAATTTGATATTAGTGTTCTTTTTACAAGCATCTCTTGCCCAAGATCTTGATAAACTATTTACATAAGAACAAGGTTTTTTAGATCTCCCACAGTATGGGCATTTGGTATCTGGAGGATCTAATAAGTACCCTTCAGGTGTATACATTTTTTTCTTCTTAAGGTTTTCTGTTTGTTTATATTTACGATGATTCATTTATTCAATACTTCTCTAAACAATAAACTCCATTCTTCTCTGTAATCGCAGTACACTGGTCACACCAGTCTCCACAGCACATATACATCACCTTACCAAACTGACGAATGTTTCCTGAATGAATATGCCCACAGATAATTCCAGCATACTTTTTATCTTGCTGAATACAATATCCAATAATATCATTCTCATACTTATCAATATATTCTCTACCCTTTATAGTATTCTTTAAGTAATGAACTAAAGAGAACCGAAAGAAACGATTCAACCAGATGCTTAAAGGTGTGACTAACTCATAACCTCTATTGAACATTAACTGCTTCCAAGAACCAGAAGAATATTCAGAATACTTATCTCCGTGAACACATAAGAACTTATTTCCTTTGGAATCTTTGTGAACATATTCATTACAAATCAAAAGATTCTTGTGCTCAAAGTCACAGTATCTTCTCATCGTTGCTTCGTGATTACCAAGAATATAAATTACTTCTGTGCCTTTTTTACATAAGTTGAGAATTGCATGAACACATTCCGTATGTTCTTTCTTCCATCGTGTATGGTATCTTTCCATACAATGAATGTCTAGAATATCCCCAACCATTACAAGTTTTTTAGTCTTAAGTTCTTTTAGAAACTTCAAGAACTTTTCAGTATTACATCTATCAGTGCCCAAATGGACATCAGAAATTAAGACCGTATCATAAGTCATAGTAATTCAATCTGATTTGCAAGTTCTGTCAAGTCATTCTTATCTAATACAATCAAATTATCCTGTGCATTATAATTAATCACATTTTCAGATACAATACGCAAAATAGATGCGACTAATTTATTCTCGGTATCTGCTCCTTGATTTCTAGATTCCCAAATAGAATCCATCATTTTTTGTGCTCGTTCAGTCATTTTGATTTCTTATACTCCTTATCTATTTAAGGTCTAAAAGGTTCTTGCTGTCTGTCTGGTAGTTTGATTTGTGGGAGTTGTTCCTGATGAGGAGCATATTCTCTAACATTAGACACGAAAATGTTTGTGGTTGGAAGTATCTTGGGCATTTCAATATCAAAAACTGGTCCCATCAGAAACTTATTTCTGCTATAAGTACGATTAGCAGGATCAAAAGAAATCATTAGTAGTGCATCATTTTCATCACCACAATCTACGATTTTTCTTCCGGTATTTTTATTAAGGACAGAAAAGTAATCTTCAGTATTATACTTGTTCATTTTTTGGTTTCTCTTTCAGTATAAGTTGTTTGTGAATTTGATTGTACTTGGTTGGTGTATATAGATTATACCACGTATTTCTGATTATTTCTGCTAGTTTATATGGAGTTGTTGAGGAAATCATAACCTAAATTCATTCTTTAATATCGTAAATGTAATGGTCTGAAGTCTCAAAGGTTCTTGTATTTTCTACAGAATATACGGTAGTATCAATCTCATATCCTGGATTTGATTCTATGCGATTGAATGTCCAGGCACTATCATACCATATAATTCTATTATTTGGATATGCATAATAATTACCAGTCTCCACCTTGAACAAATGAGCGCATTTATGTTCTGGAGTTTCTGAATAATTAAAGTCCGTCATTGCCTTATTCTCAAATCCCCAGTCAAGAGTGAACATATAATCACCTTGAACTTTAGTATTATCAGGACGAATAAGTTCTGCTTTCAATCCGGCAAGACGATTTCTTCGTTGAACATCCACATAAGAAGAGAAACAATCCCAATACATAATTTGATTGAGAGGTTCTATTTCTGCATCAGGTCTCCAACAAAGTGACTGTAGTGGTCTGCGTGTCCAGTTCACACCATTCTCTAGAAAACATTCAAATAATGGAACTCGTTTCTCCATACTTGCGACAGAGTGAACATCACATTTTGTAACCTCACCTTGTCCTTTTTTGTGATTATATAGAAACTCATTACGAATATAACAACTCCAATCGGGCAAATTATGATTTAAATAAGACATTTTTTAATACTTCTTGGGGGATTTATATATAAAAAAAGAGACCCACAAGAAGGTCTCTGGATAATCAAAGAGCATTACCTCGTGGTAATACTTCTTCCGGAAATATGAAATTCTCATGTGGTTGATCTGCTGGTGCCATCCAGGCACGTAGTCCCTCATTAAGCAAGATATTTTTTGTGTAGAATGTTTCAAACTCAGGATCTTCTGCTGCACGAATCTCCTGAGATACAAAGTCATATGCTCTCAAATTAAAAGCAAGACCAATAATACCAATAGAAGCGGTCCAAAGACCCATGACAGGAACAAATAGCATAAAGAAATGTAACCAACGCTTATTGCTAAACGCGATACCAAAGATTTGCGACCAGAATCGGTTCGCAGTAACCATTGAATAAGTCTCTTCTTCTTGCGTAGGTTCAAATGCTTTGAAAGTGTTTGCTTGTTCACTGTCCTCAAATAAAGTGTTTTCTACAGTTGCTCCGTGAATCGCACAGAGCAGTGCTCCACCCAGTATACCAGCAACTCCCATCATATGGAAGGGGTTGAGTGTCCAGTTATGGAAACCTTGTAGGAATAGGAGGAACCTAAAAATCGCAGCAACGCCAAACGACGGCGCAAAGAACCAAGATGACTGTCCGAGTGGATACATGAGAAACACACTGACAAAAACAGCAATAGGCCCAGAGAACGCAATAGCATTGTACGGTCTAATCCCCACTAAACGAGCAATCTCAAACTGACGAAGCATGAATCCAATCAGAGCGAAAGCCCCGTGGAGTGCCACAAAAGCCCAGAGTCCCCCAAGTTGGAACCACCTGATAATGTCCCCCTGAGACTCAGGACCCCAAAGTAGAAGAAGAGAATGACCCATAGCATCAGCAGGCGTTGACACAGCTGCCGTGAGGAAATTAGCGCCCTCAAGATAACTAGACGCCAACCCGTGGGTGTACCAACTTGTAACAAACGTTGTCCCAGTAAGCCAGCCACCAATTGCCAGATAAGCAGTGGGAAAAAGAAGTAATCCAGACCACCCCACAAAGATAAAGCGATCCCGTTTAAGCCAGTCATCCAAGACATCAAACCATCCTCTCTGTGTTTGTTGAGTAAACGTTGATGAAACCATCACATAAATCCTCCAGATTTAGTTTTTTTTACTTTTTTATCCAAGACTTCTGCGTGACTTAGGAGTTGTTTTGGATATTGAAACCATGCTGCCATAAACTCTTGATGATCCTCAAATACTTTAGTATTACCATTGGTGTATACTAACTTATAATCGTGACGGTCATAAGGTTTATCACAAGTTTGTTGAAAAAATTCAGGTAGTCCAGTCATTACACGATCCTCTGGGTCTAATTTGCCATGCATAAAACTTTACAATTCAATGGAAAAAAATAGGGGTCCTAAGACCCCTTTATCATAGCATGTTTTTAGATCAACCGATTGCGGGTGCAGTAAGAGCAACAGGAGTTAACTCAGCAGCAGCAAGATCCAATGGAAAATTATGTGCATTTCTTTCGTGCATTACCTCGAGCCCGAGACCAGCACGGTTGAGAACATCAGCCCAGGTGTTTACAACACGTCCCTGACTATCCAGAATACTCTGATTGAAATTCAGACCGTTCAAATTGAATGCCATCGTGGAAACACCAAGTGCAGTGAACCAGATGCCTACAACAGGCCAGGCAGCAAGGAAGAAGTGAAGTGAACGTGAGTTGTTGAACGAAGCATATTGGAAGATCAAACGACCAAAGTATCCGTGAGCAGCAACAATGTTGTAAGTCTCTTCTTCTTGACCAAACTTGTAACCGTAGTTCTGGGACTCGGATTCTGTGGTTTCACGAACCAGTGAGGATGTGACCAAAGAACCGTGCATCGCAGAGAACAGTGAACCACCGAAGACACCAGCAACTCCAAGCATATGGAAGGGGTGCATAAGGATGTTATGTTCTGCCTGGAATACAAGCATGTAGTTAAATGTACCGGAAATACCCAAAGGCATAGCATCAGAGAACGAACCTTGACCGAAAGGATATACAAGGAATACGGCAGTAGCAGCAGCAACAGGTGCAGAGTAAGCAACCATAATCCAAGGACGCATACCTAAACGGTAAGAGAGTTCCCACTCACGTCCCATATAGCAGAAGATACCAATCAGGAAGTGAAAAATAATAAGTTGGAAAGGTCCACCATTATACAACCATTCATCCAGAGAAGCAGCTTCCCAGATAGGATAGAAGTGAAGTCCGATAGCGTTAGAAGAAGGAATAACAGCACCAGAGATGATGTTGTTACCGTACATTAATGAACCAGCGACAGGTTCACGAATGCCGTCGATGTCCACAGGAGGAGCACCAATGAAGGCGATGATGAAACAAGTAGTTGCCGCAAGAAGGCAAGGAATCATCAGAACACCGAACCAACCAACATAAAGGCGGTTGTCGGTAGAAGTAATCCAGGAACAAAAATCTTCCCAGAGATTACTATTAGAGCGTGTAGCAATTGTAGCAGTCATTTGTTAAAAGGGTAAATAAGAATTCAGGGGGAACTGAAAGTTACGGTTATTCCTGTACCACCCTCCAGCACAGGTATGAGAGACGCTTTACTTCTGATGGTCTCGGTTGCAGAAGGTTACGGAACGTAAAGATTTGTCTTCGTTTCCTGACTTATTTATCATAGCACGGTCCCCGAATCCTGTCAAGGGGTCATTTGAAAGTCGCTGCTTTCAGCACCAGAACGACAAAAATGACTAAAAAATATATTTCCAATATATTATACATCATCCAAACAAAAAAATCCTCACCCGTATTTAGAGTGAGGATAAGTATGATTACCTATTTTAGTTAGTGTTTCACCATACTCCAGGAATTACTTGCCCGGTTAGTACGTAGGCACCAACGGCAGCAATAAATCCAATCATCGCAAATCGTCCGTTTAGTTTTTCTGCGCGTTCTGCATAAGTTTCAACTTCATTTTGTTGCATGTCTTTCTCCGTAATGTACATTTTAGGTTCTTTAGCAAACATATTTTGTTCGCCACGTTCGTTGGTTGTGATCGTCATTTGAGTATCATAAAGTTTTACAACCTAATTATATAGGAATCATAAAGACTTGTCAAGTCTTATTTTGCATCAAAACCTGGTGGAAGGGTTCCGAAATATGGATCATAATCGAAAATAGAATTCCAATCTTCCACATTTGTCGCATCAACTCTCCAAAAATTCCACAAACCTTCATAACTTGACTTATGAAATACATCTACGTGATCGTGATGAATAGAAGATCCCAATTCAATATTGTAAATGAATAAAGGAATTGCGAAAGTATTGCCCGAATTATAAACCAGATCATCAGCAACTGCGCGTGGTTTGACTCCATTATCCAATTTATACTTATTCTCCCGAACGTGAAGATTGATAAGTTTCTGTGCGTGATGGCGAGTAATCAAATAACAGGCAGTTGAGAAATCATTCACAAACCGACGATGCATTTTTACATGAACCTGTGCAGGATTAATAATCGCAAGTTGGACTACATCATAATCATAGGGAACCTTACAAAAGAAATCCTTCCACTTAAAAGGCCAATTAGTTACTGTAGAGATATCACAATCATCTTCCATAATTAAAGCACAAGAAGAATCGGAGTTCTCTAAGAAGTGCTTCAGTGCCTTCAGATGCGATGTAGTGCAACCTACCTCCCCAGAAGACATAAGATCAGGATAGCGTCCTTTGAGGATGTCCCCGAGGTCTCTACCATCCCTACCATCATAGGCAGAGATACGAGTATAATCTTCAATCTCCCAATACTTAAATTGCTCCTCCATATATTCTGCTCTCTCTGGTTGTTCGTCCAGATTGAGATAATAAATGGGAGGAAGACCCTTGAGTTTATAGGCTGCTTTATTTCGATCCATTAGATTACATTCCAATTATCACAATACAAATCTTTAGTTTCTTTATCAACATTATTAGGTCCAAACCATTTTGATGGGGCAATAACCTTTTCAGAATTTGCTAACCATGCTCCCCACCAAGAGAATGAAGAATTGGCAATAATGTGTCCACTACAAAAAGTCATCATACAGAGATCAATGGTATTATTTCCAGACTCGGAAATAAGAAACCTATCATCAGAGAATAATGATTGTTTTTTACACCATTCTGGATCATCCGAGAACACAATGATTTGACGATTCTCAAAATACTCCAATGCCTTCTCATAATAATCAAGATCCAGATTGTTGTGATTCGCACTATTTGTTAAGTAGTCGGTGCGACGAACGTGAAGAGACACAGGATTATCAAAACCTGCAGCAATCGCCTTACAAGGTTCTAGAATATGGTTCCTAAAAGTGAAATCTTCTTTGATGTTATTCTCTATATGTTTAAAGTATTTTTCCGATTGAAAGAATCCCCAAAGAGAAACATCATTTGGACATTGGTTTAAAAGTACTTCATCAAAATAAAAAAATCTTTCCTGGACAACTGGAGCATTACCAACATCAAGATATTTAATATTTTGTTTTGATAGATTGGGAAGTTCAAATACTTCAAAGAGTTGATGAGATCTCCATTCATCTTCAAACTTAGACGGTGGAATTCCAAACTCATATCCCCTGCGAACAGCAATACCACTTAAAGAGGCATACTGAAACATTTGATTTCCAAGTCTTCCCAATCGTCCTAGATGATTAAATGCGAGCATCATTCATTCTCCTTTTTATATATTCCTGTTGATTTAGATATTGTATTATAGTTTCTTTAGTTTGATTTCTCATCCATTGCCAAAGATTGTGATTGTCCATAAACTTTGGATTATGATAATGTGAGTTATGAGTTCTTCCGTGTTCAAAATGCCAGATACAATCATTTACTCTTCCAACTCTATATCCTAGAGAATTGAACCTAAAGTAAAACTCACAATCTTCGGCACCCCAGGAAAGGAAATTCTCATTCCACATTCCACCTTCAATCACTTTAGCACGATTATAGAATTGTGTCCAACCAATCGTAGAAGATTCTGTTCTACATCTTGATTGAATGATACTCAGATTAAATCCACTTGAAAGAAATGAATCAAAAGTTTCTATCGGATAATCAACTTGATATTGATAAACTCCACATCCATAAGGATAGATTACGTCAAACTTATCCTCTTTAATTAAATTATATGCAGTTTGATGACTGTTAACTGGATAAATTACATCAACATCATGACTACAAACAACTTTTGTATCAGAAATAAGAATCAAGTCATTCAAAATTTTTGTTTTATGAAATAAGGACTCTGCACTTTCTTCGAAGATATATTGGAGATTATCAGTATTCACATACCTTTTAATCTCTGGAATTGCTCTAAACTTAAAGGTTGCTCGTTCACTTACCTCCTTTACGATTACTTTTGCTTCAGGAAAATTTTTAAGAAGATAAGTAACCGAAGTAATAATATTTTTTAATCGATCTTCAGACTCAATTCTAGTTGGTAAAATATAAGTAAGATCCATATCAGTATTTCAAAGTGACCCAACGATCAGGAATTAAATCGTTCATATTATAATGAGAATATTTTACACCAAACCACGGATTTGGAGCAACAATTGGTTGAGTTGGATTTTGAATTAACCATGCTCCCCACCAACTGAATGAAGAATTGGCAATGATACCACCATCACACTGAGACATCATATAAAGATCATAGAATGGAATTAATGATTTTTGCCTACCATCATTCGTAGCAGCAGTATGATTAAATCGTGAATCAAATTCAGAAATTAAGAACTCATCACCTTGAAAGAATTCTTGAGACTGAACCCATTCTGGATCATCAGAAAATACTAAAACAGTACATTCATCATCAAAAAGTTTATATGCTTTTTGATAATACTCAATCGGACAAGCAGGATGATTCTCTGGTTGATTTACATAATCACCGCGCCGTAAATGCATAAAGATTTTTTTTCCATCTATACCATTTAAGATATCATTACATTTTTCTACAATTTCTTTTTTAAATGTAAAGTCTTCACGAATAGAGTCTTCAATATCAACAAAATACTTTTCGGTTTGAAAGTAATCATGAAGATTTGCATTGTCTGGACAATTCTCAAACAGATCTTCGTTAAAGTGAAACTGTTGAGTACAAACATTATTTTTTGTTTGAAGATATCCTAGATTATTTTCACTAACCGAAGACATCTCAAAGCAATCAAATAAAGCGTAATCAGAATCTCCATAATCAGATGGTGAGGGAACTAAGAACTCATATCCACAATTTGCTGATATTCCGCGAAGTGCGGCAAATTGAAACATTTGGTTTCCAAATCTTCCATTTGACCCTAAAGCATTGTAACTAATAGCCATCTTCAATCTCCATTAATAATTCTGTAACTATCTTCATCAAAATGTTGAGTAGAAAATTCAAAAAGTTCCGTATCTTCCAGTGCTTCCATTTGATGCCTCAATCCACGATAAACATGAAATTTATCGCCCCTACTTAAAATTACTTCATCAGCAAGAGTAATATCATCTTCATCATAATATCTTAAAATAATTTTACCACTTTGAATATAAAAAACTTCGTCCTTTAATTTATGAAAATGCCATGAACATTTTTTACCTTTTACAAGGTAAAGTATTTTACCACAATATTCTTCACAATTAACAATCCATTTTTCAAACCCCCAACCTTTGGGGACAAATTTAATTTCAGAAGAAGTCATTAGAATTAATACCTTTGTCGTCTATGTAATAATCACCAGAGGGTTTTCCCAAAAATAATTCATGATATTTACATTCCCACAATCTCAATTGAAGTTCTGTAATCTCATAAAATCTTGCTTTTGCCAGTTTAGCATCATTATTATATCTGCCCATTCCCCTGGCAGTTAGATATACGATGTAGTTTCCTTCATCATATAACTTATTTATTTTATCAATTCTATCGTGCAATGGAAGAGCGTTTGAATAATCTCCATTAGTTATTAATGTGCAAATGGTTCCATCAATATCGACAACGTATTTCACTCAAAACATCTCCGATAGGCATCCCAATAGGAAAGAGTTTCTTTTGGAACAATAGATTGCCAATCAGGAAGGCATCTAATTAATTCGGAAGTTTTTCTATATCCCATAATTTCTTTTTCAAGATTTGTAATTAGATCTTGAACATTTCTATCTTGGAATACGGATGCCTTATTATAGATGACGCTGTTTGGGAAATAATGCTGAAGGACATATCCACCCCAAATATCATCCATCCTACCAACGTGAGGGAAGACTGAGTAATAAGGAATAACATCTCTTGCCAAGAAAGTATTTTGACTATTAAATGGAGAAATACTAGTTGATCCATAGGCATCCTGTACACCAAATTTAACAGTAGGTTTGATAGACAATCTTGCCATCGCATCAATATCAGGATCACCATCCCACAAATCAGCCTGAACCAATACTTTACGTTTCAGTTTTCCACCATAAGTTACTTCCTTACGAAAAGGGACTAATTCAATTGGATATCCACGATGCCAAACCTGATTATGTTCTGTGACTGAAAGAGGATCAAATACTCCAAGATGAGTATGATAAAAATCAATCTCTACAGTTTCACCAACAACAACATTTGTTCCCCAGAAATCATATGGAATATTATCATCATCTACTGTTGCGACAATATCAGCACCACGATTGTATGCCTCAACAAATCCAATGTTACGACGTTGAATGGATTTCCATCCAATCGTATCACTCAATTCGGGATAAGTTTTTTCCTGATACTCTGGAGAAAGATAAATGCAATTTAAATTCTCATATTCATAGTGTGGGGTCTTTGTATCACCCACAACAATAAGCGTCCAATCTTCCTTTCTCGAATACTTAATTGTAGCAAGAGTAGGAGGATTAATAGTAGTTGTTACAATGTACTTGTTCACATTAAATACTTTTCAACGAAATGTTTAGTGGTATATCTACCAGTAGCCTTATTATAGGCGTTTTTTCTCATATAGTCAAATTCATCATAATAATTAATGATGTATTCCAACTTTCTATCAAGATCTGCTTCATCATTAAAATACATAAAGTCTTCATCGGGAGTAAAGAAGTATTCAATTGGATTCCAAGGATCTCTTTGACAAAGAATTACACATTTTGCAAATGCTGCCTCAAACATTCTTGATTTGATTTGTGGCATCATTCCACGATCAATATGGAAGAATGCCGTATTTTCTCTTCCCCTAGGGAAGTTATAATAATTTTCAGCAGTGGATGGATCAATATTACAAAGACCATGAACAACTGCCACTTTAGTCTCCGATAACATTTTTATTTTATCCGTATATGAACATCTAGGAACATTACCCATACTGTAATGTCCGAATCTAAAATTATATTTGGTGAAAACATTTTGAATATAACTTTCCCAAGGCACTGCTCTTGGAAGACTTCCAAAGTAAGATACATCAATTATTTTTTCCCTTTCTTCAGGAATCCAGTCCTCACTGAAAGGAAAGAAAACAAAAGTTCTATTATCAAAAAGTTCAGCAGTATATGGGCAAATAGTTAAAATTGTGTCTACCTTTTCGTGAAGAATTGCCTTTGGTCCCTGAACGACACAAAAATTTGGTTCTTCCAGTGTCAGAACAATTTTCTTTTTATCTTCATATTGTCCAGAGTATAAGTCACCATAAAAATCAGCCATAAACAAATAACAGTCTCTGACAATATTTTCATACTTTTCGAAATTCATATAGTATAAAGGATCTTCAGTCAGACCATTTTCTGGTCTAACAAAATTTAAAACTTTCATAAAACCTCATTAATATCATCTTGGGTCAAGATATAAACTCCCATATGCTGGACAGATTTGGAAGCAAGATAAACTGCTTTCGGAATCGCAGCATTTAAGTCTCTAGTATGTAGATAGAAATAACAAAGAGTTGCTAGAAAAACATCACCAGCGCCAGTTACATCAAATACATCTACCTGTGGTGAGTGATAGATATTATCTCTCCACTTGGCACCCAGTTTTCCCATCGTGACCACCAGTTCACAATTGTCTGGTATACTCTTCATTTTATTCTCCTCATCATTATTAATTTTGATGATAGAGTTATTAAAATATTTTAGATCTGGATTTTTGCTGTCTACAAAAACAGGACCATTAAACTTTTCACATAATACAGAAATATTTTCAAGATCAAGAATACCCTTACAGTAATCAGAGATTACAACAGCATCATAGTTCTTACAATCTGGTATCTCTACAGAATCCACTTGATGCCCCAAATCCTCCCTCAAAAGAAGTTGATTTGATTTTGTATCCACAAATCTTCTTTTAATTAATTGATTTGGATCGTTAGTAACAAAATCAACATCAAGTCCATATGCGAGTAAGTTTTCTCTTACGTTTGCAGCCATCCCTGGGCGTACTTCTTCTGCTCGGTAATCAAATACAGGAACAGGTGCCTCCGCACACAATCTGTCGCAGACACCATAGTGATAAATGTCTTTACAAGACTCACCGATAAGTAAAACCTTGAATTGTTTTCGTTGTAGAATATTCTCCAACTCTGTCAAAAAACCGAACTGTCTTAGCATACTGCTCACCTACAACTTCTTTACCTTTCCAATCGGATCCTACAACCATTATATCAGGTTTGATAGATTTTAACAAATCTTCAAGTTCTTCTTTACTATTGAATATATGAACAACATCAATATAGCGAATTGCTCCCAAAGTTTGAGACCTGTCGTTTTGAGAAAAAATGGGTCTCTCAGGTCCTTTCATTTCTGCTACCCTCTTATCAGAATCAATAGCAACGATGAGGTAATCTCCAAGAGACTTGGCATATTTAAATAGTTTAATATGTCCCGGATGAAGCACATCAAAACATCCATTTACAAAAATAATTTTCATTTTCCACCCATAACCATAAATGAATTGTTTAAGTCAATACCAGAAACAAACACATTTTTATAACCACGATCAATCATATAATCCCGAATCATCTCCGGAACAAACACGTGCTTGTGCTTTCGGTTATTCCAAGGTCTCCAATACTTCTGACTATAATCAGGAAGATAAAGAAACAATGTGCCTCCGATGATCAAGCGTTCATACCAATAGTTCATTGTCTCAATCCAATCATCAACGTGTTCTAGGCAATGACTAGAGAAAATATAATTAGGATTTCTTTCAGGAAGATTATTTGCATCCCAAGGATCATCAAAACTTAAATCAATTGGAACTGATCCAGGGAAAGACCATTCTGGTTTCATACAACCAATATCATATCCAAATCCAGAACAAACGTGTTTAGCAAATGGAATTGCAAATTGAGAAGCATTACCAATGGTCTGAAAATGTGGATATTCTGTTTCCTGATAGGTAATTTTTTTAATCATTGATATTGCCAAGGTAAATTAAATAAGTATCTTGTCTGTGACCAATCACCCCAACGGTGATGAAGAGTCATTGGTTTATCCTTTACTTTATCAAATAGTTCAGAAGTTTCAAACAGATAGTTCCAGGATGTTTCAATAAAGTTATAAGCAGAAGCATTCTCAATTACTTTACACCAATCAAACAAAGAATAACCTCCAATGTGTCGTGCTTCAATAACCTGTGCTCCGCCATAATCAGCAGGATTTATAGATATTCTATCACAGATTTCAACTTGTGGTCGTGTACACCAATACCTATTTACAAGGGCATATGTATCACCATCCTGAAGCCCCAAAACATCGTAGAACAGTTTATCTTCTTTATCTTTGTTACGGACGAATTTAATATGATCTCTCCAATCTTTCCAATCCATTCCAATACTGTCATACTTACCTGCCATAATAGGTTGGTAATTTCCAAAACCTTGAAAATAAAAAAGTTTATCAGTAATTTCAGTTTGTTTTTCTGGAAGATAATATTCTATTTCAGGAAACTGAACATGATCTGGTAAAGGTGGACGAGTAAGTTTTACTTTTTTATCGCCCCAAGAAATAAAATTAAAGTCTGGAATATAATCATTTAACCATTCGAATTCGGAAACCACTGGCCAATAAACTTCATATCCTTGATCTTTGATGTGATATGCTAATTTTTGAAGAAATAAAATATCGCCCAGCCCACATGGTTGGTAAATAAGACCAGTTTTCATTCTACCTCCATTGGAGTCATTTCTCTCCATTCATTTCGTGTATATTCAATCCACTGCCAGGGTTTCTTTAGAATACCATCATAAACTCTTTCAGAATACTTATAGTGTCTTGGATGAATCGTGAGTCGTGTTGCCTTAAGATCCAAAGTCTCCATTACATAATGAAGTGACGTATCGACAGAGTGTATCTCTTCGGCATTCTCAAAAACCCAGCACCAGTCAAAGACTTTACCACCAGGAATATTCGGATCCATTTCTATAATCTTTCCATCATATCCTTCTGGTATTTGCTTATAAACTCCATTCATTGGTTTATAAACACTATAGTATGGATTAATAAAGATGAATGAATCTCCCTTTTCTAGTCCAAGTTTTTTACGAAGATTCTCTTCTCGTTCAAGGTTTCTTTCGTATTTAAAGTAATCCTGCCAGTCATCATATAAAATTCCAACAGCATCATACTTGGTTCCCAGCACATCCCAAGATCCTCTTGGTTTAGGAACATTAGAAAGATCAAGAACTCCAACCTCACCAGAAGGAAGTTGGAGTTGTCCTTGAACACCGATATGAGAATTGGGAATCATCTGATCCACACCAGCAGACCAGCAAGCAGGAGTGACTGGATGATAGACCGTGTGTTCTTGCGATAATACTGCTGTTATTTTTTGTATGAAGAAAATATCCCCAAGTCCTCCTGCCTGATCAATAATAATATTCATCAGTTAATCTTATCGTACCAATACTTAAGAAGATCATTCAATGTGGTATCAATGTCATACTCTTCTTTAAATCCGGTGAATTCTACAAGGTTGGTAGAATCACCGTGCTGGTAATAGATTTCATGAGGACGCCAGAAAGGTTCGTGAATCTTTTGCTCCACGTGATCCAGTCCGGAAAGTTCAATCAACTTATCAGTAAAGAACTGCATCTTACGAGGAGTATCTCCACAGATATTGAAAATGTGATTGGTTACCTCTGGATTCATCATCGCAAGGTAATAAGATCTCACAGTATCACGAACATCCATTACAACGCGAGTCGTACTTAAGTTGCCGATAAGAAGAACAGGATCTTGAAGTCCTTTCATCATCCTAGCAATTTGATAGGCATCAGATGAGATTGAGAAGATCTTACCTCTACGAGGTCCAGTATGAGAGAATGCACGAGTAATAAATCCTTTGATAAATCCATTCTGCATACGTTCCTGAAGATATACATCAGTTGCTGCCTTTGATGCACCATAAGGATTCGCAGGGAGAATTGTATCTTCCCAATGAATCTTGCGACCATCTTGTCCGACATTACCATAAACTTCAGAGGTAGAGCAGAACATCAACTTACAATCAAGTTGGTGATCCGCAATAACCTGAATCAAGTTAGCACTCCCCATCACATTGGTTTCCATTGTTCCGATAGGATCAATAAAACTAAAGGGAGGATGAGATTGTGCTGCTAAATGAAATACCCCATCAAACTGATGCGTCTCAAACACATTCCGTAGAGAGCGATAATTACAAAGATCCGAATACAAGAACGTGATTGAATTATAAACTTCATCAGGCACTACATCACGAATATCCGTCTCCATACCATTAGTACGACGAATCAGTCCATAGACTTTGTGCCCTTCACTGTGAAGAAGATTTGCCAGATGAGGACCAGCAAATCCGGTGATTCCAGTAATTAAAAATTTCATTAATTTACAACTCCTTCAATAAGATCTTTACAAACTTCAATATCTACATCAACAGGAAATAGAATCAAAAATCCCTGAGCAACATATGATTCTATTATAACATGAGTTTCATCAAATAATTCATACACAAAATCAATATTATCTGCACCAGCATATTGCCTTAAATCCCAATTACCTCCCTCATAAGGACCATCCTTATAAACTCTCAAATCATCAAGAACAAATATATCCTTCGAAATATCTCTACCACTTTCTTTAATTGCTCTGATTTCAGACTCAAGAGGAATCCGTTTTGTAGGATCTGATTCACTGGTATAAGTTGCACCATTAATATTAAAGTCCGCTCCAGGAAAATGAGCATCGTGCCAGAACAAAGTTGGTTCTGAAGATAGTGTTTTCAGAATGTTCTTCATTTCAACGTGACTATAACCCTTAATCAGATGAAGATTTGGTGTACCCTCAAACTTCTCTATCAACTTGCTATAAAGTTCATCCATTAACTCAATCGTATAAACATTTAGATCATCTGGACGAACATTAAGAATATGAGAAAGACTGTCGGCAATTCCGGTTCCAGTCTCTACAAAGTTTTTAATACCAAAAGTCTCAATGACTTCCTTTGGCTTGATTGCCTGATAAATTTGTCCCATTTTTAGTTAAAATAGTTAAGGTAAATAAAGTCTTCTAAAATTTCCATCTCTTTTGCTTTCTCAAGATTTTCTTTAATGGCATCCATCTTACTATAATACAATTCTTCTGATACGTCAAATTCATTGGAGAGTGCAATAATTCCATCGGAGTTAAAAACCTTACCAATATCAGGAGCACCCAGATAAACAGGAATAGTACCTGTAGCAAAGCAATCTAAAAGTTTTTCGGTAAAATAAGTTTCGTACTGACCATTTTCTATTGCGACAGAGAACATATAATCACAAAGTCCTTCTTCTTTTAAAGCAATCTCATTAAATCCACGACCATAAAGATCAACCTGTTCACCAATACGTTCTATCCATTGAAGTCTCAAACGATGCCCATCACACATTTTTTTATTTGATGCAATCATTGAAATCATTTTTGATTTCTCATAAATTTTTGGATCTTTAATCCAAAATCCTTGAGCAGGGCACCATTTAAATTTAGAATCAATCTTAAGTAATTCTTGATTATGTGTAAAAATAATATCAAACATTTCCAAATATTTTTCTGGAAATAGTCTTACGGTATCTACAATTTGAGGAGTGATGTATTTGGATTCAAGTAACCAAGCATATTTTGGTTTTCCATTATCATCATCAATAAATGCTTGTTGGAGCGTACTATCAATATAGAAAGTAGCGTCTCCACTCCCGTCCTTTACCCACTCAATATATTTGGATTCTTTTCCATGAACAGAATAACCTTTATTTCCATCAGTTAGATGAGTAAAGGTATCTCCAACCAGATTAAACTTTTTTCGCATTGATTTGCTCACTAATCCACGCATAAGTTTTAGCAATACCCTCTTCAAGAGATTGTGAATAGTCCCAACCAAGTTCTTTACGAACTACATCATTATTAGAGTTGCGTCCACGAACCCCAAGAGGTCCATCAATATGATTCTTTTCTACTTTCTTTCCGGCAACTCTAGCAGCAGTTTCCACAAGTTGATTTATAGTAACCATCTCTTCAGAACCAATATTCACAGGTCCAATAAAGTTGGAATCCATCATACGACGGGTTGCCTCAATACATTCATCGATGTAAAGGAATGAACGAGTCTGCTTACCATCCCCCCAGACTTCAATTGCACCACCTTCTTCTGGAAGATATGCTACTTTACGACAGATTGCTGCTGGTGATTTTTCACGACCACCTTCCCAGGTTCCCTCTGGACCAAATATATTATGATAACGAGATACCCTAACAGGTATGCCGTGATTCCTATGGTACGCAAAGTAAAGACGTTCCGAAAAAAGTTTCTCCCAACCGTATTCGGAATCTGGTGCAGCAGGATAAGCGGATTCTTCACGGCAGTCAGGATTGTCGGGATCAAGTTGATTATGCTCTGGGTACATACATGCAGAACCAGAATAGAAGATCTTAGTATTATTAATACCAAGTTTTTCATTCATTTGATGCTGCATCTCAAGAACGTTTAAGTTAATTGTTACAGAATTATGCATAATGTTTGCATCATTTTCACCAGTGAAAACAAATCCTGCGCCTCCCATATCAGCAGCAAACTGATAGATCTCATCAAATGTCTGAATATAACGATAGGGAACTGACTGATAGAAGTTTCCTCTATCACCTTTATATTCCAGAACACGACGAACAAAATCTACGTCACGAAGATCTCCATGAACAAATTCATGTGCTTCAGTAGCAGAATACTCAGGGATCTTTAGATCTACACCACGAACCCAATATCCTTCTTTCTTTAACCTTCTAACCATGTGACTTCCAATGAAACCACCAGCACCAAGTACAAGTGCTGTTTTCTTATATTCACTCATAAAAAAATGTTTGTTTCTAGTATTTATTATAGTATATCAAAGCATAATTGATCAAGTCCAATGTCAAGTGAAATAGTTGGTTTAAAGTTCAAATTGTTTAACTTTTCAACATTTAAAGAAAAGTTCTTTGCTTGCGTCTTTGCGTAAAATTCTGGAGTAATAGAAGATAATATATTACTCTTACAATTCGGCAATTTATCGACTGCTAGTTGAATTATATCACGAAAGTACCGTGATTGTCCAGTAGCAATATTATATATTTGGTTTTCATATCCACTGTCTAGAATACATTTGATTGCTCTTGAGACATCATCAACATGCATATAATCACGAAGAACAAGTCCTCCCTCATAAAGTTGAATATCTTCATCAGTTTTTAATTTGTTTATCAAAAATGCTAGAACATTCTTTTTTGGAGATACTGTTTTATCAGTTCCATACACATTAGTGAGACGAAAGATACGATACTTACATCCGAAAGTTTCACAAAATGAAATCAACAATTGTTCTGCTGTTCGTTTTGTAATTGAATAAAATCCTCTAGGATCTGGAAGATCTGTTTCTTTTGCGTCTATTACATTCAATCCATAAACAAATCCAGAACTCACAAAATTAAATACAATATCTTCACTTTTACAGTACTCAAGTACTTCCATGAGAAGATTCAAATTAGTATTGATATCTACATGAAGATCTTCAAATACATTATAATTTGTAGTTGTACTAATAAAATAAAGAATGTCTTTGGATTGTGGTTCTCTAGAATCTCTGGGAATTTTTATAATTTGATCAGAAAAAAGATTACAAAAAGATTCTCCAATAAAACCTGTTCCACCATAGACCGAAATTTTTTCAAACATATTTTTCACATTCCTCAAAGGTCTTTCCCTTCAAATCTTTTTGAGATAAGATAGGTTCTCCATCTATTCCCCATTCAATTCCCAAATTAGTGTCATTCCAAAGAAGGGTCCTATCATATTCTGGATAATAATAATCCGTAGTTTTATAAACGATTTCTGCAGTTTCAGTAAGAGTGTAAAAACCATGGGCAAATCCAGGAGGAACCCATAGTTGCAAATTATTTTCAGATAATTTAATTCCAAACCATTTTCCAAATGATGAAGATGATTTTCTCAGATCAACAATTACATCATAAACTGCACCAGAAATACAACGAACGAGTTTGCCTTGTGGGTGTTCAATTTGATAATGAAGTCCTCTCAAAACTCCCTTGGAAGATTTAGAATGATTATCTTGAACAAAATTACTTTCTCCAGTAATTTTTTCAAACTTCTTTAAATTAAAAGACTCCATAAAGAACCCACGACCATCCTCAAACTTTTTGTTTGTAATGATATAAGCATCTTTGAGATTAGTTCCTATTGCGTTCATACCATTCAATCGTTTTTTCCAATCCTTTTTTTAAATTAAATCTAGGAGACCAACCAAGTTCAGTTTGTATTTTAGTAATATCAGTTGAATATCTACGGTCGTGCCCCGGACGGTCTTTCACATATTCTATCATATCTTCTTCTTTTTTCATAATATTAAGAATATTTTTTATCAAATCAAAATTTTTCACTTCACATTCTCCGCCAATATTATATTTTTCACCAAACTTTCCTTTTTCTGCCACAACTAAAATTGCCTCACAATGATCTTGAACATATAACCAATCACGAATTTGTTGCCCATCACCATAGATAGGAACTTTATTCCCCATCATTAAATTTTTAATTGTCTTTGGAATTAATTTTTCTTCGTGCTGTCTTGGTCCATAGTTATTTGAACAATTTGTAATAATAGCAGGAAGACCATAAGTGTTATGAAAAGCCATCACAAAATGATCACTTGATGCTTTTGATGCTGAATATGGATTTCTTGGATTATATGTTGTTGTCTCTGTAAATTTACCGTGTTCAATTGAACCATAAACTTCATCGGTTGAAATATGAATGAACTTTTCAACATTATATTTCATAGAAAGATTCAAAAGATTAACTGTTCCATTAATATTAGTATTGATAAATTCGGAGCAACTTTTAATTGAATTATCTACGTGACTTTCCGCAGCAAAATGATAGACAGTTTTAATTTTATTTTCTTTAAATACATAATCTGAATTATTAATATCAAGTGGATATAATTCAATATCTAAATTTGAAATATTTTCATAATCAGCAGCATAAGTCATTTTATCAATACAAATGATTTTTTCACTTGTTATTTTTTTCAAATGATGTATAAAATTACTACCAATAAATCCACACCCACCAGTAACTAAAATTGTCATAGTTAATTATCTTTAATAGAATATTTTTCTAAAATTTCTGGTGAATATTGATTTACTACTGGAGCACCATTCTTTTCATCTCTTTTTTGTTTCTCAAGTAGATAAACTCTGTTTCTAATTTCAGTAGAGGAATATTGATGTCTTCGTAAATGATAGTGAATTTCGATACCAGTATCTATACAATATTGCTTACCAGTAAAATCTCTATCTTTATATTCTTCACTCAAAAATCTTATATGAATTGTTTGAGATTGGATTAAATTAAGAAGATCTTCCTCCGTTTCATAAACAAGAATTTCATCAACATACTTGCATCCTTGAAGTTGAACATAACGTTCATAAGCAGACTGTACTGGTTTATTTTTAATACCAGGACGATCTACGGTTGGATCAACTTGAAGTGCAACTTTTAAATAGTCACATAATTCTTTTTCCATTTTGAGCATAGTAACGTGCCCAGCATGAAACAAATCAAATGAACTACAATTAAAACCAATTTTCATATAATAAATCCCTTTATAACATTATACTAAAAAAAGAGAGTTTATGCAACTCTCCTCATAGGTCATTCAGGCTCGCCACCAATTCTTTAACTGGAAATTGGAAACCAGGCGGAGAAAGAATTCCCCATCCGCCCCAACAAGAATTTT
>Ga0209107_10000356_pt1 | contig 27348 bp, 24 predicted proteins | sample LakErihyJuly2011_2_FD_187460 | JGI IMG/M metagenome (GOLD analysis project Ga0209107, IMG submission 187460) | Freshwater microbial communities from dead zone in Lake Erie, Canada - CCB hypolimnion July 2011 (SPAdes) (version 2) | ecosystem: Environmental > Aquatic > Freshwater > Lentic >...
TACAGCTAGCAGCCCGCATTTGAAGTCCCCGAAGTTGATAGCCACCCCTTCATGCCCCAAGAAGACTCTGGCGACAATGGATTTGAACCTGTTGCCGAAAGCATCAATGGCAAAGAGCCCCTGCCCACCGAAGGCAGCCAGGATGGCGTTCAAGTAGCCATCAACCAACTCTTCAAGTGGGTCAATCCTGATGCCGTCCAAGCGCCTCTATAGGTGCACAGCAAAAATTGACGCGACCGCTACGGAGTACTAAGAGTACCCAAAAATGAACACAATTCTTGATTTCTGGCGCGCCAACAAGCCCTTTTGGCTGCCTACTACGGAGAAGGAAAAGGCCGTCGCAGATGAGGAAATCAAAGAGCGATTCCTAAACTATGACTATACCCAAGAGAATATGTATGGTCAAGTCATTTATCTAGACCAATTCATGCGACACTTTGACCGCGAGAAGGACCTCACGGAACCTCGCAAGGCCGCATGTAGGCTTGTGAAGGCAAACTTGGCCACACTTACCAAAGAAACTGGTGAAGTTGAACTCGTATTTAGTCTCATGCCTTTCAAACATATGAAAGACTATTCATTCATCTTCTACTTTCTTCATAAACGATGGATTCACGGGCAAGGAAAATCCTTCGCACAGTTTCCTATTCTAAATGCCTTCTACAAAGATACTTACAAGAAGGCATTTACGATTGAAGAGATTAAAACTGACATCTTCAATCTACATCCAGTAGATTCTGTTTATGATTCTGACGCCATTTGTGACTTTTATCCTGTGCGGTATCGTAGCATGACCTGGCATAATGATGTGCGTAATGACCATACGAATGAAATTGACGGATATTTGGAAAAATATGCTAAAACTCCTGTAGTTGTAAGTCTCAGTGGGGGTGTAGATTCTATGGTTATGCTTGCTGCCCTAAAACGTCTCGGCGCGCATGTCACGGCGACTCATATTATTTACGGAAATCGCCCAGAAAGTCTGGAAGAATACGCATTCCTTGTCAGATATTGTCGCCGACTGGGGATTCCGCTCTATGTGTATCGCATTCAGTGGCTCCGCCGCGAATGTACAGAGCGCGAATTCTACGAATCCATGACTCGCGACATTCGCTTCATGGTTTACAGGGCCATTCTCGCGATTACAGGGGCGGCAGATGTTCTTCTCGGCCACATTCGCGACGATGTTGTGGAAAATATCTGGACAAATCTCGCAAAAGGGCAGCATCTCTCCAATCTGAAAAAGATGAGCGCGAGGGAAATTCAGATGGGCGTTGCCATTTCCAGACCATTTCTGAATGTAGAAAAGCCGCTGATTTATGATGCGAGCCAGCGTCTAGCAATTCCGTACCTGAAAAATACGACTCCTTCTTGGAGCAATCGTGGCAAGTTTCGTGAGCACTTTCATGCGGCTACGCACAAGCAGTTTGGCCCCTCTGTGGACGCAAAACTCGTAGAGGTCGCAGAAATTCTGGAAAAACAAAATCGGATTGTGGAGAAACTTCTCTACGATCCGATTCTAAAGAGCGGCGAGATTGGAGGCATCTATACAATTACAGCGGCGGTTGAAACTGAAATGGACGAAATCGGCTGGTCTCTCATCTTTGAGCGCATCTGCCACGGTCGCGGTCTCGCAAAACCTGGAATCCATGCTATTAAAGATTTTATTGAGCGCCTCGGCCGATTCAAACAGGGAACCATGCGCGTCCCCATGAAACGCAATGTTACTGCGGTTCTTACTACAGATGCTCGCACGTGGTCTATGAAGATTGAGTAATTAATATAATGTATTACAAAATGGCATATTTGATGAATTAGAACTAAATGAGCATTCTATTTTTCCCTCACATGTGTTTCCAGATACTTGACCTCTGCAACAATTTAGATTTCCTGATCGATCCGTATAACTTTTTGTTCCTACTGGGCACTTTCCTAGAATATATTTTGAACATAGTGAGCGATCCTCATTAATTCCATTATTTATATAATGTGCTTTTAATTGTGCTTCATTATAACCAAACGCCTTTTTTAAATCTCCATATTTATCTGCGTATTTCTTCGCATTAAATCTACAGTTTGGATTGTCATTTCCACACGGTGTTCTTCCTTCATTAATACCATTTTGAATATAGTGTTTTTTTAAATTTGCTTCATTATAACCAAACGCGTCTTTTAAATCAGGGTATCTATCGGCATATTTTCTAGCATTAAATACACATTCACCTGACTCATTTTGAAATCCTTCAACCCTCGCAACGGTACACGTCTTTGGAATAAAAACAACTAGAGCCATTGCCAACAAAATACCTATAACTCCAAATAACACTATAGACCACGCGTTCATCCTACATTAGGCAACTACATTCCTTCGGGCATGCTTGCCATAACAGCTGCCGTCTGCGCATTGATTGGTGGTATACCAGCACCCTCACGTGTTAATACATGTGTTGAAATCATATATACAATTCCAAAGAGAATTCCTAAACCTAATATTACACCAAGAACTATACACACCGTCATCCAGATGGAGCGCGCAGAGGCTCCTGTGCTAACATCTTTTCCAAGAGCTTCAGCTTTCTGCGCATCGGCAACTTGAACTTCCTCATCCAAGCGACGGCCGGTAGAAGGGTCAATAAGTAATTTTCCATCTTTAATGTCGCGGGTTCGGTCAATGGCTACGCATTTATATGCACTTGTATCCTGCGTGCCGCGACCAGTCTTAACTTCAAAATTCTGAATTATGCGAAAGGCGTTCTGGAATTCAGGAGTTGCCGTAGAGAGCAAAACTGTATTTGTGTAGGGCTGTAAAACGGACTGAATATCCTGATACTGGCGTTGCCCCTTGGTCCTCTTTTCATCCGCAAATTGTACAAAGGAGGATAAGACACGAAATCCAAAACTATCTGGAATTCCAGCGGGTGGAAGTTGTTGAGGAAGAGCTCGCAACATTTCCTGCGTAATTTGCGCGCCTTGGGTCCAATAGGCTACTGAGATTTTTACAGTTGAATTCGTGCTGGTTTCAATACAGGTTGTGTATTTTACAACTTCTACTCCTGAAGGGATACAGGATTGTAGGGAGGCTGAATTTCCAGTCGCAACTGAAAAGATGGATTTTCCAGATTCAGTTTCAGTCGGTTTCTGGAAAACGGGGACGATGAGGACGGCCAATTCCAGAACTGAATTTACAGCCCCAACTGGAAATCCCCAGATCTGAAATTCAGCCACTGGATTTCCAGCCACCGAGGCCAACCCCTCCTGCTTCGGTTTACAGAGTCTCACTTGACGAACTGTAAACTGGGTTCCATTCATGAAAAATGTGCTATTTCCATGTTGCTGGATTTCACCTGTTGACCTATTAAATTGTCTTACTGCGTTGCTAGGACTGAATTGTAACTGAATATCATTTGGCGTAACAAGAGGAACTTTATCAGTGAGTCCAGACCACCCTGTAATCTGTACAGGGAAGCCTTGAAGGCCTGGTAGACAGGTGTCGCCCATTCTATTTTGGCTATAAGAATCAAACAAGACCAGGAATATACGTGGGTCCGTCAAATTTGTAGGTTTCCACGTGACCCGTTTTATTCATACCCGCGACGCTTATACTTTCCCCGCCCAGCAATTCCTCGCAGCCAATGCCATCCATACAGTCACGCTTTTCGTAACGAACTGGGAGTTGGACTGGATTATACGAATCTGTGCGCGTGTAATAATTGTAGCGATCGGATCTATAGGCTGTTTGACGGCCATACAGAGGCAGGATTTGTTCCCCTGATTTTATAATCCCCATTTGCTGGAATGCTTGAGGCATGCCGCGAGTGGGGACATTTACAGGGACCGCACCGGGTGGAATCATCGCACCGCGCAGATCGGGCCCTGTTTGCCAGAAGCGCAGAGGCTCAGGGGCGCGTGTGTAGCGGTCGTCACCTCCACCCATAACGGTCGGCGGCGTGTTGAAAATCTGAATAGGCTGCGACTGTTTTTTGAATTCCATAGGCTCGCCAGCCTTGACTAGAAAATACAGCGCAATACAAATTCCTGTGATAAGTATGATTCCAATGCTTGGAGTCATACATAGGACGCCTGGCGGGCAGACACGTTTAGCCATTTACTATTACTCTACTTATTGTTTGCCGAACATCTCAGTGAAGGTCTCCATCATCTGCTTTCCATCGGTAATCATAGGCTTCATAGTTGTCAACATGCCCATAAGCGACTTTTGAGTCTCCATGAGTTTGCGCGTATCCTCCGTCATGGCCTTGACTTGGTCGGGCTTTAGAGAATTAAGAGCATTCATCAGTGTAGTTCCTACATCAATGTGCGCCCCGCCCACAGCATCGGCAGGGATGGACCCGAGTTTGAACATTCCAGCAGTTCCCTTGTCGCTGAATCCAGACGTTTGCGCTGTCGCAGGGTTGGCAGCTTCAGGAGACTGTTGCGCCGGTGGCTTTTCGGTGGCCTTGGGGTCAGGAGTGGCTGCGGCGGCAGCGTTGGAAGAAGGCAGCGCACTCGCCATTTGTGTGCTCACCGTGGGCTCATTTGTAGCAGCAGGGGTGCTCGCGGAAGGGGCAGGGGTCTTTTCACCAGCCGGTTTCGCGGTCGCAGAACCAGCATTGCTGGGTTGCTCGCTAGAGTTAATATCCGCAAAACTCTCGGCAAAACTGCTGCTCAGAACTCCGCTGGGTTGAAAAGCGCCCTTTAGTCCCATTTGCTCCACGCGCTTGGAGATTGCGGTGGCGCTCTGGCCTTCGCCCAGAGGAGGCGCATCCTTAGCACCCTTGAGAGCACGGGGCTCGGATTCAAATCCCTCCTTGCGGCGACGTTCAGCGATTATTTTATACACTAATCCAGACAGAATTGTGGCCGCTACAATAAGTTCAATAGGTTGACCCGTGCTTGTTACAATTAAACCAATCGCAAAACTGAATAATAGGCCTGTCATTCCAATTCCAAAGATGCCATATAAACTATAGAGGGCCAAGAATCCATAGGCAAATGTCTGACGAAGTTGCTTTCCGTCCATACTCTAACGAGTCTCTACAAAAACTCATTAGAAATTGTTGGTTGGTTACTTTATAAAGATACCAGAGGTGCTATAACACGTTGAAAGATCCAGAATAAGGCACCGCCCACGGCAGCTCTGGCGACCATACCAAGAGTTGTCAAATCGCCACCGGGGCGAAGTAGATTGGGCGCATAATGATTCACAAGTAAATTGACAGCGGGGAGAGTCATTATAAAGAGCACAATGGCGACTAGGATAGGAAGTTTCAATTCATCAATCCATTGCCCTTGCCAGTTCTTCTTAGGCTCTTCATAGACGGGTTGCTGTTGGGGCACTTGTTGAACCGTCTGCTGCATCTGAGGGGCCATAGCATTAAAAGGAAGCGGTCCTTGCGCAGCCATCATCATTCGCTGAAAATCGGCCTCCGTCGGGTGGTCGCGGCCAATCATGTGCGCAGTTGGAACCGCCGGGTCGGCAGCATTCGGGTAAGTGCTCGGCATGGCTGGTGCGTTTTGCATAGGTATGCGTGCCCCTTGTGGTGGGAGCGGGGCCATCATAACCGGATTGGAACCATTTCCACCCTTATTCATATCCGACAGAATACTATCAACCAAGTCGCCATCGTTGGGGCGGGCCATGCCGTCCAAATCAGAAAGTAAAGTTCCAGCGTCAGACATTTGAATTTACTGTCGTATTCCTTGAAATTAACAGGAATTAAGCAGACGCGCTCGCAGCAGTCCATTGAAAAGGTTCCACCACACCTGTTAAGGGGCACTTGGCTTCTTTAGGAACAAACTTATAACACGTATCGCCAATCCTATAAGCATGCTCTTTAATTTCACTCATAGGGGGGGCCTTGTAATTAAAACACGCAGCGCCTTTACAAACTGGGCGGATTAATAAAACTATAAATACACCCATCAAGAAACTAAACACGGGGTTAAATTTTGGGTCTTTTAAGATGTCAGCCAACATCTTTTCCTACTTACGTAGCAGGGAAGATGTGGCATCACTTTAAAATTATATATTTCGTCGCAGGGCTGATCGTGGGAGGAATTATATTCTTGGGATTGAAGCCCGAAACAAATATGGACCGCGTTGTGAAATGGCCGCGTCCAGAAAACGCTGGAAAGGTCACGTATCGGGACCGAAATGGCTTGTGCTACACCTTTGAGGCACAAATCGCCGATTGTGCGTCAGTTCAAGATAAGTTAAAGACCTATTCATTTGAATAGACTAAAACCGTCCCGCTCTGGCAGCCATTGCTTTTCCAATAATAGCGCGCTGTTGTGCGGTGTACTCGCGTGTCGGCTGTTGGCCACCTTCTTGGCTAGAATTTGAATTTGAACTAGAGTTTGAGTTTGAATTGGAAGCCTCATACGCTGTTTGAGGGCTTTGTTCAGATGGCGCTTCCTCTTTACGTTTTGGCATCCAGAATTGGCGCAGTGGGAATGTCGTATAGGAGGCCATAAATACGGGCTCTACAAATGTGCGCGTATCATAATGTCCGAATGTAAGCATACGCTCCATGACTCCGTGCTCTATATCCCATGCGCGAGGGTATTTTACTTTTTCGTTATAAGCAATTTCATAATCGCGCAATTGCTGATTTAGTGTAAGAATTGTATCTGCTGTAATTTCCCCACGCTTATAACGAAGCATATTTTCTTTGAATTCGCGCTTTTTAAGGACGAATTCATCTTCTGGCGCAACAATTTCAGCACGCTTTGTTTTCTCAAATTCCTGAATATATTCGTCTGTGGCAGGTTCAAATTCGGGCACGACAATAATTTTCTCTTGGTCTGATGGCAGCACTTTTGCGGAAACTAAATCTCCAGCGGCGCTATATGTAAATTCATTAGGAAACATGCGACGAGCCTCCACCCATTCTTCAATTGTCGTTGGTTGTTTTACAACATGAGGAAAAAATTTCTTAAAATCCTGAATACCGGCTTCATTTTCTGACTCACTTCCAGATTCTACAGGTTTACGACGGACAATACGGCGTCTTGGGGGCGGGGCTACAGTAGAAGAATCCGAGTCCGAATCTGAACTAGAATCTGAATTAGAATTGGAGTTTGAATTGGAGTTTGAATTAGAAGATCCGGAATTGAAACTTGTTGAACCAGAACTAGAACTTGTTGTGCCAGAATTTGATTCTTCGGTATTACTGCTGTCTGCCATTATCCTCTAGTAGATAAGAAGAGAATGGGAACCGCGCAAACACTCGGCATGAGCGCCGCGATGGGCACAAGTTTAATCGGAATTACAGTTTTATTAGGCTGGCTTCATGTACAATCCGGTTGGAATGACAATATGCTTAAATGGATTTTGCTTCCGACATTAGGATTTCTAGTAGCGTTTGGACTAAACAGCATTTTACAATATACAACTTGTAATACTGTAAAATTAAAACAGGTCGCCTACGGAAGTGCCACCGTTCTTGGGTTTATTATTATGGGCTTACTTTTAACTCTCGTATCTTTTATAAGAGCCCCTATAGAATCAATCGTACCGACCGGGTATAAGGCTTCTTACGGCGGAATTTATGCTATAGCCTTTTATATGTTCTGGGCTGGAATGTTCGGAGAGGCTATTGCGAGCGGATTTGCGCAGAGTTGCGCTTAATCTTCTGGAAGACCTTTTCCAATATAGATATACTTGGGAACGCCACCAGCCGCCTCTGTTGCGGCGCGATTCAATACATAATATCCCTCTTCCATTTCTTTCGCGACCCTCGCCCTTCGTTTTGGCTTTACAACTTCTATTTCAACATCTTCAGGTTCTACATCCACTACTTCATCAAGCACGGTCATGCGTTTTGATTTCCCTGTAGGCGCTGGCACAGTGTCTTCACCATTCAAATTAAAAAAATAAAAAATAAGAATTATACCAATATATGATACAAGTGCTGAAAGTATTGCGAATAACCAGAATGGCATCCAGGTATGTGTACTTGGATTTCGTCCTATTCCAAACTCCTTCCATGTACCGTCCTCGGTAAACATGAATGCCGGTTTGATTGTGAGTATAATAGCAATCACAATCAAATATACAATACCTGCGGCCAATAAGCGCCTCATCCTATTCTATCTTTCAATGTTTAATCGTCATCATTTGGTTGCGCAACATCATATCCCATCCCTTGGTCTTCTCCATGACCAGGGGGGCCTTCATTATACCCTGTAGGATCATATGCTTCTACGCCTTCAGGTAATTCTCCGTCGGGCGACCAAGTGGAAATGGCTGCGTAATTTCCTCCCATGACTTGACGGTTTGCCTCCCATTGATCTGCGTCGTATGACCACCCCACCCCCTGCCAATCCCCAGCGCCAATGCGCTTCTTTTCAAGTTCCACCTTTTTCAAATGAGATGGTAATTTATCAATCTTATCTATAAATCGCTGGTGCTCACGTTCGTTTGCTTCTTCAATACGTTGTTTTACAACTTCAGGATTATAGGAAAGACGTTCAGCCTTATATTTCGCAACACATGCCTTTACAAAGTTCTGTAAATAGGAATCGCTGCGTCCTGGATCTGGAATTTGCTCTTCTTCATCATTCATGGGAACATATTCAGGATCAATCAATTCACCAATAGGTCCAAAAAATAGCACACGTATGAGAGTGGCCATAAATCGCTTCTTTTCGACCCCAGAAAGTGTATCCGAAAATTGAATACGACATTCGCGTAATTCAGAAGAAAGATCTAAGATTTTTGAGACTTGACTAATAAAATGTTCAAGTTTAATAGAAGCCTTTTCAATGGCCGTATCATCTTCACCATCATCCAATTCAAGCGGCATTTGTGTCAAATACTCTGTGTGGTTTGCTAAAATGTCTTCTACCTCTTTTCGGTGACTTTCAGCCAATTTCAAATCGGCAGTAACGCGTAAATATACCTTGGCGCTATAATTTCCAGAATAAATGCGCTGAGCTGGAACTAAAAAGTAACTTCGCAAAACTTCAAATATTGTTTCTACGGGTTCTTTAAAAAGTTCACGCGCAATGATGTTATAATCAGGGCCTAGTAAAGCAGGGAGCATTCTGGCTTCATATTTCTTTATAGTGTCGCGCAGAGGAGTCAAAGCGATAGCAATTTCAGCATCCGCAGTAGAACCATGAAGTCCGTCTAGATTTCTCATCGCTGCCACCAACCCTTCCCCAAATCCAGTGACAGGGGGCTTCTCTAAAGTGCGATACTTATTCAGGATTTCAATTGGTGTTTCAGGATGAGGACTCTTATAGGCTCTGATTTGATTGCGCGCATGGCTAATATCTAGGATTTTTTGAAACATTTCATCCGTAATCGTGATGCCATTTTTATCAATTACACTTTGCTCAATAAGACGGCGTTTTTCAAAATAGGCGGCATGTTCTTTTTCATTTTTACTCGTATCTTGGTCTGGATAGAAGACTTCAGTAGGAATTTCTATACCGCACCAGTCACATTTATGGTCAGACCCCATTTCATGTGGAAGACCCATATTGGGGCCCTTGTAGCAAAGATAAAAGAGTAAATTGTATGCTGTATCCAAAGAGAGTGTGGCATTAAAGGCTTGGAGAGTGCGTGGAACTATAGAGCTATACAGTATCGTTTGTCTGGCATATCCAGGTTTTAACATGCGATAGGCTGGCTTTGAAGGCAGCGCAACTTGAGACCAGAATTGATTTGGGTGGTGAACCGGATCAAAACAGCAAGATGTTTCCGCGAATGGACTTCCTGAAATGACTTGGGCCTTTCCAACCTCGCGCGCGGCCCTGTTTGCGCCGCGAATCCACGCATCCGCTTTTAATAATTCACCGAGTTCTCCGTGAATGCCCTCTACAATCGTGGGCGCCGCCGCCGCATTCAGATTTGCCTCCTCTTCTTTTTCAGGACGTGGCAAAAATCCAGCTGGAAGACGCTCTTTAGGGCGGCCCGCCGCACCTGCTCCATAAATTTCAGAAATATACTCGCGTTTCTTTGAATAGGCCTGTTTAATAGAAATATCCTTTAAAAATATATTTAAATATATAATAAGGTTTTCACGAATTAAATCCTTTGCTTTTTGAGGATTAGCGATGGTCTGAAATCCATCAATCCAAGGTTCATTATTTTGAAAGATACCTGCTACAGCACATGCCATGTAATGAATGCCTACCGACTTTTCAGGGTCCGTGGGAGGCGCATCCGCGACTAGAGGATACCCGCCAAATCCAGCCCTACAGCCTGGCACAATATATTTTACAGGATAATCAGGGCGATGTATCTGAATTTCAATAAGGAGCAGAGCCAATACAATCGTAATCTTACTACGAGCCAAATATTTATTGTACTGTAGTTTTTCATCCCGTTTCTTGTACTGTTTTTCAGTCAATACTAATTTGCGCTGTGCCTCGCCACGCTCCAAGATATTTTGAAGACTATCAGGACTCAAATCAATACCAATCGTATCACATAAAACCTTTAGAATTTTATATAACTCCGTTTTTATATCTGAATCAAACCGTATTTCATCTTCCTTTTCAAGAGAAAATCCAAGAAGTGCATTGATGCGCTCTGTGCGCAATTGGTCTGGATCTACGAGTACACTACGTCCCATCATTGGGCGCCCCTCGTCATCATATTCAATACTTGTACTGTATTCTAATTCTGCGATAGGTTGGCCGCAATTTCTACAGATATACTTGTTTCCTGCGCGACCGCCCGCAAAATTTAAAATAATCTGTTTTTGTAAAATATCCTTTTCTTTGGGATGTAAAAACTGCTGAATTTGTAAAACTTCATGTTTACAAATGAGATGTTTTTTACAAATAAGGCACGTGGTCCAGTTTGGTGCTTCTGGGTCTACGCCGCCATCAAATTTTGTTAATAATTTTGTCATCACAGCCATTCTACGCGAATTATCCTCTATTTTGCGACACATGATCAATTCCTTTGCGTGAATACACGGGTTGCGTTCTGGCGCATGACCCCGTTCCCTTGTCAATTCGGCTAATCTACGTTGCGCAATCAATTCATCTACAGCGATCTGACGTTTAAAATCAATCTTAAGTTTTTCAATAGCCTCTGGATTTTGTGCCAGCGCAGCATAAAAGTAATCTTGGGCGTATTTTAAAAAGTATCCAACAATCGCAACATCAATATTAGCATAATTTGGCATTTGATCGCCCATGCGCTTCAACATCTCATTTAATCCTTCCTGCGTCGCAATCTGTTTACGAATACTATCCAAAACCTCAACTGATAAGAGCAGATGCGCCGTCGGCTTTTCATTTGGTTTATTGGCTTCTTCACGTAATTTACGAATATAGTCCTGTAAAGAAACAATCACCTGCTTGACGCGCTCATCAATCACATCTTGTTGCTCTTTTGTAAATTCATTCTCATGAATACCAAGATCATATTTTAAAGATGCCACATCACCGCTGCCCTTTGGAATCAAATTTTGAAGTAGAGAGCGTAAATATTCTGTAAAGTCAATCTCCACAGCCCCTTCATCGGTTGTTTTGATATACATAATTTTATTAGCATCCTTTTCGGTTGTTACACCTCCTGCGGTTTCTAGAATTTTATCCATCCATATTTTTATAGCAAAACTGCGTTCCAATGTATCCCACAATTTTCCTGTTCTTGTCGCACCCAGGGCACCTTCGAGAACAAATTTATAAGGGAAGATTAGATTGCCTTTTAGTTTAGCCTTATCTGCTTGAATTACGATTTCTTCTCCTGTTGCGGCGGTACGAGTGGTGGCGCCATGGCCGCGACGGAGTGAAAATACCAGTTTTCCTAAAAAGGATTGAATGTCTGCGGCGTATTGGGCCCGTTTTTGGTAAGGGATTTTTTCAAGACCTTGAATATCTGAATTTCCAGGTGCCGCCCAGCGAAAAAAATCCAGGTCAGATGGAAATGTAAAGTTGCCAGCAGTGGGAAATATATCACCAAGAGGATACTGGGAAAAGTATCCAGATACCATTTGATACCAGCGCGGAATACCAATGCCTTCTTGGCCGACTGGAATTCCACCCAATTCTTCAAAGTATTTCTCAGAAAATTCAGTCACCTTGTCTAGTTTTTCAGATTTGAGTTCAGATGTATCCATAAGATCTGAGCGCCCTTCCGTTGTTAAAAAACGTTTTGTTTTAAGAATAGGCCTCGTTATAGGTGGCGCGCGATTTGTAAATATATCATTTAATGTATGGAGACTGATGTCCTTTTCTCCCTCAGGCATTCCGCTTGATCCGCGGCGAATTAAACTATTCTTGAGAGCACTGAGCACTTCGACTATTGCGCGGATTTTTTTTAGAATATGGGGATTCCTCTGACTGGATTCGTCCAAAACAGAGCGCAAGTCTTCCAAGAGGGAACTTTTTTGGATGCGCTCATCGTACACTTTTTCACCGGCTGTTTTTTCAATAAAACGAACCACATCTGGAATTTCAACATCCCCTTCAATTTCAATAGCATCTTCCTCTTCTTCCTCTTCAGGTTGTGCAAGAGATTCTGCTTGTTCTGCGGCTTCGGCGGGCACAGAAGAGGATTTAATACGTAAAACAACAAAATCTTCATCTAACGGAATACCCATTCCATTAAATTCAATTCTGCGTTCTGCACCAGTTTCATCACGAACTGTTATAGTATCTTGTTCAGGATTTACAGCAATGATTTTTAATGTAGGTCCAAGTGACGTATCAGATTTATATGTATCAAGATCTTGCCCCTCTTGTAGGCCGTGAAGTGCTACAAATCCAACACCAGGGCCTTCAGAAAGAAGAGCAATTTCATCGCCGACTTCAAGATCAGGATCAAATCCAATTCCAGTTTCTCCAGTATCGGGGTCTGTAATTTCTACAAATGGAAAGTCTACTAAACGGTCACTTGCGCCATCGGGCAATATACGGAGCATTTTTTCAGGATTCAGGTAATAGACCATGCCACGCGTTGTGCCCCGTTTTGACTTGATTTCATATCTATCGCCCAAAGCCATACCTCGACCTTCCTCTTCGGCTTTTTCGTCCTCGTTCTCTTGGTTTTCAGCTTCGTCTTCAGAGTCAGAAGCTTCTTCGTTTGATTCTGCGACGGATATAGCAGGGCCTGCGGACAAGGCTTCTGGGAGCTGACTTTCAACATCTTGGCTAGACTCGGAATTTGAGGAGTTTGTGTTTGAGTTTGAATTAGATTCACCCGTCCCGCTTTCTGAATCGCTCATGCGGGAAGTCCTAACTCGTTTTTGTAAAAAATATCGGCGGGTTTAGACCAAAAAATTGGTCGGCCGCAATGGCTTAAATAATGGGTACAGAAGGAATAGTAGAGAAATATGCCTTATACTACTGACGTATTTACTAATTGGCCTGCGTTTGAGTCCTGGAGTGCCCTGAAGACTTGGCTACAGTCTGCCGAGGGCGGTAAGCTGCGTATTGTTGAACCCAAAGATAGTGTATATGCGCTGGTCCGTTATGTAAAGGGCCAGAGCGACTTTAGTAAGCCGCACGTTGCTTGGTGCCGAAGTGTGGTGGTGGATACTGCCACTCGTCTGCCCGTATGTGTGGCGCCTCCCAAGGCCAGCAAGTTTGCGGAAGATGTTGCTGCGGCGGCCGTCCAGGCCGAGGAGTTTGTGGATGGGACTATGATTAACATCTATCAGACCAAGGGCGGTGAGCCTAGTCTGGCCACCCGTAGCCGTATTGGTGGCAAGGGCCGATTCTATGACGGCGGGCTGACTTTTGAGGAAATGATGGATGGCCTGGTGACGGATCGTAGCAAGATTCTGAAGGCAAATGAGTCTGGGACTTCTGTGTTTACTTCCGTTGTGCTCCAACATCCTTCCAACCGAATTGTAAAGGCGATTGAAAAGGCTGGAATTCAGATTGTCCACCAGGGCTCTGTGGCTAGTGACGGTGTGGTGACTATTGAGGAAGATGCGGCAGAATTCCACTCTGAGCTGGATGCCGACACTGAAATTCAGCCCTACAATCTGGAGGCGATTCGTGGTGCCAAGTCTGTAGAGACGTGGGTGTCTCAGCAAGCGCAGGAGCGCGGATTTGGCTGGCAGGGCCTCGTGATAAAGGATGGCAAGGGCGGTCGTTTCCGTGTTCGCAGCCAGGTGTATGAGACTGTGCGCCGCATCCGCGGAAATGAATCCTCCAAGGAAGAGCGTTTCGCGCGTCTTCGCAAGACTCGCGGCATGACTCCGTATCTGGCCTTCTATCCTGAAGACCGTGAGGTCATGTATGATCTGGAGGGCCTGCTGCGTAAAAACACTCGCCAGCTGTACACCTTCTATGGCGATGTCTTCCGCGGCCGTAAGACTCCTTACCACGAACTGCCTTGGCCTTACAAGCACCACGTGAGCGTTCTTCACAATCTCTTCAAGGATGTACTGCGTGCTCAAGAAAAGAAGGTGACTCTGGAGGAGGTGGTCAAGTACGTGAATGGTCTGGGTCTGGAGGATCTGGTGAATATGACCAAGGTACACAGTCTGGAGCTGCGCAAGAAGCCTGAGGGTGAAGTGACTGCGACTGCTGAAACTGAAGCCACTGCTGAAACTGAAGCCTCTGAGCGCCCCAGCGATGAAAGCGCAGAGTAAACACCTAAACATTGAATACGACTATTATCAAGAAATTGGTATATAACCATGTCTCATACTAGCAAGCCTACTGTTCAGTATGTGACTTCTTTTTACAAGATTGACAGTTTTGCGACAACCGAAATGTTGTTTGCGAATTTTCGCCCTTTTTTGAATGCGAAATTTAAAATTATTATTTTTACGGATGATAAATCTTTCCCACCTGAATTTGCGGATCATCCAAATATGAGTGTATTTTTTCTACCTCGTGAAAATCTCCGCGCATTTAAATTTGAAGATCCTGCGCTGCCAGAGCACAGAAACAAGGAAAAAGACAGCAAGGAATTTTTATCTCTCATGAATGCGAAACCGGAACTTTTGATGCTTGCGTCAAAATTAATCCAAGCCGATGCGTATGTTTGGTTTGACCTTGGAATTCTAAAAGTTTCCAAATTTCACGAACGTTTTGTGGAACGCATGGGTCGTTTTCCTGAAAGTGTTGGGCTTCACCCCAATAAAATTCAATTTCCCTCTTGCTACGGCCGCGACAAGGTGAATTTTGGAAATATGTACACATTTCCAATCTGGAGATTTTGCGGAGGAATTCTGATTGTTCCTGCCCCCCTGGTGGATGAATTCTATGAACTTCACACGCAGCAACTCGAAAAATGTAAAACTATGAATGCGCTGACCTGGGAAGTCAACCTTTTTGCTGGGTGCGAAGTTGAAAAACCCGATATCTTTCAGCCCTATTTTGCCGACCATAATGACAGCATGGTTTATTCGCCCCTTCCTGCCTCTGAAAAGCGTGTGATGCTGATGACTATGATTAAAAATGAAACGAAAATTATTAAGCGTATGATTGAAAGTAGCATGGTCATCGCAGATGCGGTCTGCGTGTGTGACACAGGTTCCACGGACAATACTGTAGAAGTTCTGACGGAATATTTTAAAGATTTTAAAATTCCTGCCAAAGTCTTTAACGGCCCTGAGCACATTTTCAAGAATTTTGGCTACAATCGCAGCCAAAGTTTCCTCGCCACTGTAGCCTATTGTAAGGAATTAGGCTGGGATCCTGAAAACACGTACGCACTGGCCCTAGATGCCGATATGCAACTGGTCGTCCAACCTGGGTTCAAAAAGTCCGAACTAACATCTGCTGGCTATAAAATGATTCAGAAATCAGGTCACTTAGAATATTACAATTCTCGGTTTATGAAACTTGGCCATCCATGGTCTTGCGCTGGCGTAACTCACGAATACTGGGACGGCGCCAATACGGATACGCTTACAATGGATAAAATCTATATTTCTGATGTGGGAGATGGTGGCTGTAAGGCCGACAAGTTTGAGCGCGATGTGCGCCTCCTGGAGGAAGGACTGAAGGAATCCCCTAATAATCCTCGCTATCTGTTTTATCTGGCGCAGAGCTATAAGGATAGTAATAATCATGACAAGGCCATCGAGTATTACAAGAAGCGTATTGATGCTGGGGGCTGGTATGAGGAGATTTGGTATGCGATGTACATGCTCATGAAACTGTATGCTGAAAAGAAGGACTGGGCTCAGATGGAAATGTGGGGAATGAAGGCCTACGAATATCGCAAGGAACGTTCTGAAAATCTACTATACCTGGTGCGCTTTTTCAAAGATCGCCGCCAGTATTTCAAGGCGTGGCATTATTGGATGCTTGGTTCTGTGATTAAAAAGCCTGACGACCTGCTCTTTATTGAAACCGATTGCTACGACCGCGGATTTGATTACGAGCGCACAATTATTCATGATTATGTATTCCCTCACAAGAAACAGGAATCCGTTACACAGGCGATTGATTATTTCAATACATGGGGCGAGCATTCTTGCTACATGAATTTACAGTGGTTTGTCCAAAAAGTTCCCTGCGAGGTGCGCACGTTGCCTTTCAAGCAAATGGGAGATTATGTTCCTACCAGCACAAGTATGCTGCCGCTGGAAGATGGAAAAATCAGACTCAACGTGCGCTATGTAAATTACAGAATTCAGCCGAATGGCAGTTATCTCATGATGGATAATGGCAACCTGAGCGGCGATAACCCTGTGCGGACCCGAAACTATACCTGCCTCATGGATGAAACCTACGCCGTGAAGTCTGCGCTAAAGCGGATGGAACCTGCGTTCGCGCCTCTTCACAATACCCACATCAAGGGTCTGGAGGATTTACGCATCTTTTATGATGCGAGCGGAGCCCTACGATTCTTTGGAACGACCATGGAATACAGTCACAATGGAAAAATCCAGCAAGTCACGGGCGATTACAATGTGGCAGCTGGTCGTCTGGAAAATCTGAAACATCTGAAAGCGCCGCACGATACAGATTGCGAGAAAAACTGGATTTCATACAAGGGTGACCGTGTAATTTATGGCTGGAATCCCTTCCGCATCTGTAAACCTGATTCTGATGGCCGCCTTCAGATTGAAGTACTCCAAGAAACTCCTAAAATCATGAGCCACGTGCGCGGGTCTACAAATCTAGTGGAAGATTCAGGATTCTTCTATGGAATTACACACTGTGTAATGTATACCACTCCTCGCAAGTATTACCACATGGTTATCAAGATTGATGGTGAAACGGACCGTATAGTTGGCTACACAAATCCTTTCTTCTTCTGTAACAATGCGATTGAATATACTCTGGGGTTTAATAAGCAAGAGGATACCTATACGGCTATTGTGTCTCAGAATGACTGTAATCCGGTTCTGGTCCAGTTTAAGGATGCGGGCCTCGTGTGGCGTGTTGTATGATAAATACTAAGTCATTTTAGTAAAATGCTATAGTATTAACAAATCCAAGTCTGGCCTTGGACTGTATATTTTGAAACTTCAATGATAAAGGCCTTATCATCATTTACTCCGAGGCCGATATAGTATGTGTGGTTCCATTCGGCGAGGCTACAGGGAAATTCAATGTAAGAATGATTAAAAAAGACAAATTCAGGAGAAACTTTGATTTTACCGGTGGAAGGATGAAAGAGAAGCCAGCGGTGGTAGGATCTGTCACGATTCCCGTGAATTAAAAATAGAATTTCACCATTCTGGAAGGGGATTCCGTTCGTTGAACCATGATATCCTGCGAGTGCGTTTTGAATTTCAGGACTGGTTTGAATTTCTCGCTTGTCATCGTTCGCGAGCGATTTTACCAGAAACGGAGAAAGGCTGTAAATCACCTGGAAATTTCCAGATTCAGTCGAAAATGGCATCCAGTTTTTTTCAGGGACTGAATTTGGGAGGCAGGGCTGAATTTTGCGGAGGACGGCGGCGGCAGAATCCAGTTCGGCGCTGAAAATACAGGGGTTTCCAGTCGGATTCAGTTCTGGAATTGTCGCTAAAACTGTTTTTTCATCCACGAAACGAATATCTTCCAAGCCAGTCCAATAGGTTGGATAGGTTTGAGATGGATAGGAATACTGAATTTCTTTCGCTGAAAATTCCTCCAAATTCAGCGAGTTTCGGTGGGTAAGATATCCATTCATAAAAATATATTTTGAATTTGATTTCGGCTCGTAAAGCGTAAATTGTTTATCATGAAATTTCCTGTAATTTACGCAGCGCACTAAAATCCGCACGCGGCCGCTCGGTTCAATATGAATTGCGGGATTCATTTCCAGATACGCATTCGGTTTTCCAAACATGTCTGTAAATCGCATCTGCGGAAGCAGGATGGGATGAACCGTAAGTTTCGGATGCGTTGCCATTTCTGTGTATTTTTGGTTACACGCTTTAAATCTGCTGGCAAGTGTGCCAAAAGGGTATAAACCCTTATAGCATCTACACTTAGAGAAATGGCGACCTGCGGAATTGACCTTGGAACTACTTATTCCTGCGTGGCGGTTTGGCAGAATGACCGTGTAGAAATTATCGCAAACGATCAGGGGAATCGTACGACTCCCTCCTACGTGAGTTTTACGAGCGAGGAGCGGCTGGTGGGCGACGCTGCGAAACAAATGGCGTCCGCTAATCCTAAAAATACTGTATTTGATGCGAAACGTCTGCTCGGCCGCCGTTTTGATGATGCGGCGGTTCAGTCTGATATGAAGCATTTCCCTTTTAAAGTTTTTAACGCCGAGGGCAAGCCCAAGATTGAGGTGGAATACAAGGGTGAAACTAAACAATTCCTCCCTGAGGAAATTTCCGCGATGGTTTTGACGAAAATGAAGCAAACCGCGGAGGCGTACCTGGGTCAGGAAGTGAAAAGTGCTGTAATTACCGTTCCTGCGTATTTTAATGATGCGCAACGCCAGGCCACGAAAGATGCTGGCGCTATTGCGGGTCTGAATGTGCTGCGTATCATCAACGAACCTACTGCTGCGGCGATTGCGTATGGTCTGGATAAAGTGGGTGACGGCAAGACTCGTAATGTTCTGATTTTTGACTGTGGCGGCGGAACTCACGATATTTCCGTCCTCACGATTGATGACGGTGTTTTTGAAGTAAAAGCCACTGGCGGTGACACTCACCTGGGTGGCGAGGATTTTGACAATATCCTGGTAGATTATTGCGCTACTGAATTCCAGCGCAAGACCAAGACAGATATTAAGGATAACGCCAAGGCTCTGCGCCGTCTGCGCACCGCGTGCGAGCGCGCCAAGCGCACTCTGTCTACTGCGACGCAGGCTGCCATTGAGGTTGATAGTCTGGCCGAGGGCAATGACTTTAACATCACTTTGACTCGCGCCAAGTTCGAGCAACTGTGCGACAGCGTCTTTCGCCGCACCATTGCGCCTCTGGACGGCGTGCTGCGCGATGCCAAGATGGCGAAGAATGAAATTGATGAGATCGTGATGGTGGGTGGCAGCACTCGTATCCCTCGCATCCGTCAACTTCTGACTGAGTATTTCAACGGCAAGAAGCTGAATGACAGCGTGAACCCTGATGAGGCGGTGGCTTATGGCGCGGCCGTCCAAGCGCACATCCTGACCGGTGGCAGCAAGAAGACCGACGACATTATTCTGCTAGATGTGGCGCCTCTGAGTCTGGGGCTGGAAACTGCTGGTGGCATCATGACCCCTCTCATCAAGCGCAACTCTACCATCCCCAAGAAGGCCACTCAGACCTTCAGCACCTATAGCGACAACCAGCCTGGTGTAAGTATTCAAGTATATGAGGGTGAGCGCCAGTTCACGAAGGACAATAACCTGCTGGGTAAATTCCAGCTGGACGGTATTCCTCCCATGCCTCGTGGCGTGCCTCAGATTGAGGTGACCTTTGATGTGGACGCCAACGGTATTCTGAATGTGTCTGCTGTGGAGAAGAGCACTGGTAAGTCTAATAAGATTACGATTACCAATGACAAGGCGCGTCTGAGTCGTGAGGAGGTGGATCGTCTAGTTTCGGAGGCTGAAAAGTATGCGGCCGAAGACAAGGAGCGCATGGAGCGTGTAGAAGCGCGTAATGGTCTGGAAAGTTATCTGTACAATGCGCGCAACTCTCTGCGCGAGGAGAAGGTGAAGGAAAAACTGGGAGAGTCTGATATTTCTGCGGGAGAGGCGACGATTCAGGAAGGTCTGGATTGGCTCAGCGGGCATGAGGATGCTGCGGCTGAGGAATTCAAGGAGAAGCAAAAGGAATTTGAGGAGAAGATCCGCCCCATCATGATGAAACTATATGAGGGTATGGCTCCTCCTGAAGGTGGGGCTGGTGGGCCCGCTCCTGGACCAAAGGTAGAAGAGGTGGATTAATCATTCAGTATTAGGGGGGATAAAAATATTATCTAAAATAGTATAATTATGTTCATTTTGTAATTGTTCGTGAAGTAGTGTATTATAATATTCTATTTTTCGAGCAGGGGTCATTTTAGAAACAATTGGATTTTGGCGCTGTCGTCTTGTTTTATTCGTTTTTTTAATACGAATATGGTCTACAATTTTATACATACGAGGTTGATATATATTCGTTCGTGGAAGCCGTGTGCTATTTATTTTAAACCCATTTTTATGATAAAATTGAATCAAATCTGCTGTAGCAGGATATAGCTCAATAAGATGAATAGAATTATCTAAACAGTATTGATTAATATCATATAGTATATGACTTCCAAGTCTATTTGTATTCATTTTTGCGCAAAGTAAACTTATTTCCATAAATGTATCTGGCTTGAAATTAATACGTTCAATTGCCATACTTGCCAACATTTTCATACTATTTGGCATTTCTTCAGTTTTTTCTTTCCATACAACAAAACCAACTACATCACCTTTACTAAAATATACAATACCCCTTTTAAAGTTATTAAGTGATACATTAATATATGAAGGTGATATTTTTTCATGACATGTAGATGATGCGCATTCTTTTACACGATTAACTATATTACGGTCTTTTTTTGTAAAAAAATGTTTAAAAACTTTGTCGGGCATATTTGATATATTTTGTATTTCTTCCATATATACTCCTACTGGTAGTTAATTTAAATACTTTTAGCCTATTTAAAAGGTTGCGGATAGACTAGTATAGGTCTGGGTTGACAGCAGACACAACGGGGCAATGGTCTAGTGGTATGATTCTCGGTTTGGGTCCGAGAGGTCTCGGGTTCGATTCCCGATTGCCCCCAGCGCTGAGTTAGCTCAGTTGGTTAGAGCGTCGCCTTTACACGGCGGAGGTCGTGAGTTCAATTCTCGCACTCAGTATGAAACAAAACTTTCGAGTATTTTCAAAATACTGTAAAGTTTTAGAGGTTAGTGCATTTGTTTTTTTAAATCTGCGAGTTTATCTGCTTTGCTGAGTAAAAGTCGCCCGTATGGAAAAATCTGGCGCAGAGCTATTTGCTGAATAGAATCCATGAGTGGATATATTGCGGCGGTGAGCCAGTTCGCAATTTCATGTTTTCCTTTTAAACATGCGTGGAGATAAACTTTGTGAAAAATAAAGGGCCAGTCGGGTTCGCGAGGAAGCGCGGCATTATCAAATAATTCGCAAATCTGACCTTGAAGGGACGGTAAATTTCCATCTTCAATATGTTTTTTAGCTTCTTGTATAATTTCAAGGTCCATACTCTCTAGTAGGAATGACACCGCTTCAAACCGCCGCAGTGATTTTACTCACAGTTGCGTTTATCCTTACAGGGCTTGCTGGAGTATTAGATATGACGTATAATCAATTTGAGATTACACGTCAGCACATGTGGAATGATGGACTGTTTTTAGGAATTGTGGCTATAGCCGTGCTCATATTTGACATGCGCCGTTAGACAAACGAACATTGAAAATGGACACAACGGGGGCAAAGCCCCACGTTTGAGGCCGATTCAAAGTGAGTTTATCGCGAGCAGCGATCATTTTTCATGGTCACTGCTCTAAGGCTTAGCTGCCGATGCCGTGGGGCGGCGGATGATGCGACGAGGTGCCAGAACAGGTTGCGCTTCTTCGGTTGCGGATGCGGATGAAGAGCTGGAATTCATATTGCTATTTGAGTTAGTGCCCGAGTTGCTTGGAGACGCTGAGCGAGCATTCACTGCGCCGTAGTTATTTCGGTTCTGGCTTCCTTGGATGAGTCTGTCCCACTGCTGCGCCCACGCCTCAAACATGCCCATACACGCAGTCATGGCGGCCCGAATAGCCTTGCGCGCAGTCGCTTCATTTCCATCCGCAACTCCAATACGGATTACCATCTCATCACGCAGAGGGTGAGGAATATCATAACCCGCATAGGTTACTTCACCTCCATCAATCAGATTCGCGTCAATCCATGCTTGAATCAGATGGCCTAGAGTATGGTCTTGTTTTTGGAAGATAAAGTCAAATCCTACAAGTTGACTATCGGCTGGCTGTACAGTGACATCTTCACCCAGATTTTCCTCCGCGTATTTCCTACAGAGCTCCGCGCCCATTTCACATGCCTTTAGCACAATTGTTACAGGATTGATAGGTCCCACAGATTCCACCGTAAAGTCGAAACTGTAGGGCTCTCCCTTTTCATCTTTGAGATAGCAGCGATTGACTTCAAGAGTCATAAATTCCCGCCACAGGGGATCTTTCTTCGCAGAATCTGCTTCTACAGCCACTGGATCGCCCTTCTTGAATCGGATAAGCCAATTGCTGAACGCTTCCTTCACATGTTCTTCATTTGTATCACGACTATAAGAATATGCGCACTGCGCCGTGGGAATAAAGCGCGCATTCTGGCGACCCGTTCCAACAGATGCCTTGGCTCGCACACGAAGTTCCTCGGGCTTTCCACCGGGCATGAGAGGCTTCAGAACAGCAATGAGAGCCGTCTGACGAGTTTTGATATGGGGAGGAAAGAAGTAATGGCTCGGAACTTGACGGTCACCACTTTCAGACTTTTCCATAATTACAAAGTCTGAAGCAAAGATATCCATTGTTTCTTCCTTATCATTTACCTTATCGAGAATGAATTCATACTTGTCGGCATCCCAACGAGCAGGGTCGGCATAAATGGGAATGAGGCCAATCCGATGAGCCAGAGTCTCATTCGTCAGCGGAGTTGAATTGGCAAGAACTTGGACGTCCGAAGTGGACCCATCGGATTTGATATCTGCCCGAAATCCAACCGTATCAACTTCAGTCATACAAAGGCGGCGCAGCGCATTTGCGTAGGCTACATGAGTCGGAGACAGTTGAAAGGTGATGGTATTATCGCGAGTCCACACAGGGTTCTGAAAGATGCGTGCTTGCTCCATTTGGGTTGTTGTACCCTCCTACTCAAGACGCCGCCGTTCAATTTTAAACCTTCTTGTTTGCGCCCGATGGGTCAATTATTGTCTGTTGCGCTTGAAAAGAAGGAGCACCTTGAAGAAATGAGCAATTCCGGGGGACCTCAGCATGTTTGTTTCTATAGTAATAGTTGTAGATGGTCTGAAGCATTCATTAAATCCTTGAATGAAACACCCTTCAAACACGAGTTTCGGTTCATTTGTGTTGATAAAGGTCCGAATGGCCAGCGGCCGCAATTGCCAACCTGGCTGAAAAAGGTCCCGACGCTCGTGATTCGCGGGGAGTCAGATCCTAGAACAGACGGTGACGTTATGAACTGGGTGTCTGAAAAGAAGTTGCTCAGCCGTCCTGGTCAGTCTACATCTGCTGAACCCGAGCCTTGGGTGGGAACCGAAATGGGAGGCTCTTTGACAAAAGGGTTTAGTTTTCTAGGAGCCAATGATTCTAACGAAGCTCCTCTTGGAAATTTTGAGTTTCTGAATGGTCAAGGCGCGCCAGGAACGCGCACGGCATCTGAAATGCCAAATGGAGGTCTTGGAGCAAGAGGACAACAGAAAACAAAGAAGGAAGACCTGTTTGACAAGCAAATGGAGGATTACATGCGTCAGCGGAATACAGGTATGACTCAGGCACCGATGCGTCAGTAAAATTGACTTAAATCAATTCCTCCATAAAAAGGTAGTCAGAAAATGTCCGGTCCTTCCCCTCTTACGACCTTTTGTAACATGCTCATCCGGTTTCTAGAGGAACTGCGCGATACTTTCCCGGAGGAACGCGATATTAAAGTTGGTCTAGAAACCATCCAGAATGCTCGCAAGATTAACCCGCGACTGATTCTCGATATGTTTATGGAGAATGTGGGGCGGCCTCTCCGTGAACATATTGCGACTGAAAATATTGATGGAATTGTAGCCTATACTCGTCAGACTCTGAGCACAAAATACAATGAACTTCTTCCCGCGCTAGGCATCTTTGATAAGCACTGGCCCGGTCTAGCCGATAGCAATCGCGCTGCGATCTGGAAATACATGAAAGTACTCATTGCTCTAGCGGACAAGGCTCAATCCACCCGTGTTTAAGGTGTAGCAGCACACTGTGCGAGGCCATCAATGAGATATTGATTTAATTCTGCTTTGCCCAAAGTGTCGTAATTGTAAATGATTGTTTTAAAAAAGAAGAGTTCGTAAAGACCTAGGATGAGGACGAAGGAAAAATTTTCAGAAATCATGCGAGCCCAAGGAATTTTCCACCGCTGCCACTTTACATATACAGTGGCACCGGCACACAGGACTGCGCAAATTCCAGAATACAGGATGGAATAATGTAACAATTTTTGATTGTACGCCGCCCGCGCAGCAGATTCGGCCGTTCCTGCGGCATCAATTTGTGTTTGATTAAAAAGTAAAAGTAAATCTTGGGCGAAATTCCGTGTTGAATTTGTCCATGTTGTTTGGCAGCCCTGGACGAGCGGTTGGTAATATGTATTAATCGCCGTCAAAATTCCCTGATTTTCAGATTTATTCACGTAGAGGAAATAAAATAAAGTTTCAAACGCCGAAATCAGCAAAAGATGAAAACTGCCTTTGAATGTGAATAAAAAACACAAAACTTTGCGAGATCGGCTCGGTTTATATTCTGGGGTTGGTGTCTGTAAATTTCCGCCAGATTGAACTCGAGGAATTAAAATCGGCGTGAGGGCGCCATCGAAATCTTTTTCTCGGTCGCCGCCTAATATTAAAAACGAATCGGAATACGATACGGCACGTTTCATACCTCCTGATTAGAAGATGGCAAAGGCTTTTGGTGTTGTGAGCGCCTCCGATTTACACGGAATTCGTGTGGCCCTGATTTTAATTCTTTTTTGGGTGGGAATCTGGAATTTAACCGAAGATGCGATTACATGGATTGAATCAGAATACAGAATTCCTAGACGTAAACTATATATTGGTCTCGTTTTACTCATGCTTTTAATAATAATCTTGGATCCACACACATTTGAAAAATTGTAAAATTCAGAGCGTAAAGACTCTTCCCTGGACTTTTGAAGAACAGGGAAGAGATGGCAGCCGAACCGACTGGAAATTTACAGACTGTTTTTCAGGACAAGTATACTGAATTTTGTGGGAAACTGGCAGCGGTTCTCCCTGAATTTTCAGCCCAAATTACAGCCGCGACTGAATTATCAGCTGAAAACCGTCTATCCGAATTCGCTGAAAAGGTTCTCCCTACTTGCGCTCCCTCCCGCGACGCAACCAAAACTCCAGGAACTGTTTTACCCGGTGTGACACTTACAGATGAACTCTGGAACACTCTGAGCGAGGGGACCCAGAAGGCAATTCAAGAATACCTGACTCTTTTATCCATGTGTAGCCTCACCTCTAAATTCAGCTTTGACGCATCTGGTGGCGAGTGGACGGAGCAATTCCTGAATACTTGGCGCGAAAAGATGAGCAGCGTTGACTTTGAGTCTATCTCCAAGAAAATCGCGGACATGATGGGTGGGCTCGGCCCCGATAAGATGCCCAAGTTGCCTGAAAAGTTTATGAAGGGGCATCTTGCCAAACTAGCCGAAGAACTTGTCCGTGAATTCAAGCCAGAAGACTTTGGCTTGAGCCCTGAAGAACTAAAGGCATGCGATACAGACCCGATGCGCGCGTTTACTCTTCTAACAGACATTTATACAAAGAAACCTGAATTTCTTCAGAAGGCGATTCAGCGTATTGCCAACCGCCTACAAGAAAAAGTGCGCAGAGGCGAAATCCGTCCCGAGCAAATTGCTGCTGAAGCAGAAGAACTCATAAAGGAATTCAGCGGAAATGGCGCCTTTGTGGAAATGATGGAAAACTTTCGCAATACATTTGGTATGGAGGATCCTGACCTTGCGCGTGAAGTGGGGCGTGATGGTGATGCGCGCCGCAACCTGGTGCGTGAGCGCCTCCGTAAGAAGATGGAAGCCAAAAAGGGTGGAAAGAAGTAATGCTCCCTAGAGAGTAGGATGTCCTGCCCTTGTGAAACCTTGTGGATACAAAACCCCGCAAGTTTACTGGGGACAAACTTGCTTGTGGGAGATATTTGTGAAAGCAATAATATAAACGCTTTTACACGCGCGCTACTTCTTGCGCTTGTGCTCGCGGGTTTATCATTCCCCTTTATTGGAATCGGCGGCCTTATAATTGTTGTTCTATGCCTATTTTTCTTATACGGTCGCTGGCTATTTGGCAAAATCATCCAGGATGCGCGCACTGTAGAAGTCAAGAAGCCTATTGTGAAGAAGGAGGGATTTGAGGATGCCGAGGGAGCGCCTATTCGTACGGATTTGAAGCCCGCACCAGCCTTCCCGCCTATTTTTACTCGCCCTGGTGTGGCGGTTGTGACACGCCCCACTGCGGCAAACCCGTTTATGAATGTGATGCTTGATGAACTCAAATACAATCCCACACGCCCTTCTGCGGATTCTATTTCTGATCCGAATAACCAAATCATTCTGGATGACTTTTTCCGTGTTCAGTGGACAAGCGACCCGACGGACGTGTTTGGAAGAACACAAGGCCAGCGCCAGTTTTATACGATGCCTTCTACAAGTATTCCCAATGACCAAGGAAGTTTCGCCAACTGGTTATACTTACTGCCTTCAAAAACGTGCAAAGAAGGTAACAGAGATGCTTGTTATCCTGCAACCAATGGTGGCGTACCTCCATGGTTAAGTCAGCCAAATTAAAACTATACCTGAACAAATGCTTTTTAAGAGTATAAATTCAGTTACGCCTTCTGTGTTTCTAGAACAGCTTTTGGCAGACATTTGAAGCGTTTTAGAGTTTTTCCACGGCGACCTAATACGGAGCGCACGCAGATTGCGATGGCCGCAGACTCTTTTTCAGCCTTGGTCTTTCGTTTTACAGTTTTACGGACGGATTGAATACAGCGGCAGAATTTCGCGGCGAGAGTGTTGCGTTTCATGGGCATTCGTTCTATCTAGGATGCTGAAAACTTCCCGGGTCAACATTTTTGTTCTAATCCCTAACAGAGTATCCCCAGCTATGGAGGTCAATCGTTTAACAAACGTGCGCGATGATTTATGCGCCGTGGACCAA
>Ga0209107_10000357_pt1 | contig 27294 bp, 25 predicted proteins | sample LakErihyJuly2011_2_FD_187460 | JGI IMG/M metagenome (GOLD analysis project Ga0209107, IMG submission 187460) | Freshwater microbial communities from dead zone in Lake Erie, Canada - CCB hypolimnion July 2011 (SPAdes) (version 2) | ecosystem: Environmental > Aquatic > Freshwater > Lentic >...
TCATTCTGGTTGTGGCTGGCCTTCTTTTTACGCACCAACGGCAGCGGATGCAGTTACCTTAATTGAAGATCGATCACTAGCGCCACGCGTTCGAACTGAAGTTCGTTGTGCTTCATGTGATTCTCATTTAGGCCATGTCTTTGAGGGTGAAGGCTATGACGTTCCAACTGATCAACGCTGGTGCATAAACTCAGTTTCTATGATCCTGGAAGCCAAGTAAAGTCTTTTTATTTCCGCGCCATCTATCGCTGAGTAAGGCTTAACTGGCATACTCACTTCTATGCGCGAGAGCCAGATAGTTATCCCATCTCTTGCTGAACTGCAGACCCATCGCAGTGAAAAGTGGCGTGGCTTTCCACATGATGTTTTGCCGCTTCCGGTTGCCGAGATGGATTTCCCGGTGGCGGATTCAATTCGTGAAGTCTTGCTCGACATGGTTAGAACTTCCGATCTGGGATACCTAGGTTCGATTCCAGAACTTGGCACATCATTTGCTGGTTTTGCTAAACGACGTTGGGATTGGTCGGTAAACCCTCTTCACGTGCGCGCAGCAACCGATGTGGGAGTTGCGATAGTCGAACTACTTCGAGTCTTTACAAAACCAGGTGATAAAGTTTTATTCAGTTCACCGGTTTATCAAAATTTCTATACTTGGATGCACGAAACCCACGTTGAAATGGTGGATGTTCCTTTCAGGATTGATTCCCAATCAAGTGATCAAATTGGCTGGAGCCACGATTGGATCGGAATCGAAGCAGCTTACAAAAGCGGCATAACTGTGCACCTGCTTTGCAGCCCACATAATCCCCTTGGAAAGGTCTATACCCGCGAAGATCTTTTACGCATTGTCGAATTAGCAAAACGATATGGCGTTGTGGTCATCTCCGATGAAATTCATGCACCGCTAACTTATAAGGAACAGCCTTTCACTCCTTTCTTATCATTAGGTGATGCCGCTGCAGAGGTCGGGATTGCAGTTTCCGCTGCCAGCAAAGGCTGGAATATCGCAGGTTTGAAATGTGCAATCATCATTTCGCAATCTGAAAAAATGCATGAGAAGTTAAATGAATTGCCACCAGCGTTGCACTATCGCGCTTCCTTACTTGGCGCTTTTGCAACAGTTGCCGCATTTGAAAAAGGCGAACCTTGGCTGGATCAAGCGATAGAGATTTTGGATGAAAATCGTCAACTAATTGCAAACCTAGTTTCAGCACGGATTCCATCAGTGAAATATTCGATGCCGCACTGCTCATATCTTGCTTGGCTTGATATGAGTGCGCTCAATTTGGGCGAAGATCCAGGGGCTGCACTGATAACGAAAGCTAAAGTCGCTTTTAACTCAGGCCATATCTACGGTTCATTAGGAAAGTCGCATGTCCGTTTTAACTTCGCTACAAGTCCTGCGATTATTACCGAAGCGATCGAACGTATCGCAAGAGCTCTTTAACAAAAATGTCGCTAGATAAGAAGTACGATGCAATAGTCGTGGGCGGAGGTCATAACGGCCTTGTTGCTGCAACATACCTAGCAAAGGCCGGCAAAAAAGTTGTACTTCTAGAAGCCGAAAAAGAACTTGGAGGAGCGACCTCCAGCGTTAAACCGTTCCCAGAATTCGAAGCCAGGCTCTCTCGCTATTCATACCTAGTCTCTTTGCTACCTGATCAAATAGTTACAGATCTTGGAATTAACTTTAAAACCCTAGAACGCTCAATAGCTTCCTACACGCCATATTCGAAAGCGGGTCAAGATGCCGGACTGCTGATATCTCAAAATTGGGATGATCGCACCGAGCAAAATTTTCGAGATGTGACGGGCTCTGACGCTGAAGGTCGCGCGTGGCAGAAGTTCTATGGCGAAATTGCAGTCCTTGCCGAACGAATCGCGCCATCGATGCTGCAGCCATTAAAAACCGCCAAGCAACTAAGTGATGAAATTGGCTTGAGTGAGACCTGGAAATATTTAATGGAACGCCCAATCGGAGAAGTTATCCGCGAACGTTTCAGCGATGACATTGTGCGTGGCGTGGTTCTTACAGATGCGCTGATCGGAACATTTTCACCCAGCGATGATCTTCAAGCCAATCGTTGCTTCTTGTATCACCTAATCGGCAATGGAACTGGCCAATGGCGCGTTCCTCAAGGTGGTATGGGCGCTTTGGTCGTAGAACTAAAAAGAGTTGCAATGGAAGCAGGCGTTGAGATTATTCTCAATTCTCGCGTTGCAAGTATTGATAGCGATGCAGACGGAGTCTCTGTGACGACCGAAGATAATAAAAAATATAGCGCTCAAAATCTTCTCTTTGCTGGTGCGCCCCAAACTCTGGCCAAGATACGTGGAACCGCAGTGCCGACCTCACTTGAAGGCTCACAGATGAAGATAAATATGTTGCTCACCAAATTACCAAGGTTGAAATCTGGCATTGATCCAAGATTGGCATTTGCCGGGACATTTCACGTTAACGAAAGTTTCTCTCAACTTGAGACCGCCTATCACAGGGCTAGCCAAGGATCGATTCCGGATAATCTTCCGCTAGAAATGTATTGCCATACTTTGACGGATCCAACAATTCTTTCACCGGAATTAGCTGCGTTGGGATACCAAACTTTAACTTTATTTGGCTTGCACACACCTGCATCTTTATTTGATAAATCTCCAGAAGCCGCTAAGGAAGAGGCAAAGCAAGCGGCGATAGCTAGCCTTAATCAATATCTGCTTGATCCAATTGAATCTGTATTGGCTATTTGCCAAGATGGATCACTTGCCATCGAAACAAAATCACCACTTGATTTAGAAGCCGACATCGGTCTGCCGCGGGGAAATATCTTCCACCGCGATCTAGATTTTCCATTTATTGATAGCACAGTAGGCACTGCACAGAAATGGGGATCTGAAACTGAGCAGCCTCATATCTTCTTGGCGGGGGCGGGCGCGCGCCGCGGTGGCGGAGTCAGCGGTATCGCCGGACATAATGCGGCGATGGCAGTACTCGGTAACGATTAGTCTTATCCCATGACATCCCAACACGGATCTGAACAACGTCCCGAGACAATTGCGATTACTGCAGGTCGTCCCGCTGTTACTCCTGATAGTGCACTAAATCCACCTCTCTCATTGAATTCAACATTTACTTCAGGTGGTCCAATCGGTTACGGCCGTTACGGAAATGAAACTTGGACCGCACTGGAAGCAGCAATCGGCGCCCTAGAAGGCGGACAGACACTTTCTTATTCATCAGGAATGGCAGCAGTTAGCGCGGTGTTCTCTACGCTGCCGGTTGGCGCCAAAGTTGTGGCATCTAATCAAGGGTATTCAGGGGTAATGACTTTGCTCAGTAACCTAACTGCGGCGAAGAAAATAAAAGCAACGCTTGTTTCAATTGCAGACACCGATGAAGTAATTGCCGCGCTAGATGGCGCTGATTTGTTATGGCTTGAGTCACCAACTAACCCTTCTTTAGATGTTGCAGATCTTCCGGCTCTGATCAAAGCAGCTAAATCACAGAACATCACTGTTGCCGTGGATAACACATTTGCAACAGCCCTTATACAAAAGCCACTTTTGATGGGTGCCGACATAGTAATGAACTCTGTTACGAAGTATTTAGCAGGCCATAGCGATGTAGTACTCGGATCACTTTCCACAAATAGCCCAACGCATTTCAAGGCGCTAGAAGATGCTCGTAAATTTAACGGTGCTATCCCGGGACCATTCGAAGCATGGCTTGCCTTGCGCGGAATTCGCACATTCCCAATACGTTTTGCGCGCGCCAGTGAGAACGCTTTAGAGCTCGCTAAACGTCTAAGCGAGCATCCTTTGGTTACTCGCGTGCGTTACCCCGGCCTTCCTACCGATCCGCAGCACGATAAAGCGAAGTCTTTTATGAAGGGCTTCGGCGCCATCGTCTCCTTCGAATATGCCGGTGACGCCCAAGCCACTGATCTTGTTTGCGATTCATCAAAGATAGTTACAAATGCCACCAGCTTGGGCGGTGTCGAATCACTTTGGGAGCGCCGCCGCCGCTGGCCGATCGAAAGCGCCAGCGTTCCTGAGTCCTTGATTCGCCTTTCCGTTGGCTGCGAAGATGTTGAAGATTTATGGGCAGATATTGATGCGGCGTTGCAGGCGGCTAAGTAAAGAAAGTTTTTCGCTAACGCGGTATTTTTAGCACATGAAAATCGTGCGTCGCCTCCTAGCTGCCTTTGCGCTGTTGGCTATTGCCTTTCAAGCAACAGTTTCTTTCCTCTCATGGGCGCAACGTCAAGATGATGCACCCGCAGATGCTTGGATAGATGAAGACGAAGATGAACGTGAGGATGCCTAATTGGCGCAGGCCGATTACATCCCTGGTACCTGCAACATTGGTGGGGATGAGTTAAGAAGCAGACGAATAGTCGCAGCATTCGGGCTTGTACTTTCTTTATCTGCCTTAACTGCATTTATCACAACTGATGCTTCACAAAGTGCGCGTATTGGAATCTTTATCCCTTTACTTGTGATGTCTATTGGCTGGGTTCAATCTCGCAAGAAATTCTGCTTGGCATATGGATTTGCTGGCTCATTTAACTTTGGAAAGTTAGGGCACTTATCACGCGTATCAGACCCAATCGCGCGCGCAGCCGATCGTCGCCAAGCAATAATGATTTTCGCACAGAGCACCCTTTACGCCGCTGCTTTAACAGCACTCGTTGTTGCGCTTCCTATCTAATTTGAAGGCTTTGGCTTTTTAGATTTCTCTGACTTCGGCGCTTTTGCTGGTGGCGTCGGTGCAATTGGTGGAAGCCCAAGCGATTCAATGGCTTCATCACGTACTGCTATCGCCGCAATCACTAAATTCTGTTTTGTATTCTTATTCTGCCTTTTTTGCATCAGCGACTGACCAGGTCCGCTCAAAGATCTGCCATCTGAGAGCGCCTTAGCAATGTCCTCTTTAAAACTCTGATTTATGGCTCGTCTTTTCTCCTCATAAATTCTTAAGTCGCTGATAAATTTATCTTTTGCCAGCTTATAAATTTCCATGGCATCGTTTGCCTCAGAGGGCGCTAGCGGCCTTGTGTCCGCAATTGCTGGAGTCGCAAGAAATGAAGAAGCAAGAATTAGCACCGGGATAGCGATTAAGAATGTGCGCTTCATTTTCCAACCCCTTTCTCTTGCCATAAGTATCGGTCACCTCTTTGTGAATTTTCGGTGAAAACGCTAATTCAAAACGATATTTCGTTAACTTTCTTGGATATATCACCGCTGCCGTGCAAGGCTATACCCATGGCGCAATTAATTTTGATAGTCGACGACGAGGCGGGCGTTCGAGAACTCTTGGGCGATGCCCTGCGCATCGCGGGCTTTGAGACTGCTACGGCGCCAGATGGCATGTCGGCGCTAACCGCAATACGAAATAAGAAACCCGATTTGCTTATTATCGATATCAATATGCCGCTAATGGATGGATTCGAACTTGTCGAGAGATTGCGTTCGATGGGAGATAACACACCAGCGTTAATGTTAAGTGCGCGCGCTGATCGAGCTGATGTTACGCGCGGGCTAACGCTAGGCGCTGATGATTATGTCACCAAGCCATTTGGGCTTGAAGAATTATTACTTCGCGTAAAGGCAATCTTGCGTAGAGCAAATGTGGCCATTGCAAAAGGTATTGATATGAGTTGTGGCCCAGTCAGCATTGATGAAGATAGCCATACAGTGACATTTAGCGGAGAACCAGTTGAGCTTTCACCTACAGAATTTAGGCTTCTGCAAGTACTGATTGAAAATAAGAACCGTGTATTAAGCAAGAGCCTTTTACTTGATGAAGTTTGGGGAATTACCTTCGAATCGGAAAGCACTGTTGCGGATACATATATTTCATACCTTCGCAAGAAATTACACCGCGATGGCTTCGAAGGGATCAAGACAGTCCGCGGAGTCGGATTCGTCATTCAGGACCCTAAGTAGCGATGAAGAAGTCCAACAGTAAATTTGCAGTTTTATCTATCATCGTCACAACGGTGCTATCGAGCATCATTGGTGGGTTTGCAACAATTGATTCGCGCAATGCAGATATGCGACAGATAGACCAATCTATAAATCTGGTCGTCGAACGGGTCAATAGATATTCAAATGAAGCGGTTAGTGCTGCGATATTAACTGTTGAGGAAGAGAACCTGGATCTAACTTTGGCCCTAGTAACTCAAGAAGGTGTTGAGACAGTAATAAATGAATCCAACTTAATTTATCCAGGGATACCAAAGATGGTGGAGCTCCAGAAAGGTTTAGCAGGGCCTATTTCAATTGAAGGAGATAACCCGTACAGGTTTAGATCAGTGATAATCCCCGGTGGTGATTACCTTTTTATCGCGACGACCCTTGATGAATTAAATGCAAATTTCATCTCTAACCTTAAGAATTTGGGCGGGTTTACTATCGCCGCTGATGCTCTGGCAATTTTCTTCAGTGTCTTACTCTTGCGTCGCTATAACCGAGGACTTGATGCTATAGCGCTAGAGCGAATGCAGAGATTTCTAGGAGATGCATCCCATGAACTGCGCACCCCATTAACTGTCATCAAGGGATATAACGAGCTGCTGAGTAAGGGACAGATAACAGATTTAGTTGACCGAGTTCGTGCTTTTTCACGCGTTAGTACTGAGATAGAGCGGATGGAAAGCCTTATTCACGATCTGCTATTGCTGGCAGAACTCGGGGAGAGCAAGCCGACTACTTTTGAATCGGTAGATCTCTCTGAATTAGTCAGTGCCCACGCAAATGATTTTGCTTTCTTTAATAAGGAACGAAAACTTAATTTGAACATTTCGGATGCTCTTTCGGTTCAAGGCTCACGTGAGCACCTAAATCGTTTAATTCAAAACTGCATTTCTAATATCGAAAGGCATGCACCATCGAGTGCTCCGGTTGCAATCACTTTGAGAAGCAAAGGCAAGAAAGTTAACCTAGTTATTGAAGATGGCGGACCCGGGTTACCTGATAGTGCTTACCGCAGCGAGATTGCTGCCATGAATCGATTTGATCCTTCTAGATCTCGCGAAAGTGGTGGATCGGGTCTAGGTATGAGCATCATCGCAGCCATTGTTCAAGAACATGGCGGAAAACTTGATCTGCGAAAGAGTGAATTAGGTGGTCTAGCAGTTGATGTTGAGCTACCTATTTAACTATTTTCTCCTTGAAGTTACGATCAAACTGGAAATAGTGGCTATGGCCAGCGTTCCAACAATTACTGAAAGACTTTGAGTTATAGAAATATCTGGAACATGGATCCCTGCAATCTCATGGATATCTACGGCATGGAAAGCGTGGAACAAGAGTTTGATACCGATAAACCCAAGGATTACCGAAAGCCCTTTGCCGATGTAAATCAGTCTTTGCATTAGTCCGCCAATTAAGAAATACAGTTGGCGAAGACCCATCAACGCGAAGATATTTGCGGTGATAACCACATAAACATTCTCGGTAAGGCCAAAGATTGCAGGGATGGAATCAAGGGCAAAGAGGATGTCGGTAAGTCCAAGAGCAATGAGGGCAACGGTAAAGGGCTTCATTCCCTTAGCGCTCAAATATGCAATTACTTTACTTTCCTTCTCTTCTTCATCCTCTTGTGAACTTTCCATGAAGAGGTGGATGGCTGTATAAATCAAGAATGCACCAAAGATAAAGAAAATCCATTCAAACTGCTTTATTGCTGCAGCGCCCAAAGTAATAGCAATAATTCTAAATACAAGTGCGATCAGAATTCCAAAGAGAAGTGCGAGCTGCTTACTCTTCTCTTCGATTTTTAGCCTACTTAAGATAATTACAAAAACAAAGAGATTATCGAAGGATAAGGAATATTCGGTGAGCCAACCAGCGAAGAATTCTTGCTGGGTTTGTGCGTCGGTCCAAGTGCCAAGATGCACCCCAAAGGAGATCGCCAGTGTCACGTATAGGACGCTCCACACAGAAGCTTCCTTCAATGAGGTTTCATGGTTGCGACGAATAACAGCCCATGTAAAGTCAAGAACTACGACTACAGCGAGCACCGACATCGTCAAAATCCACGCACTTGTTGAGATCATTGGGCGATCGTAATGTATTAAATCTGCGGTATTTTTAAGACATGGAGTCGACACTCGCTATTGCCGTTGCGGAAGTAGTCAATTCCTTAAAAAAGTCGGAGAATTTTGTCCGACTGGTCTTATCTGGCCGCCGCCGCAATATGCAGACCCCATCCGAACGAATTGATGTTAAGCCAGTTCTAATAAAGGGTGAGATTAAGTACCAGGTGTCCCAAAGTGATGGTCGTGCCATGACAGCGAAGAATTATTCACCAACCGAATTTATTGAACTTAATTATTTCGATTCTGGCTTTGCAAATATCTTATTTGAACAAAAATCAGGATCGATTTCAATTCGGATAACAAAGAAAGGTGAAGCGCTGATTCATCGCACCAAAGATGCATTTGAAGTCGATCTTTCGCATGACCGCGCTAAAACTCGGCTATTAGATGCAAGGGACCCATTTCTAATTGAGGTCGGAATTTCAGATTCTTCAGGAAAAGTTAAATCTAGCAAAAATGATAAATATTTACAGGTAGAAGAATTTCTGCGCTTGCTCGTTCCTTCACTTAACTCGGCAATAGATGCCGGACATATTGCAAAACCAACAACTGTAAAACCGCTTTCAGTTGTTGATTTGGGATGTGGGCACGCTTACTTAACTTTTGCCGCACATCAATACCTTTGGAGTCAAGGAATTCCGGTAAATGTTATTGGTATTGATGTGCGTGAGAGTGCGCGTCAACGGAATAACGAGATTGCTAAGAAGTTGGGGATTTCTAAGACCATTAACTTCCTTGCTGAAGAAATCTCTCAGACCAGCCTAAGTACCGCCGATGTGGCAATTGCACTGCACGCATGTGATACCGCAACTGATGATGCAATTTCATGGGCGGTCTCAGCCGATGCCAAGTTAGCTTTGATTGCTCCATGTTGTCATCACGACATCCAAGCGCAGATGGTTGATATTCCTGAGCCATGGCAGATGATGACTAGAAACGGAATCATGAAAGAGCGACTGGGGGATTTAATTTCGGATGCACTTCGCATGCAGATTTTGAAGTTACTTGGATATCGCGTCGAAGCAATTGAATTCATCGGGGGAGAGCACACGCCTCGCAATCTAATGATTCGTGCGGTAAAGACCGGTGCGATTGCAGATGCGGCAGAGAGATCACGCTATGACGAGATGATCGCGCTCTGGAAAGTAAAGCCTGCACTAGCATCCCTGCTCAACCGTTAGACTTACACGCATGTCCAAAGTTCTTGCATCCCTTCCAGTTGGCGAAAAAGTCGGTATCGCCTTCTCTGGCGGCCTTGATACATCTGTAGCAGTGGCATGGATGCGCGAAAAAGGTGCAGTACCTTGCACATACACCGCAGACCTCGGCCAATACGACGAAACCGACATAGACACTGTTCCGGTTCGTGCAAAAGAATATGGCGCAGAAATTTCCAGACTTGTAGATTGCAAAACTTCTTTAGTTGAAGAAGGTTTGGCTGCAATCGCCTGCGGTGCATTCCATATTCGCTCTGGCGGAAAACAATATTTCAACACAACGCCTTTGGGTCGCGCGGTTACCGGTACTTTGCTGGTTCGAGCGATGCTGCAAGATAAGGTCGAAATCTGGGGCGATGGATCAACCTACAAAGGTAATGACATCGAACGTTTCTACCGTTATGGACTACTCGCCAATCCAAATTTACGAATTTATAAGCCATGGCTTGATGCTGATTTCGTGCGCGAACTCGGCGGTCGCAAAGAAATGTCCGAATGGCTAGTAGCCCATAAATTCCCATACCGAGATAGCGTCGAAAAGGCTTACTCAACTGATGCCAATATTTTAGGAGCAACCCACGAGGCAAAAGATCTAGAGAGCCTTGATGTTTCCATTGAAATTGTTAACCCAATCATGGGCGTTAAGTTCTGGGATGCATCCGTCTCTATCCCATCTGAAGATGTGAAGATTGAATTTGTGCAAGGTCGCCCAGTTGCTATTAACGGAAAAGAGTTCAGCGATGTAGTTGCCCTTATGCAAGAGGCAAACACAATCGGTGGCCGTCATGGTTTAGGGATGGCCGATCAGATCGAAAATAGAATTATTGAGGCTAAGAGCCGCGGAATTTATGAAGCACCCGGAATGGCACTGCTCTTTATCGCCTACGAAAGATTGCTAAGTGCCATTCACAATGAAGACACTATTGCTAACTACCATGCAGAGGGTCGCCGTTTAGGTCGTCTGCTTTATGAAGGTCGCTGGCTAGATCCGCAAGCGTTAATGTTGCGCGAATCTCTGCAACGATGGGTTGCATCTGCTGTAACCGGTGAAGTCACAATTCGCTTACGTCGCGGTGATGATTTCTCAATCATTAATACAACAGGGCCAGCACTTAGCTATCACCCAGAAAAACTTTCCATGGAACGTACTGAAAATGCTGCCTTTGGACCGGTTGATCGCATTGGGCAATTGACTATGCGCAACTTAGATATTGCAGATACTCGTGCAAAGCTTGAGATGTACCGCGACCAAGGCCAACTTGGTGGTGGGGAATTCAAATTAATCCGTGAAATTGGTGAAGGAGAAAAGAAGTAATGAAATCCAGGCTTGCCGCTGTAATTGCTATGTCACTTGTACTACTAACCGGATGTGGAGATAAAGAATTGGGCTCAAGCGCAGATAATTTGCCAACCGTTACAACCAATCAAGGTGAGGCTCCAACTATTGGTGCGCCATCTGGTGCTGCTCCAACAACTTTAGTTACAAAAGACATCATCGTTGGATCGGGTGCAGAAGCACTTCCAACTTCGACAATGACAGTTCATTACACGCTTATGACTTGGTCTAACGGAGCGCTGGTTGAATCTTCTTGGAATAATGGATCACCTGCAACATTCCCACTTGCCAATGTGATTCTTGGTTGGCAACAAGGAATTCCAGGGATGAAAGTCGGCGGACGTCGCTTGCTTGTTATCCCACCCGAACTAGGTTACGGAGCACAAGGTGGCGGAACAATTAAGCCAAATGAAACCTTGATCTTCGTCGTCGATGCGATCGGTGTTGCTTAAAACTCAAGGATTTAGGGCCGTATCCGCAACACTTTATAACGCGCTAGACTGAGGGTGTTGTTTTTCGGGGTCGATGTAATTTCGAACCGGCAGTTAAAGTCTGCGACCCGGTCAAGGCCATTGACCGGTTGATTGGGTGAAATTCCCGAACCGACGGTTAAAGTCCGGATGAGAGAAAATCAACGCGTAGTCGACGCAGCCTATTTTTAATAAATAGGTTTATTGCGTTGGCTCGTACCGCTTTTTCCACCCCGAGATGCAACACCGTTCTCGAAAAGGGTGTTGATCATGAACCAAGTACTTAGCGCAGAAGATGCGATGGCGCGCGCCATCGAGTGCGCTAGCTATGGTCTTGGTAAAACTTTTCCTAATCCAATCGTTGGCGCCGTAATAACTAGCGCAGCTGGCGAATTCATAAGCGAGGGATTTCACCAAGGAGCGGACCACGCCGAAGTTGTCGCGATCAAGGGCGCAAAAGAAATCCCTGCAGGCTCGATTATTTATGTTTCGCTAGAACCGTGTAACCACCAGGGAAAAACACCTCCGTGTGTTGAGGCAATAATTGAATCAGGAATAAAAAAAGTTGTTTTTGCAATTAGCGATCCAAATCCTGTTGCTGCCGGGGGATCAGAACGTTTGCGCGGTTCTGGAATAGAAGTTGTCACAGGTGTCGGAGAAGTCCAAGCGATTCATGAAAATCGCGCTTGGCTCACCAAGATCGAAAAGGGCCGCCCACGAATTACCTGGAAGATCGCATCGACCATGGATGGCAAAGTTACTGCCTCCGATGGAAGTTCTAAATGGATTACCGGAGAACTAGCCCGCGCGGATGTCGCCAAAATCCGCTCACAAGCTGATGCAATCCTTACTTCAACTGCCACGGTTATTGCTGATGATCCGCTACTAACTAGCAAAGGGTTAGGCAAGAATCCGTTGAGAATTGTTATGGGCTTAAGCGAAACTAAAGGTGACTCACAAATTCTTGGTAATGACGCAGAGACGGTATTGATCAAATCGCGTGACTTTAAAGAACTCATCTCATTGGCAAATGAACGTGGATTTAATCAATTGCTAATCGAATCAGGTCCGAGGTTTGGTACCGCATTATTACGCGAAGATTTAATTGACGAGATAATTTTGTTCCAAGCGCCAACATTTTTGGGCTCAGGCACACCGTCAATCGGCGATTTAGGAATTTCAAATATCTCAAGCCGTCTTGATTTCGAAATCACTGATGTCGAGATTATTGGCGCGGATTTAAAGATCACCCTTGTGAAGAGTGCCAAATCAACAGAAAGTGGCCACTAATGTTTACTGGACTTATTCAAGCAGTTGGCCAGGTTTCTGCGATAGAACACCGAGAGAACAGCGCGCGCCTTGAGATATCTAGCAAGGAAATTGCTGCGCAAATTGCGCAAGGGGATTCAGTAAGCGTAAACGGAACCTGTTTAACCGTTATTTCATTTGATGCAGCAAAGTTTGCAGTTGATGTGATGGTGCAAACGCTAAATTTAACTAGCACTGGCTCACTTGAAGTTGGTTCTGCAGTAAACCTCGAACTTGCTACTCGCTCCGCAGATCGCTTAGGTGGCCATATCGTGCAAGGTCACGTTGACGGCGTTGCAAAAGTTGTGGCAATTTATACTGACTCGCAATGGACGCGTATGGATATTTCGATCCCTAAAGATTTAATGAAATATGTAGTAGCGCAAGGTTCTATCTGTGTCGAAGGCGTATCTCTGACGGTCGGAGAGTTAAATGATCCTGCTGATCAGATCTCGGTCTGGCTAATCCCGGAAACTCTGGCTAATACAAATCTTTCACAAAAGCAGGCAGGGGCGGCACTAAATATTGAAGTAGATGTTTTGGCCAAGTATGTAGAAAGACTTATCGCACGTGGACAGGATGGCAAATGAGTAGCCTTGATAAAGTCTTAAGTGATTTTAAAGCTGGAAAATTCGTTGTCGTAACCGATGATGAAAACCGAGAAAATGAAGCAGATCTGATTTTACTGGCCGAGAAAGCCACGGCTGAAAATATCGGATTTATGGTTCGTTACACATCCGGGGTTATCTGCGGAATCATCGACGAAGAAACTGCCAAGCGTTTAAAACTTCCTCTTATGGTTAAGCGAAATGAAGATAACCACAACACAGCCTTTACCGTGACCGTCGATGCGATCGCTGGGCGCTCTACCGGTATCCCTGCTGAAGAACGAGCCAATACCTTGCGAGCACTTGCTTATTCCAATTCGTTACCAACAGATTTTGCACGCCCGGGCCATGTTTTCCCACTGATTTCAGCGCCTGGCGGTCTACACGAGCGTCGCGGCCATACCGAAGCAAGCATGGCTTTGTGTGAGTTAACGAATTCCAACCCCAGCGCAGTTTTATCTGAATTGGTAAATGATGATGGTTCGATGATGCGTGGTGGGCAAATCACTGAGTTTGCCAAGCAACACGGATTAGAAATTATTTCAATCGATGAATTAGCACGAGCACTTCCTGTGAAAAAGAGTAGCGAAGTTGCGAAAATGCAATGGGCGAACCTGCCATTGGAAAACGCTGAATGGCAGATTTCTACCTATATCTCTCCAACAGGGGCAGAACATGCGATTCTTAAATTTGCTGATGCTCCAAAGAGCCAACCACTAGTAAGGATTCATTCAGAATGTCTAACCGGAGATGTCTTTGGTTCCAAGCGCTGTGATTGCGGACCACAACTGCAAGAGGCTATTGCCCTTATTGAAAAAAACGGCCACGGATACATTATCTATATACGTGATCACGAAGGCCGCGGTATTGGTTTGGCTGAAAAGATTCGCGCCTATGTATTGCAGGATTCGGGGCAAGATACGGTTCAAGCCAATGTTTCAATTGGTCAACCAATTGATGATCGCACATATGAAGATGCAGCCGAAATTCTGCATCGCCTAAAAATCACTAGCCTTACGCTATTAACAAATAATCCAGAGAAAATTTCTGCAATCAAATCAGCGGGAATAGACGTTACAACAGCGCCACTTGAAGTAATTGCCAATAGACATAATCAGAAGTACCTAGAAACCAAGCGAGATAAACTCAATCACGCGTTAGGAGCGCTCTAATGGCTGGCCATGCACCCGAACTTAAGATTCCACAACTTCCACACCTGAAAGCAATCGTTATAACTGCCGCATGGCACCCTGAAATTTGCGACTCACTTGTTGCAGGTGCTGTGCGGGGCTTTAAAGCAGCCGGTATCAGTAGCCCAGCTACTCGCACTGTGGCTGGCTCATTTGAGTTGTCGCTAGCCGCACAATTAGCCTTCGACGAAGGTTTCGATGTTGCAGTGATCGTCGGACTCGTACTTCGCGGCGATACTCCACATTTCGATTATGTCTGCCAGGGCGTAACTCAGGGAGTCATGGACGTTTCACTTTCTCGTTCTAAGCCCATTGGATTCGGAGTTTTAATGTGTGACAACCTCGAACAAGCCACTGCTCGTGCAGGATTGCCGGGCAGTAAAGAAGATAAAGGCTATGACAGCGCAATTGCGGCACTTAGCGTGATCAATAAAGGTTAAGCAATGCCTGAGTTACCAGAAGTTGAAACCGTTCGCCGCGGACTTGAAAAGCTCGTTAAGGGTTACACAATTACCTCGGCGCACGATCTGCATCCACGTGCGCTAAAAGCTGAATCAATTGCGCCTTTAAAATCAATCAACGGTGCCAAGATCGTAGGTTTAAACCGTCGTGGCAAGTTTCTCTGGTTTGTGCTTGATCGCCCGCAAGTGTTAGTTGCCCATCTAGGCATGAGTGGTCAATTCTTAATTCACGAAAAGAACCGTCCAGAAGCAAAGCATGTCCGTGCCAAATTCGAACTTTCAAAGACCATTCGCAAGAAAGAGCTTGTCTTTAATGATCAACGCACCTTCGGTTGGGTATCTGTCGAAGAAACCACAGAAGGAATTCCATCATCGGCCCAACACATCGCTAAAGATCCATTTGATCCTAGGTTTGATAAGAACGAAACAATCAATAAATTCGCAAAGCGAAATATCCGTATTAAAACCGCGTTGTTGAACCAGGAGATCATGAGCGGAGTCGGAAATATTTATGCTGATGAAACTCTTTGGCGAGCCAAGGTTCACCCCGAAATCTCTACCGCTGATTTATCTAAGAAAAAGATTGCATCGATCATTGATTTTGCCACCGAGGTAATGCAAGAAGCGATCGCAAAAGGTGGCACGTCATTCGATGATCTCTATATCAACGTCAATGGTGAAAGTGGGTTCTTCGAGCAATCACTTGCCGCCTATGGCCGCACTGACGAGCCTTGCCCACGATGTGGCACTCCGATTCGTCGCATCACCTTTGGCGCCCGATCTTCGCACTTTTGTCCGCGCTGCCAACGAAAAACAGGTTGAGCACCACATCTGGATTTAATTGATCTTGATCCAGAAATCAGATAAGTGATTAGTGATTAGACCAAAGTTTTAATTCGTTGATTTTAAAGTCAGCTTCTGAATTTTCGGTGATTTTTGAGGGGTCATCAGCAGTTCTATCTCGATGGCACTTGCCCCGCTCTCAACTTTCCACCTTACATTTGATTTTGTGGGTGCAGTGATTGAGCCCTCTATCGTTTTCCATTTATCTGTTCCTGATGTCAACTTTAGTAGTTCAGCAATCCGTTCTGCACGTGGTTGGTCTAGATCCATGTTTTCAGTAAACCAGTGGTCAGCAACATCATCGTCCCATTTATTAATAAGCCCATTAATTGCAATCATCGCTGCTTGTGTTGCATCACCCATATCTATCTTTGGTTTACTAGATTTCATATGTACTTGTGCAACGTGATTCATGATATTTGTACAGGCTACGATCATGGGCGCGTAAGTTAAATTTCCTAAAGCGACTATTCCCCAACCGGACTCCTGATGCCATCTCATATGAGACCCATAACCTGGATAGCCTCCAGAGTGGTGCACAAAACGACCGAGGATCGCATCGTCATTGACGAATAGACCAAATCCATACGAAGTTATAACTATTCTTTCTGGGCATTCATTTACTGCTTTCGAGATACCTGATTGCGCATATCGATACGGAGTTTGTTCCTCAGTCCTGCCGAGTTGATATGTTGAAACCCACTTTGCTAAATCATTTACGCTGCTATGCAAGCCACCCATGGGGGTAAAGGCACCTGTTTCCATAGTTGGCTCAGGAGTAAGCCCTGAAGCGAATTTTGCATACCCAACGGCGCGGAACTCGTCTTGCACGACATCTGTGAAGAAAGTCGAAGCTTGCATGCCCAACGGATCAAAAATTTCTCGCTTAATGAACGGTTCAAATTTTTCACCGGTTACCACAGAGATAATTCTTCCGAGCAACGCGTAGCTTAAATTTGAATATTCGAATCCAGTGTTAACACTCCTATTAAAAGTTAGCCCTGATTTAACCATTTCATCAAAATCTGTGATCGCGAGTCTCTCTTGTCGGTCTCCCCATGGATCATCAGTCGGAAGCCCGACGCCCATAGTTAAAAGATCGCGGGTTGTAATTGGAGCGGAATTAACAGGTAAACCGATTGTTTCAACCCAAGGAAGATAAGCAGTTATTGGTAGGTCGAGTTGTAATAAGCCCTTATCCCGCAAATCAAGTATTGCTTTGGCTGTAAAACTCTTAGTCATTGAGGCAATGCGAAACACGGTATTTGATGTTGGTTGGATTCCGCTACCAACAATGCTTTCACCTAATCCTGCTGAATAAACCAGTTTGCCTTCGTGTATTAAGCCAAAGGCAATGCCAGGTATTCCTGTCTCTGCCCTGAGAATTTCAAATTCATGTGATACAAATTCAATTAGTTCTTCAAGGTTCATTTGAGCAGACTACAAGGCAAAGTAGTTAATTGAACATAGAGCCAGATGTTTCTGCTATTGACTGATCTGATCTACTGACTACCCTTTTAGAATGCGAATGAGGGGGAGTATCGCCACAGGTTTACTTACCGCACAGCTCTTAGCCTTGATTCCAATTTCTATTTATTCCTCGATCGCTGCTGGACCCTTAAATGCAAGTTGTGGAAACTACAAGGTAACTTCGAGCGAGGTAATCCTTGGAGTGAAATTTCCTAAAGGGACCTATCGAATAAACTCCTTTGGAATTTCTTGCACAAAAGTCATGGGAGGCAAGGGCATCTTTGCCCAATTTCTGAAACTAAAAGATAAGGATCAACTGCCTAAACCCTGGCGATACCTGGCAGATGCGACAGGTGCTCCAAAATTTTCCTCAGGAGCAGGAATAGGGTTTCGAGTTCAGTTAATAACTCCAACTCCAACAGGGCCCACTGAGAAGATCACACTTGAGAATCCAGATAAGCCTGTAGCGAAGACTACTCAGCCGGAGATCAAACCTATAGAGCCGCCACCAGTCCAAGTGCACAAGGCAGGAGATGAATGTAATCCAAGTCTTACCTCAAATATTGCAGACAATGACGCAATCCTTTATTGCGTAATGTTCGGTGATGGAAAGACAAGATTTTTAAAAAGCTTCACAAAGGCTCCCGTGATTGATAATCCACAGAGCCCTGAAAGTTTAGATACCTGCCGTCCAACTGATCAGCGGGGATATATTCCAAATGGCTGGGATGGTGGCGCAATAACTTATCCAGTGAAAAGGGCAAATTTAATCAGCCAAGGAACACTTAATCTCGCATTCGTTCCGATTGATTTTGCAGATGTCCCCGGCGAAGGAGCACCCTCTGACTTATTCAAAGACGCGCAAGAAACTATGTCTCGCTGGTATCCATTTTTCTCAGATAAGAAGCTAAACATTGAATATCAAGTTGATGACAGATGGCATCGGGCGCCAAATCCTTCGACTCATTATGACGTAGGTGAAGCCAAAGATATCTCAAATGATGGCTATAACACCAAGCAGTTAACTGAAGAATTGATTTCAGTAGCAGCCGGTGATTATAACTTTTTTAAAGCTGATGCTGTTATTTTCATATATCCTAAAAATATAAAGACAATTCAACGTCCAGTAACGAGATATATGGGCGGCTTGAGTTTAAGCAACGGTCAATCTAAATCAATGATGGTCATGGCAACTTCGTATGTTTCCTACAGTGATAAATACATGGGACCGCTCTGGCTGTGGATTGTTCATGAGATGTTTCATGCGATGGGTCTAGTCATGCATTTTCCCGTTAATCCGCCAGGTTGGGGAATTGAGTGGGGAGGCTTGACTCCGAGTTCAGTATTAAACCCGTGGAATCAGTCGATTCTAAATTGGCTTGGGAAAGAGCAGTATTACTGCGCTGATTCTTCTAACTTGAAGACTCAGACATTGACACTAAATCCGATTGAATCGGAGGATCCGGGTCTTCGAACAATCTTTATTCGAGTATCACCAAGTGAAGTTTTGAGCGTTGTTTCACATCGAAAATCAACTTGGTCAACAAACCTTCCTGAGGATTATTACGGAACTATGGTCGCTCTCTTTAACACATCAAAACAGAATGATAGAACTGGTGAATTTTCTCCGACGGATTCGGGTGATGATCAAACAGGAAATAAGTATTCAAAGAGTGGTGTCTATCTACACCCCTTCGAAAGAACAAAATCCTTGGGTAATCCCAATGAATGCAGTTGTGGAATGGGAAGCGGTGAGATTTCCGATTGGGGCGCGCGCATGTATGTCGGCGATTTCATCTTATATAAAGGTGTAAAGATCGAGTTAGTTAGCGCAGGCAACTTCGATACTGTTCGAATTTCACTTGCTTAAGGCGGGCCAATTCACTGAGATGAGTATCACTTTTTTCACTCTGCGTGGGAATTAAAGCCAAGTTAAATTTAGAGCACTAAATTAACTAAAAATGGAGAAATTTAAAATGAAAAAAGTGTTAGCAATTGCTGCAGTTTTGCTCTTGGTCGGCAGTCAGTCTGCCGAGGCAGCTACAAAAGTTACGATAGTAAACAGTAAGAAAATTTCAACAAAAAATGGCCTTGTGACTATAAAGGTCTCGAAACTTCCAAAAAACAACGGAATCTATATCTCTCAATGTATGGCTATTAAGCAGGGTGAAATCGCACCCTCAGCATGTAATCCTGCTCAAACTTCAAAAATATGGATTTCAGATGTACCGGCCGATATCAAAATGGGCGCCAAATCAAGCAAAAGTAATCTGACTCTGAAAGTAGATAAATACTTCGAAAATGGTGATTGCATCCACACGAAATGTATTTTCTTCGTAACTAGTGACCACAATGCCTCTACTGACAGAAGTGAAGACCAAGCGATTCAATTTAAGTTTAGTGGAATTAATCTTTTCTAAAGAAAAGGTTTAGCAAAGGAGCTGAGGCGTTTCGCCTTGGCTCCTTTGCTGTAATTATGGGCTGTCAAAGAATCGCCATCAAAATTTCAATCCCTTGCCTTTGATTCGCTACACGGATCTTTCTGCTCTTGACTGATCAGAACTTCTCGCTACCCTTTTCGAATGCGAATTAGGGGGAGTCTTGAGAAAGGGCTACTGATTGCTCTTGCACTATGCCTGATCCCAGTTGCAGCCGTTTCTGCCCAGAAAATTACCCCTGGCAGTGCCTGCAAGTTGATCAACCAAAAGATTACTTATCTCAACAAAACTTATACATGCGCTAAATCTGGGAAAAAGTTGGTTTGGAACAAAGGTGTTGCAGCTGTAAAACCAGTTCCCGCGCCCGCTGCATCCGTTACTCCGACGCCCGCTGCATCTGCGCCCGCTGCTTCGGTTGCTGCTAACGAGGGTCAGAGCTGCAAGGTTAAAGGTGCGAGAGAAGCATTTGCAACCGGATTCTTTGAATGTCGTCCAATTGCGCAAGAAAGATTAGTTTGGTTTAAAGTTTCAAACTCTCCAAATTATTCGCAAGTAGAAAACAAATTCAGTGATCAGAGCCCATGCAAGATTTCGGGATCAATCGAGTCATCTGAACAAGGTTGGCATCTGAGTTCGTCATTTCCTCTATTTGATCAGAACTTGCCGAGTAAAGGGGTCGTAAAAGTTGCGATTATTGGTGTTGATTTCTCTGACGTAAAGGGATCTGGCCTTCCTTTAGATATTGCTGGAGTTCACATGGAAAAGGTGAATAGCTTTTTAACACAATATTCAAATGGAGAACTCCGCTATGAATTCATCCTCCTAAATAAATGGATTCGAATGCCTGAGCCACTGGCTACATATAAAGTCCATGGCCCTTCAGGTGCAACTCGAACTTGGCCAGAGGACCTAGGGGCCAACCTAATTAAAGATATCTATAAGTATTCAGATTCTGAATACGATTTTACTGGGGTTGAAAGCATATTTGTAGTTACTCCAAGAACCACCCCAATCTTCTACCACTCTGTAGGAATTCAATATGTATACAACCAAAGTATTACTTCTAAACAATCTCTAACTACCAATGAAGCCTACATTCGTAACGTTTTCATTGGTGGTGGATTTGACTACGCAGGTAACAACGAGGAAATGTTGTGGGCGCTCTGGATTCACGAAGCAATCCATTTTCATGGGGTATATGGCCATGCAGAAAATAATGGAAATAGCACCTTGGGCGTATTGTCTAATCAACATGGGAATAATCCAGTACTTCTAACTTGGGACTCGTTCTTGCTTGGTTGGTTGACTGCCAACCAAACCGCTTGTATTCCGATCTCGAAGCTCTCAAAAGAAGAGTTTGTATTGAGCCCTGTGGAGCGCAAAGAGAACGGACTCAAAAGCGTGATGATTAATCTTTCTAAAGATGAGAATTTGATCGTCGAATCTCGAAGGATGGAGGGGGTTTCTCTTAATGATGAAAGAGGTACCTATGGTCTGGTTATCTATTCCGTAACCACAAACGGCTTCAGAGATTATTTGAAGCTTCTTAGAGTCGAAGGCGCCAAACATGGTTATGCGCCGGCTATTTACAAATTGAATGCGCAACCTACTAATTTGAATGACTATGTGTATGAAGGCGAATCGATTCTATACAAAGGTGTGAAAATCAAACTGGTTAAAAGTGGCGACTACGACACAATTGAAGTTAGTAAGAGTTAATACGGAGTAAACAATAGCTACCTATCAGTGACAGTAAAAAGACGAATTGGACCTCAAAGCTAAATTTGCTTTTGGATCTGACATTTCCACGATATTGAACGGTTTTTTGAGAGGTTGGGAAATCACTGCCTAGATTTGCAGAAGATAGGATATCTTGGAACTATCTAAACTCTCAGGTTTGCTACTTCATCGGAAAGAGAAAACGAACCAAAATGGAACGTAGAGATTTTCTCAAAGTCGCAACAGCTTCCCTTGCGTCCATGATTTTGCTGGAGTCGGCCACGCAAGTTGCTCATGGAGCCAGCGCTGCAAATACAATTTATAGTCTACCTGAAAATGAATTTCCACAAATGGCATGGACTGTCGATGACGGTTGTAGTACTGAATCATTAGGTAGATATATTGAATTGGCTATCGAACAAGATTTACGTTTTACTTTTTTTGTCTACTCCGCAATGTCACCTTGGAAAAATCATGCCAAATTGTTGAAGCCGCTGGTGGAAAGCGGACAAATACAACTCGCAAATCATTCACATACTCACCGCAACCTGACTACGCTCAGTTTTACAGAAGTTAAGAAAGATCTCATGAATTGCCATAAGTTCATTGAAAAAACTTATGGGGTTGATGCTCGGCCATATTTTCGAGCCCCGTATGGAGCATTGAACAACACGGTAATTAAAGCTGCTGCGGATATTGGCTACACCACACCGGTCGCTTGGTCAGGCTCCCTAATCGATAATCCAAACCAATCACCTGAAAGATTGCTCTATAACGCAGAAAATAGTTTTCAAGATAGAGGCATTGTTCTTTCGCATTCGAACAGTCTTGTGGTCCCAAAAAACTTTGATGCACTTATGGAAGTTGTAAACGCACGAAGTTTGTCTTTAGTTACCCTAAGCGATGCGTTTTTGACACTCGTGTAAGTGGGTTGTGAGGGACTGGAACTGGATAGCGGAGAATTTCGGTAGAACACCAGAGATTTGTGGTTGAAATTGACCAAGGCACCCCCTACCTTTTCTCAATGCGCATGAGACAAGTTACCTACGTAATGATTCTTTCACTCCTATTGTCGGTCCCACTGGTCCCTTCACAGGCTGCCGTTAAGGCTGGAGCTGCTTGCACGAAAGCTGGAGTTAAAGCGGTTGAGTCCGGTAAAACTTTTACATGCATTAAGTCAGGGAAAAAGTTTGTATGGAATAAGGGAGTGGCTGTTACTAAGCCAAGTGTCGCCTCAACTCCTACCCCCGCAATTACTCCGACTCCAACTCCCACGCCAACTCCTGAAATTGTTTACGCAACACTGTGGGAAAAATATAAGTGGAGTAAGCCAGCCTCTTCAGATGCAGTGGCCACCGCAGCGACAGAGAAATTCAAAGCTTATGCTCAAACTAATAGAAGCCCTTCCACAACTGTAAAAGTCGTCGCTCAGGACGGCGTGGATCCAACGCTGCTGAAGTGGGTGACGGATGGGTCAACTTTTGTTTCGAAAGTCTTCACTTATCCACAAATGAGTGGACCATTTGTTGCGGTAATTGCAAAAGATAAAGTGTTTGCCGAGAAGGCATACAACGAGAATGGCTATACAAAAGATGCTAAATCACTGGCTAATTATTTTGATAAGGCTCCAGCTCACGGTGGTCCACCAAATACTTATAACAATACGATGATCATGAGTAAAGGATTGTTGGTGAGTGACAAAGTTGGCATAATGCAAATGCCAGGCCATGAGACTTTCCACTTCATTCAAAAAAGCATTGCAGGCAAGAGTGCGTCACCGGATGGATTAGGAATTGCACCACAGTGGTTTTGGGAGGGACCATCAGTATTCATCGGATTGCAATCTGCCAATCACTTATCACTTCTAGATTACGCGACAGAAGGGCGAGCATTCGCGGTGAAGCGGTCAATAACTGCTGATGTTAGATCACTGAAATTATCTGAAGTAACTAAGAACGATGGCAGTGCAGACCCTTATGGCATTGGTGCGATTGCAACTGAATTCCTAGTAGCCAATGTAGGCATAGAGAAATTTATGGATGTTTACAATAACTTGGGTAAAAACAAGGCCTTTTCGGATGCATTTAAATCTGCAACCGGCGTCGAGTTAGCCGATTTCTACACGATGTTTGAAGAAATCCGCTCAACTCTCGGTGTTCCTCGAACTTAGTTCTGGCGGAATATCAGGAACTGGTTATCAAACCTTCAAACCATTCCCTTTGACCCACTATGCGGATATATCCGATCCTGACTCATCTCCGATATTAGGAATTGCCAGTCACAGATCGAGGGGATTGGAAGAGGTGTGAGCCAATTTGGTGGCCAAGAAAAGAATTAACTTCGAAAACTCCCAATTGTCATGAACATCCCATTACCCTTCTGAAATGCGAATCAAGGGGAGTCTTTCCAAGGGATTACTGATTTCCCTTGCGTTCGCCCTGATCCCTGTGGCTGCTATATCTGCCCAGAAGGTAACTCCTGGAAGTACCTGCAAAGTTTTGAACCAAAGAGTTAATTATCTGAGTAAGACTTATACCTGTGTTAAATCTGGCAAGAAACTTGTCTGGAACAAGGGTGTCGTTCAAAAAGCGGCAGTAACACCAACCCCTTCTCAATCTTCCGTGCCAATTCCTTTAACCCGCCGGGAGAAAGCTCTTGCTGAGATCAAGCGTGTTTATGATTTGAACTCAAGCTATCAGCCTAAGGTCAAATACATTTTTGCAAGTGATGCGCCACAAAACTTTGCTGAGATGATCAAGGAAGTTATACCTTTTTCCTCAAGGTTTTGGTCCAGTGAATTCAAATCAACAACAGAGTTCCCAATTATTCTGGGCTCACCAGCCTCGGTTGAATGGGTCAATGATGAAATGAAACGTTACGGTCACGAAATACCGGGATGGAATAGAGAAACAATTATCAAACAGGGTGAAAATGCTAGCCGTGGTGATGTAGTCAATAATTCTCGCGGAGCAATTACTTACTATGTGATTGGTAAAGAAACGGATAAATCCATCAAGACTGGCAATGAACTTTCAATGCGCGGTTTTGTTGCTCATGAGTATGTCCACGCGGTTGCAATTTCGATCATCGGTGATCGCCAGAAAGGAATTCCTGGTTGGTCTGTCGAAGGTTCTGCGAATTTTTATGGATTTGCAATAGCGGCACTCATGGCAGAGCAACCAAATGCCGCGATGAATCGAGTAAATACTGGAAACTTACGCCGCACTTACTATGAAAAAGGAGCGCTAATTCCTCATTCATTAAACAAAGATGATCTATACAAGGCGGTTGTTACTTCCGAAAAAGGCGGCGGGGGAGATGGCACCACTTGCGTGGAACCAAAACTACTTTGTTATAGCGCTGGCGCTCTATTCACCGAAGTTCTAGTTGCCGATCACGGTCACGCCAAGTTTGTTGAATGGTGGAAATTGAGCAGAAAGAAAAATTGGGAAGTGGCCTTCGAGGAAATTTATGGAATTCAAATAGATAAATGGTACGAAGAGGTAGCAATTCCATATGTCATCCAAGAGTCAAAAGGTGCAATTCCTGAGGTGTCAGCACCCAAGTCAGATTCCACCTTTACCCAACACTCTGCCCGACCACCTCGTCCATTTGTAGATCCAAGCGGTCAGAGTCAAAAACCAACACCAACGCCAACTAAGGAACCGGTTCGCATTTCCTACTATGAGAAATTTAAGGCAACGGGATCAAAGAGTTTGAAGATGTTTGATGAGTGGCGATTAAATCCAGCTTCAGGCAAGCCAGAGAGCAAGATTGAATATTGGTTTGGAAGTTCAGTGCCGACAGATATTGTTAACGGAACAAAGCAAAGGCTAGACAATGCAGTTTTGCAGTGGGAGAGATTCCATAAGGTAACTCGTACCAAAATTTACCTAGATCTTTCAATGAAGGATCAAATAGTGGAGAAGTGTTATATGTTATTTCCACGTTCAGCATCTTTCACTCTCGATTGGTGCCGAAGTCAAGCTGAGGGAAGCCTAAAAGATTTCATCTATCACGCGGCAGCATATGAAAGTGAAGGAAGCTGGCGCCCAGTTTTGGCACCTAAGCTTTCTCCAGCTGCTTCTGTAACGCATTCCTATGTACTTCTAGAACCTATGATTTTCTTGACGGATAGTTTTTTCCCAAGAATTGAACATGAGTGGTTTCACCAAATTCAGTTTGACCTATCTGGAAACCACTACATCCGAGAGAACCCGGTCTGGTTTATGGAGGGATCTGCTGAGTATTTCGGACTTCTTGTGGCGGCAATGAATGACCCCGAATATTTCGTCCGCCATCGTTCGCAGAGTTGGTTCCCTGGTCCTAGTGATAACAGGATAGGAAAGACTATGACAAAAGATGACTTCTCAAGTTGGATTACGAAAAATACTGTTCCTCGTCTCTCTTACACCGACTGGTCAGATAGCTTGCCAAATGATGGAACGCCTTACAAATTCGGTGCCGCCTTAACTGAATGGTTGGTGGGAAAAATCGGCTTCAAGGGAATGGTGGAGCTGTTGAGAGATATTGAAAGCCTTGGCTGGAAGAAATCTTTTGAAAAACATCTTGGCAAATCACAGGAATCATTCCTTGATGAAATGGCTGATTATCTTTATAGCGAATATCAAATCGCTCAAACGAATAGTTCTTGGCTCGACTTGCCTAGGTGTAAAAATCTTGACGCCACTCGCTGGCTGCCTGAGGCCAATAAAGGGGTTTGCTTTTCTGGATAATTATCAACAAAAAAGCCATTTTGGGAGGTAAGAGCAGAAAAGTCTTCTCAAAACCGCACAAGGATTGATCCTCCCATTACCCTTTTGGAATGAGAATTTGGGAAAAAATCTCCGTAGGGCTTTTGGTTGCCATAGCAGTAACTTTTGTGTTGCCTGCCAATGCAATGATGGGTGGACAGGATGCGACGGGCGATGACCGTGTTGTAAGTATTATTCAAGGGAGTGAAAATTCTCAAAGACACTGTTCTGGAGCACTAATTGCACCACGAGTTGTATTTACGGCTGCACATTGTCTAGAAATGAATCTGCCCAAGTGGGTTTCAAGTCCGGGAATAGTAATTCCAGTTGGTGGCACCCCAAACAAGGTGAAAGTGATCGCAAAATTTGTCTCACCCCTATATCAAGCCTCTGGTTGCGATAATGGGGATAAATCAAAGTGTCATGGGCCTCGCTATGATTTTGGGATTCTTATTTTAGAAAAACCATTGGGAACAAAAACATTTAAATATGCAACTTCTGATGAAATCTCAGATCTAAACTTGCGAGGGGCAAGTGTGTTTTCTATCGGGTACGGAATTACCTCTTATGCTGAATCTAAAGGAGAAGTAAGAAATGTAAATCCGAACAAGGCAAATGCAGTGATTAGAAAACCTTATCATTGGAGTGGCGATGAATTATTAAAACCATTTCCCACCAATATGATTGTTCAAACTCGCATGCCAGAAGATACATATCTTGGAGGTGGTGATTCAGGAGGCCCCATTTGGTTTGAAAAGGATGGGCAATGGATTTATATTGGTGCACTCTCTGGAGCGCAAGGACCAACGCCAGCATCAAGTCCGAGTGATCCGATTTGGAAAGACACATATTGGGGTACAAGAGGGACACTTGGACCAGGGGGTCAATATTGGGCAGCACAGGCATTTCCAAATGTAATTGAAGAAGCAAGTAATTTTCTTGCAGACCAAATTATTATTGAAGAAAAGGCGGCTGCAGAACTTAAAGCCAAGCAAGAAGCAGAGGTAAAGGCGGCTGCAGAACTTAAAGCCAAGCAAGAAGCAGAGGTAAAGGCGGCTGCAGAACTTAAAGCCAAGCAAGAAGCAGAGGTAAAGGCGGCTGCACTAAAGAAAACAACCATTAGTTGTGTGAAAGGCAAACTCACCAAGAAGGTCACTTCCGTTAAGCCCAAGTGCCCTGCTGGTTATAAGAAGAAGTAATTGATTTAATTTTGTTTATAAAGGTTTGGCAGATATATCCACTATTCAACGGTTTGAACCACATCCAAGGTTTGGATATCGCCCTCGGATTTACCTACATAAGTGGGTTGTGAGGGACTCGAACCCCCGACCCAGGCATTAAGAGTGCCTTGCTCTACCAACTGAGCTAACAACCCATTCAA